>OKTN01000612.1_pt1 | contig 15864 bp, 13 predicted proteins | sample 1606451 | NCBI WGS metagenome assembly OKTN01 (sample SAMEA3879602, study PRJEB24766) | human gut metagenome | biome: human-associated habitat; feature: feces | place: USA | collected 1985/1987 | reverse complement strand
GGCGGCAACAAACGGACATACGGCAAATGAAGCCATAGGGTGGGTGCAATCACAAGTTGGCAAGGCGCTCGACTATGACGGAGTTTATGGCGCCCAGTGTGTAGACCTTATTAAATACTATTATGATTACCTCGGATGTGCCTCGTATGCAAGGGGCAACGGCTCGGACTATGCAACAAATGCCCTGCCGAGCGGATGGACACGCCTTAAAGGTGCTCAGCCCCGACTTGGCGACATTCTCGTATATACCGGAGGATACAATAATTACGGTCATGTTGCGATATATGAATCCGATTATGTTTCCTACCATCAGAATTTTAACGGAAAGCAATATGTTGTACGAGCGACATGCAAGTATAATGCCCTCAACAATCCGTACTGGGGCGTTATCAGACCGGACTTCGGAGGATCAGCGCCGGTATCGGCGGCGTCATGGGAAGGACCGAGCGCAACAAATATTACGGAAAGCAATGCATATCTGTCCGGCAAGGTCAATTTCAGCCAGACAATGAACACGACACAGGTTGGTGTTCGGATATATGACAGCAGCAATACCCGCATAGCATTAAAAGACGAATATGTCAATTACAATACTACATATGTGAATATATGGTATGATATCACGGAAGAGCTTGGAATATATCTCAAATCCGGACAAAACTATAAATTCCAGTTTTATACTATCTCGAACGGGAAAGAATACTGGTCTCCGATTATAAGCTTTGCTACGGCTCATACTCATAACTATGCAAGCAAGGTTGTGCAGCCGACATGCACAGCTCAGGGCTATACCATGCACACCTGCTCATGTGGAAACAGCTACAAAGACAGCTATGTCAATGCCCTTGGGCATAGCTATTCAGGCGGAGCATGCACACGCTGCGGCCAGAAAGACCCCAACTATACACAAACAAGCGGAGTCAGCTATGTGCTTTCCGACGGAGTCCTGACAGTGTCTGGATCTGGTGAGTGTACAAATGCATGGATGAATAACTATAGTCCGAATAATGTCAAGAAAATAGTTATAGGCAGCGGAATAACGAGCATCGGCAGAGCGGCTTTTCAGGGCTGCGCTTACGTCAAATCGGTTGATATAGCAAACGGAGTAACAAAAATTTGCAGAGGCGCATTCACTCAGTGCTGGGCTCTTGAATCTGTAATTATTCCGACCAGCGTTAATACGATAGAAATGACGGCTTTTGGTAATGCAATATCAGGGTCGACTATGAATGATGTCTATTATTGCGGCAGCGCTGCACAATGGGGAAGAATAAGTATCGGCGAGCATAATGACAGCCTGTTAAAAGCCTCATTCCATTATAATTATGATCCGAATATGAGCTTCACCGACGTAGCGGCCGGTTCGTACTGCTATGACGCGGTGCAGTGGGCGGTAGCAAACGGTATAACCAACGGCACGGACAAGACGCATTTCTCCCCGAACGCAGGCTGCACGCGCGGCCAGGTCGTGACCTTCCTCTGGCGCGCCGCCGGTGAGCCTACCGTCGGCGGAAACGTCGGATTTGTTGACGTGGCGCCCGGCTCTTACTGCTACGAGGCCGTCAAATGGGCGGTAGCAAACGGCATAACGAAGGGAACCGACGCAACGCATTTCTCCCCGAACGCGACCTGCACTCGCGGCCAGGTCGTAACGTTCCTGTACAGAGCACAGTAAATAAAAAAATAGCACCCCTCGGGGTGCTATTTTTGACTTTATTACTCTTCCCAGTTGTGCCACACGTTCTGCACGTCGTCGTTATCCTCGAACATGTCGAGCATTTTCTGCATGTTCTTGATATCGTCCTCGTTGGTGAGCTTTATGTAGCCGTTCTGAGGCAGCATTTCGACCTGAGCAGACAGGAGCTTGTAGCCTGCCGCGCTGATCTTCTCGGCAACGGGGGAAACATCGTCGGGAGCGGTGTAGACAACGAAGGTCTCGCCGTCGGGCTCAAAATCGTCAGCGCCGGCATCGAGAACTTCCATCATCACTTCATCCTCGTCAAGATCTTCGTCCTCGTTGTCGATGACGATGACGCCCTTCTTATCGAACGACCAGGAAACGCAGTTTGCAGCGCCCATGTTTCCGCCGTACTTATCGAAGTAGTGGCGGATCTCGCCCGCCGTGCGGTTGCGGTTATCGGTCATGGTCTCGACAATGACTGCAACGCCGGAGGGACCGTAGCCTTCATAGACGATCTTCTCGTAGTTATCGGTGTTGCCGGCGCCCAGCGCCTTGTCGATCGTGCGCTTTATGTTATCGTTGGGCATGTTCGCGGCCTTTGCCTTGGTTATTACCGCGGCCAGACGCGAGTTGTTGTTGGGATCGCCGCTGCCGCCCTCTTTAACGGCAACGATCATTTCACGGGCGATCTTTGTGAAAGCCTGCGCACGCTTTGCGTCGGCTGCGCCCTTAGTTTTCTGTATATTATGCCATTTGGAATGTCCGGACATATAAAACAGCTCCTCTAATAGTATTATTGCGAATTAACGGCAATTATTTTACCACAATTCCTTGCCCATTACAAGGGCAAATTACCTGATTTCGCGGCACTCAAGGTAGTAGCGCTTATCGTTGCCGTGGCCGATGGAAAAGCTTTTCTTCGGGAACGGGCCGCTTTTCATGACGGATGAAAACAGCTCCGATTTTTCCATGCGCGGCAGGAGAATGCCGGCGCAGCCGAAGCGCTGCGACATTTCAACGCACTCGCAGTCGCCGTGGATATAGTCGATATATCCGCCGTGGCGCTCGGTGAATGCCTTGCAGAAGTCCTCGCATTTTCCGATAAGCTCGCCGATCGTAAGCCCCGATATATTAAGCCGCTCGATGCCCTCGCCGGTGACAAGATCAATGCTCCGGCCTTCGCCGATATTATCGGCGAAAAAGGCCTTGGCCTCGGCAAAAAAGGTCTCCGGCTCCGTGTCGAACACGACCTTGTGTATAGGCTCAAAGGTAATTGCCGCATCGTGGATGTTAACAAGCTCGGCAAGCGCATAGCGCGCAGGTGCGGTTTCGTATTCCGACTCCGGCAGAGTTTTTTTGACCTTTTCCCAGTGCCGCTTTGCAGCGGCAAGACTGTGATTTCCGTCGCCCATGGCAAAGATTATCGCGTTATCCGCCGAGCCGTACTTGCGCTGTAAAACGGCTTCGTCGCCGAGCTTTTCGGCAGCCTTTGCAAGCTTTTCGGTGTCGGCTACGAGCCAGCCGGTGATGCTGCCGCCGTCCTGCATCAGCTCAAAGTCATAGACCTTTTCGCCTTTCGTGACGGAGGAGAAAACGATGTTATCCGCATCATCCATGAATATCATGATGTGCGGCATCTCAAGCGGCGCGTTGCGGCGGATACGGATGCGCGGCGGCAGCCTGTCCTCAACGGTGTGCTCGGTAGCGCGTATCGGGCTGTGCGTACCCTCGACCCAGTCATAGGCCTCAAGATCGAACATGCCCATTATGCCGCGGCGCACCGCACCGTTTTTGAGCGTGCGCTCAAGGTAAATATAGCTGTTGCGGTATGTTTTGAAAACGCCCTCGTCGATATAGCGCTGCATCGTTGCGTTTATCTTAACGCTTTCGGCTTCGGGGTCCTTTAAGCCAAGCTCGGCCTCGGGCAGCATCATATGAAGCGTTGACGGAGCATCGCCGACTATGCTGCGCACCTGCTGCCAGTATTCCGGCTCGGATGTGAACTGATCGCAGGCAACGACGCTCCAGCGATGCATGTCACAGTTCGGCAACATTATATCCGCCGGTTTGAATATCTTCATATCACAGCACCTCCAGTGCTATCTGCGTCCAGGTTTCCATGCTGCCGTAATTTTCTTGCAGCTCGGCCTTGGTCATCCACAGTCCCTCAAGCTTTTCGGTCTCCTTGACGGATACCTCGCCATCGACGGGGAGGGTAAAGCATGCGCCGAGGTGGACGCTGCCGACGGCGTTCGAATCGTCGTTTATAAATCCGCAGGGGCTAAGCTCGCCGTGCTTGTCAAGTGCGACCTCCTCATGGATCTCACGCCAAAGGCCGCGCATGAGAAGATCACCCTGCTCGTCAACGGGGTTTATATGTCCGCCGATGCCGATGGAAATTTTCCCGTGCAGGCGCGCCTCGCCACCTTTGCTGAGCCTGCGTGTGACGAAAACTTCATCGCCGCGGCGCAGGATAACATAGGGGATTATCTGCTTATAGTCCGGGCGCTGCTCGGCCTCGTCGCGCGGCATGAACTCGTGCTCGGCTTTTATGATCTCGAAAAGCTCCTGCGCGCACTCTGTTATAAGGCCGTTGCGGCCGGATATGTAACGCTCAATTTTTTTGCGTTCTACAACCAATACCTGTTCCATTATTCTTCCCACTTTGCAGCTCTTTCAACTGCGCGCAGCCACTTTTTGTGCAGCGCGGCAGCTTCGGTGACATCCATCTCGGGCGTAAACACGCGGTCGGATTCGCGAATGCTGGCAATGTCGCCGATGTCCTTCCACACGCCCACTGCAAGACCGGCGAGGAACGCCGCGCCGAATGCCGTGGTCTCGACCATCTTGGGACGGTCAATGGGCTTGCGGAGAATATCCGACTGGAACTGCATCATAAAATTGTTTACCGATGCGCCGCCGTCAACGCGCAGAACGCTCAGCGGCTCGCCGGCGTCCTTCTCCATTGCGTCGAGCAGATCCTTGACCTGATAGGCGATGCCCTCGAGCGCCGCGCGTGCGATGTGCGCTCTTGTTGAGCCGCGAGTCAGACCGACTATCGCGCCGCGCGCGTACATATCCCAGCGCGGTGCGCCGAGACCAGTGAACGCCGAAACGAGATACACTCCGCCGTTATCGGGAACGGAGGTAGCAAGCGTTTCGCACTCGGAGCTTGTGCTCAGAAGTCCGACCTCGTCGCGCAGCCACTGAATGGAGCTGCCGGCATTGAATACGCTGCCCTCAAGCGCGTAGGTGGTTTTGCCGCCGATCGACCACGCAACGCTCGTAACAAGGCCGCTTGCGCTGCGAACGGACTGATCGCCGGTGTTGAGGAGAGTAAAGCAGCCTGTTCCGTAGGTGTTCTTTGCCTGCCCCTTTTCTATGCAGCCCTGGCCGATGAGCGCTGCTGCCTGGTCGCCTGCGCTGCCGCAAACGGGAACGCCTGCGAGCATCTCAAGCCCGGTTATTCCGGGCGCGACCTTGCCGTAGATCATCGAGGACGGCACGGGCGTCGGGAGCATCGACATGGGGATGCCGAGCTTTTCGCAAAGTATCTTGTCCCATTTGAGCTCGTTTATGTCAAACAGCATCGTGCGCGAGCAGTTGGAGTAGTCGGAAACATGCGCCTTGCCGCTGGTGAGATTCCAGATCAGCCACGAATCGACGTTGCCGAAAAGCAGCTCGCCGCGCTCGGCGCGCTCGCGCACACCCTCGACGTTGTCGAGTATCCACTTGATCTTGGTGCCGGAAAAATATGCGTCTATAAGAAGCCCGGTCTTGTCGCGAACATAGTCGCCGATGCCGTCGGCGGCAAGCTTATCGCAGATGGGCGCTGTGCGTCTGCACTGCCAGACGATGGCGTTATACACAGGCTTGCCTGTGTTTTTATCCCAAACGATCGTAGTCTCACGCTGGTTTGTTATGCCTATTCCGGCTATGTCCGTAGGGGAAAGCTCGCTTTTTTCAAATGCCTCGGCAAGGGCGCGAAACTGCGTTTCCAATATGACCATCGGGTCGTGTTCGACCCAGCCGGGCTTGGGATATATCTGTGGAAAAGGATACTGCGCTATAGTTACAGGCTTACCCTTTGCATCAAAAATTATCGCTCTTGAGCTGGTCGTTCCCTGATCGAGCGCGACAACATAACCGTTCATATGATTACCTCCATACTGATTTTGCTAATTCCGTTGCATTTTGCTGCAAGTATGCTATAATTCATATAATAACATATACGGAGGTCGTTTTCCATGCCTAGTTTCAATGATTTTTATTTTAATTCAAGCACGGGCAAAAACCGCATCCATGTACGCAGGTGCGTTCCGGACGGCGAAGTGCGCGCAGTCGTGCAGATAATGCACGGCATTGCCGAGCACATAAGCCGCTATGATGATTTTATGGCGTTTCTTGCGTCTAACGGTTTCGTTGCCGTCGGCACAGACCATCTCGGCCACGGTCAGAGCATTGAAAAGCCCGAGCAGATGGGCTTTTTCGCCGAGAAAAACGGTTGGGATTATATCTTAAAGGACGAGGAGATACTTCGTCTTGCAATGAAGCAGACCTATCCGAATGTTCCGTTTGTCCTGTTCGGACACAGCATGGGCAGTTTCATGGCGCGCACGCACATTATCCGTTATCCCGGCGGTTTTGACGCTGCGATAATAAGCGGCACCGGCAATCAGGGCGCGGCGCTTGTAAACGGCGGCCTTTTTATGGGAAATCTCGTCACGGCTCTCAAGGGCGCGCATCATTACAGCAAGTTCCTCAATAACCTCGCCTTCGGAAGCTATAATAAGATATATGAAAATCCGCGCACCGAGTATGATTGGCTCACGCGTGATACGGAGGTTGTGGATAAATATATTGCCGATCCGCTTTGCGGCTTTATACCGACATGCAGCCTGTTCAGGGATATGATGACCGGAGTTAAGTTCATTACAAACGTCAATAATCTCAAGTCAATGAAGAAGGATATGCCCGTTTACTTTATGTCCGGCGATAAGGACCCCGTCGGCGAATGCGGCAAGGGCGTTAAGCTTGCGTACGAAAACTTCAAAAAGGCCGGCATGAAGGATGTCTCCATAAAACTATATAAGGACGGCCGCCACGAAATGCTCAACGAGATAAACAAGGCTGAGGTCTATGCCGATATCCTCGCTTGGATAAACAGCAGGATTTGATCATATAATATTCAAACACCGCACGGAAAACCGTGCGGTGTCTTTTATTTCCTGCGTCTGTTTCTGCGCTTTCTGATCTTCCTCGGATCGGGGATTAGCACGCCCACGGCAACATAGCCTATAACAAACAGCAGTATGACTGATATAACAAGAACAACACTTTCAATGTCCATAACGGCACCTCATCTCTTGGTCCAAAGCTGCGGCGACAGCAGCAGAAGCAGGGGGTATATCTCAAGCCTGCCGAGCAGCATGGCAAATGACAGAACAAGCTTTGAAAACGCAGAATAATCGGCATAACTCAGGCTCGGACCGATGCTCCCGAAGCCGGGGCCGATGTTGTTCACGCAGCTCACGGTAGCCGAGAAGTTGGTTTCTATCCCGAACGGCTCAAAGCTTATGAGCAAAAATACGGCTCCTATGACCGCAATATACAGTGCAAAGTAAGAAAGTATCTGCCTTTCGCCCTGCGCGTCAACGCGTCGGCCGTTTAAAATAACAGAGCTTACCTCGCGCGGACGCAGAGCATGGCGCAGGTCGTTGCGTGCTATCTGAGCAAGCACGGTAACGCGGCTCATTTTAAGACCGCCTGCCGTTGAACCCATGCAGCCGCCAAAGAACATAAGAACAAGCAAAACGGCCTTTGCAAGACTCGGCCAGGCATCAAAATCCGCGGTGGCGTAGCCTGTCGTCGTGACGATGGAGGATACCTGAAATGCGGAAAGCCTCACCGCGTCGGCAATGCTGCCGTACAGCGGCATGATGCTCAGCGCGATGATTATCATTGCCGCAAGGCTTATGCCCAGATAGCATTTAAGCTCGTTTGACTTGAGCACCTCGCGCCATCTTTTGATAAGCAGCAGATAGTACATGTTAAAGCTCACGCCGAACAGCAGCATAAACACGGTTATCACCCATTGGCAGAAGTGCGAGTATGACGCGATACTGTCGGCCTTGATCCCAAATCCGCCGGTGCCGGCCGTGCCGAGCGCGTGAACGATGCTGTCAAACAGCGGCATGCCGCCGCATAAAAGGAGCACCGCTTCGAGCACGGTTAGGGCAAGGTATATGTAATACAGGATCTTTGCCGTTCCGCTTGCCCTGGGAGTGAGCTTATCCACGTTGTGCCCCGGCATCTCAGCGCGGAGAATGTTCACCGAGCGCTCAGGCGTTTTTTCCATTACGGCCATTATGAACACAAGCACGCCCATGCCGCCGACCCAGTGCGTGAAGCTGCGCCAGAATAACAGACCGTGGCCGAGCGCTTCAACATCCGTGAGGATCGATGCGCCCGTTGTCGTAAAGCCGGAAACGGTTTCAAAAAACGCATCTATAAACGACGGTATACTGCCGCTTATGACAAACGGCAATGCGCCGAACAGCGATATTCCTATCCATGACAGAGCCACTATCGCAAGCCCGTCGCGAGTGTACAGGTTCTTGCTCTCGCTGCGGCAGAAACGTTTGAGCGCTGCTCCTATAGCGGCGGAGGAAGCGGCAGATATCGCAAATGCAAGTGCGCAGCTTTCGCCGTAGATCAGCGAAACGGCAAGCGGAAGCAGCATAAGCGCGGCCTCGAGAAGAAGCACTCTGCCGACTGTATGAAAAACAAGCTTTATCTTCATTTTGCTATCACATCCGAAAGATCGTACAGCTTTCTGCCGGCAGCAATTATTATCACGCGGTCGTCGGGCAATATAACGTCGTCGCCGCAGGGGATGATGTTCTTGCCGCCGCGGATTATTCCGGCCAACAGAATGTCGGGCTTGAGGTCAAGCTGCTTTACGGGAATGCCCGTGTAGCCGAAATCGGGAGAAACGATAAATTCAAGCGCCTCGACCTTGCCGTTCATGAGGCTGTAAAGCGTTTCTACTCTGCTGCCCATGGAGTTTTGCAGCGCACGGGCGTATCTAAGCAGAACGTCGGCAGTTATGTGCTTTGGCGATACGGTGCACTCAACGCCCAGATGCTCCGAAAGCTCGTGGTATGCGTCCTGGTTGAGCTTGGCGATAACCTTCGGCACGCCGCGGTCGAGCGCGTAGTACGAAAGCAGCAGGTTTTCCTCGTCCATTCCCGTGAGCGCAACGAACGCATCGGCGCCGTCCAGCCCCTCCTCGTCGAGAAGCTCGTGCTGCGAACCGTCGCCGTGAATGACCACGGCGCTGCCGCCGAGCGCGGCGGATATATCGTCGCAGCGCTTTGCATCCTTTTCGATTATTTTTACGCCGTTTCCGCTGCGGATAAGCTCATCGCTCAAGTATTCCGCTATGCGGCTTGCACCGAGCAGCATCACGTGCTTTGTGCGCTTTTGCAGTATGCCCATGTTGCCGAGCAGCTTCTGCATATCCTCGGGCGCGGCTATAAGGCCGAGCTTATCTCCTGCACGCAGAACAAAGCTTCCGCGAGGAATGTACGCGGTCTTGTCACGCAGCACTGCGCACACAAGAAATGATGCGCCGCTTTTTGCTCTCAGCGCCGAAAGCTCAACTCCATCGAGCGCAGAGCCGGGCTTTACGCTCATTTCGGCCATCTCAAAGCGGCTTCTTGTAAAGCTTTCTGATTTTACGGCCGATGGGAACTTGAGAATATTGTATATGGCCTTTGCCGTGAGCCTTTCGGGGTTGATGACCATCGAAAGCTCAAGCTGATTTTTTATAAAGTCAATGTTTTCACTGGTGTATTCGCTGCCGCGTATGCGCGCAACGGTGTGCTTTGCACCCATTCGCTTTGCAAGAAAGCAGCTTAGCATGTTTATCTCGTCCGAGCCAGTTGCCGCGATGAAAAGCTCGGCGCTGTCGGCTCCTGCGTCCGACAGAGTTTTGAAATGCGTGCCGGCTGCGCATATGCCCATGACATCGTAGTTTGTGCTGACACTGTCTATGACCTCACGGTTGGAGTCAACAACAACGATCTCATGTCCCTCGCTTATAAGGCTTTGCAGAATGCTTTGGCCAATTTTACCGCAGCCGACTATAATGATTTTCATAAATCGTGCCTCGTTTGATCTTTTTATGATTAGACTATAGCACCGACGGCATTATAATGGGATTAGAGGATCGCCCAAAACATTAAAGTTTCATTAAAACACAGACTAAAAATGGGAAAACGGTTTTCTGGCGCCGTTTTATATGCTATAATTGCGGCAGAAATGAGGTGGAAGAATGCAGCGCGAGGAAAAAACACTTGTATGCCTGTCCGGCTCGCCTACAAATGCGCGTGTCGTCAGAGCGGCAGCCAAAATAGCCGAGGCATTCCACGGAACGCTCACGGCGCTTTTTGTTGAGCCTGCAAATTATGCTGCCGAGCCTGACAGCCGCCTTGCGGAAAATATCCGGCTTGCAAAGCAGCTCGGAGCACAGATCAGAACGCTTTACGGAGATGATGCCGCGGCAGTCATAGCCGAGTATGCGCGCGTTTCCGGTTCGACAAAGATAGTGATAGGACGAAGCCCCGGCAAGCGCGGCATTTTTTCAAAAAAGAGCATAGTCGATCGCTTGGGTGAGCTTGCGTCCGATATAGACATATATATAATCCCAGACAAAAGCGAGACCTCGGATACGCCGCGCGGCTCGGCACGCAGTCAGGAGCGGCTCAGTCTTCGCGATGCGCTTATAACCGCCGTTATGCTTGCTTTCTGCACCAGCATAGGCTATATGTTCGCCGATCTTGGATTTTCTACGGCAAACGTTATAGTCATTTATATAATCGGCGTTCTCGGCATTGCCATGCTCACCGCCGGGCGCAGCTACAGTCTTGCAGCGTCCATACTCTCGGTTCTGATATTCAACTTCTTTTTCACGGAACCGTATTTTTCGCTGTTTTCGGACCCGAGCCATATTATGACGTTCATCGTCATGTTTGCAGCGGCGTTTTTCATATCGTCTATAACGGCAAGAATAAAGCGCCAAACGCATCAAACGGCGCTGAGAGTGTACAGAACCGAAATACTTCTCGAAACAAGCCAGAAGCTTCAGCAGGCGATCGGCACAGAGCAAATACTTACGGTGACTGCCGGGCAGCTTGTCAAGCTGCTTGAGCGCAGCGTTCTGATATACCCCGTTGAAAACGGCGCATTGAGCGAGCCTATGCTGTTTCCCGTGAACGAAAACGCCGGCTTTAACGATTATCTTACGCAGTATGACCGCGACAGCGCACGGTGGGTGTTAGAGAACGATCGCCGCGCCGGAAACGGAACTGACACGCGGCAGAAGTCAAACGGCATCTACATGGCAATTCACGCAAACGGCAGAGTGTTTGCCGTTGCGGGCGTGGCAATGAAAGCCTCCCCGATGCTTGAGAGCTTTGAAAAGACATTGACTGTTGCGATACTTGACGAGTGCGGCCTTATGCTTGAAAATGAGTATAACCGCATCGAAAAGCGCAGGATCGAAGAAAAAGCCAGAGCCGAGGAGCTGAGATCAAACCTTCTGCGAGCCATATCTCACGATCTGCGCACGCCGCTGACGAATATATCCGGCACTGCGGCGCTGCTTATGGAAAACGAGCTTCCCGAGGAAAAGCGCAGACAGATGTATGTATCGGTATACGATGACGCGCACTGGCTCATAGACCTTGTTGAGAATCTTCTCTCAATAACTCGCATGGAGGGCGGCAGCAGAATCGAGGATCTGCAGCCGGAGCTTCTGGACGATATCTTCCGCGAGGCGGTTTCGCATTCGGACAGGCTGCTGTCGGAGCACGAGCTGGAGATAAGACTTGACGATGAGTTGCTGATGGCGCATATGGACGCAAGGCTTATAGTTCAGGTCGTAATTAATCTTATAAACAACGCCGTGAAATACACGCCTCGGGGCTCGCATATCTGCCTTGAGGCATCGGCACGGGGTGACAGAGTGCTCATAAGTGTTGCCGACGACGGATACGGCATAAGTGACGAGGCAAAAGGAAAGATATTTGATATGTTTTACACAGGAAACAAAGCAAGCAGCGACGCAAGACGCGGCCTCGGACTCGGGCTTGCACTGTGCAAGAGCATTGTCCAAGCGCACGGCGGCAGCATAGCGGTTTCCGACAACACACCGCACGGAGCAGTGTTTACATTTGATCTTAAAAGGGCGGAGGTGCAGCCTGATGAATAAACCGCAGATACTTATAGTTGAGGATGATAATGCCGTTGCAAATCTTATCTCGGCAACTCTTGAAACGCAGGACTACGCCTATAAGCGCGCAGCCACCGGAGCGGGAGCCGTTATGGAGGCACTGTCGTGCAAGCCGGATGTTGTTCTGCTTGACCTCGGCCTGCCGGATATGGACGGGGTCGAGATAATAAAAAAGATCCGCTCGTGGAGCAATATGCCGATCATAGTGGTCTCGGCGCGCAGCGAGGATTTTGACAAGGTCTCGGCGCTCGACGCCGGAGCGGACGATTATCTGACAAAGCCGTTTTCCGTCGATGAGCTGCTTGCGCGCCTGCGCGTTGCGCTCAGACGTGTCCGGTACGACGGTGACAGGCTCGGCGAGGAGTCCAGCACATACGAAAACGGCGATATGCGTATCGACTATTCGGCCGGCTGCGTGTATATATCCGATGTCGAAATACACCTGACCCCGATAGAGTACAAGCTCCTGTGCCTTCTTGCGAAAAACACCGGCAAGGTCCTCACGCACAATTACATTTTAAAAGAGGTATGGGGAAGCCCCACTGCGTCGGACGTATCCTCGCTTCGTGTTTATATGGCAACACTGCGCCGAAAGCTTGAAAAAAACTCAAACGGCGTTCAGTATATCCAGACGCATGTCGGCATCGGATACAGAATGCTCAGGATAACGAACAAATAATCAAATAGTGTATGCTAATGCATAAAACTATTAACAAAAATTTCGAGAAATATTGCTGCCTGCGGTGTTAAACTATACACAATATATATTTTGATGGGAGTAAGGCGTATGAACGAAGTTAAATCCCCCAAAAAGCCGCTGATGTATTACTATACGATAGTGCTCATCCTTTTGCTGGTGTTCAATTTTGTCGCAATGCCGTGGATAAGTGAGCATCAGATCAAGGAAGTTGACTACAACACTTTTATCAATATGGTAGATAACGGTGAGGTCAGCACAGTTGAGATCCAGCAGCAGAACAACCGCATTCTTTTCCAGGGAAATGACAACAGAAAAATTTACAAGACTGCCATGCTGCCTGATAACGACCTCGTTTCTCATCTGCTTGACGCAAATGTTTCCACGACCGGCGAGGAGATCGAGCAGACCTCGGCATTGGTGAGCATCCTTGCGTGGGTGCTGCCGATCATACTGTTTGTCGCTCTCGGGCAGTTTATGTCACGCAAGATGATGGAAAAGATGGGCGGTGGGAACTCCATGATGTTCAACATGGGAAAGTCCAACGCCAGGGTCTATGTAAAATCTGCGGAAGGCATTAAATTTGCTGATGTCGCAGGTGAAGACGAGGCAAAGGAAAACCTCTCCGAGATAGTTGACTATCTGCACGATCCCGGCAAATACCGCGAGATCGGTGCATCGATGCCAAAAGGTATACTGCTTGTCGGCCCTCCGGGAACGGGTAAAACCATGCTCGCAAAGGCCGTCGCCGGCGAAGCGGATGTTCCGTTCTTCTCAATGTCCGGCTCTGAGTTTGTCGAGATGTTCGTCGGTATGGGTGCAAGCAAGGTGCGCGATCTGTTCAAACAGGCAAAGGAAAAGGCACCCTGCATAGTTTTCATCGACGAGATCGACGCTATAGGCAAAAAGCGTGACGGTCAGCTCGGAGGAAACGATGAGCGCGAGCAGACATTGAACCAGCTTTTGACCGAAATGGACGGCTTTGAGGGCAATAACGGCGTAATAATCCTTGCCGCAACAAACCGCCCCGAGTCGCTCGACCCGGCGCTTACGCGCCCGGGCCGCTTTGATCGCCGCGTTCCCGTTGAGCTTCCCGACCTCAAGGGCAGGGAGGAGATACTCAAGGTCCACGCCAAAAAGATAAGAATAGCCGAGGACGTTGACTTTAACAAGATCGCGCGCATGGCCTCCGGCGCATCTGGCGCCGAGCTTGCAAATATCGTCAATGAAGCGGCTCTGCGCGCCGTGCGCGACGGACGGCGCTTTGCGACTCAGGCAGACCTTGAGGAGAGCATCGAGGTCGTCATAGCCGGCTACCAGAAGAAAAATGCTATTATGACCGACCACGAAAAGCACATAGTTGCATATCACGAGATAGGCCATGCCCTTGTCGCCGCAAAGCAGACAAATTCCGCGCCCGTGCAGAAGATCACCATCGTTCCGCGCACCTCCGGCGCACTGGGCTACACCATGCAGGTCGAAGAGGGCAACCATTATCTTATGAGCAAGTCGGAGATAGAAAATAAGATAGCGACCTTTACAGGCGGACGCGCTGCCGAGGAGGTAGTGTTCGGCTCTGTAACGACCGGTGCATCTAACGATATTGAGCAGGCGACAAAGCTCGCCAGAGCGATGATAACGCGCTACGGCATGAGTGATGATTTCGATATGGTCGCAATGGAAACCGTCAATAACCAGTATCTCGGCGGCGATACATCGCTTGCATGCTCTGCCGATACTCAGGCCGAGATCGACCGTCAGGTGGTCGCGCTTATCAAAAAGCAGCACGATAAGGCGATAAAGATCCTCACCGATAACCGCGATAAGCTCGATGAGCTTGCAAAATTCCTCTATGAGAAGGAAACCATAACCGGCGAGGAGTTTATGGAGATATTAAATAAGTAAACAGCGCATGAAAACGTAAGAAGCCGGGAAGCCCGGCTCCTTGCGTTTTCGCCGTTTATTTAGGCCTGTATTGCTAATGCATGGTAAATGCAAAATGCCGAAACGATGCTGAAATGAAAACCGACAATCACGCAAAAATTGTACAATTATTAAAAAATGCTTAAAAACGCTCAAAAACACGTTGCATTTCGCGTTAATTTGTTGTTAAATAATAATGTTATAAAATAGTTTGACCTGTTGCTTAAATGAGGAAGGCTTATGAACCTTACGGACATTTTATCGGTTATCGGCGGTGCGGTGCTAGGCGCTGCGGTGGCGTATATCAACATGCGCATAAGCAAAGCGAACCTGAATGCGTCGAATATGGCTGCCGTCATGGGCGTTAATATGCTGCGGCTGCTGCTTGACGCGGCGGCTCTTGCCGTGTGCTTTTTTGTTTGCAGGGCTTATGAGCTTCCAATGATGGCAACCCTCATTGCGGCGGCCGTCGGTCTGTCCGGCGGCGGAATGCTGTTTTTGAAGATGATGGTCAACAAAACTCAGCCGCAAAGTAAAGATACGGCGGACGGAGGTGAAAAATAATTGAAAGAATTCTTTGAAAACTTTTTGATGCCGACCAAGACTATCTATTCTATGTGGGTGATAATGGCGGTCATTTTGCTGTTTAGCATAATAGCGACGCGCAAGATGAAAGACGTGCCCGGCCCGCTGCAAAATATTGCGGAAATGGCTGTGGGCGGACTTTTGAACTTCTTTGCCGGAGTCCTGGGAGGCACGGCACTATTTCCCGATGCTGGGCTCATTTTTTGTCCTTATCATCGTGTGTAACTATTCCGGACTTATTCCCGGATCGGGAGATCTGTTCACGGTCCCTACATCGGTGCTGACGGTAACGGCGGCGCTGTCGACCATATCTTTTGTCGCCATCCAGTCGTCCGGCATAAAAAAGCGCGGCCTTGGCAAATACCTCGGCACGTTCTTCAAGCCATTTGCGTTCCTGTTCCCGATCCTGATCCTCGAACAGTTTACGCGTCCGCTTTCCATGGCATTGCGACTTTACGGCAATATCTACGGCGAAGAGATCATTCTTCTTGAAACGGTTGGCTTTCCAGATGACAATGCGTTCCCACATGAATTTCCATACGTGCAGCCAGCTGCGCTTTAGTCCGACAACGCTGATTTGGTCTGTTTGCTTGTCGCGTACCAACATTTTTGCCTTGATGCCGTTGTTCTTTAGCGATTCCATCAGGCGTCCGGCAGCGACAGCCGCACCACCTATTCGTT
>OKTN01000596.1_pt1 | contig 16330 bp, 10 predicted proteins | sample 1606451 | NCBI WGS metagenome assembly OKTN01 (sample SAMEA3879602, study PRJEB24766) | human gut metagenome | biome: human-associated habitat; feature: feces | place: USA | collected 1985/1987 | reverse complement strand
AGTTTTACAAATATGAGAATTTTGTATGATTATCAGGCATTTTTAATGCAATCTCATGGTGGCGTTTCTAAATGTTTTGTGGAACTTATTTCTAATTTGCCTGATCATGTTCAATTTCAAATTGGGATAAAGGAAAGTGATAATATTTATTTGGAAGAAAGTGGCTTAGTTCCCAATTTATGTAAATGTAGTAAGACGGTAAATAATTTTATATTCAATCATAATTTTAGAGGGAAAAGCCGTCTTTTTAATTGGATTAATGCAAATATACATTTTTATCGTTCTTCTCTAAATATAAATAGAAATTATGCTATAGAATTGATTAAACAGACTGACTACGATGTATTTCATCCTACTTTCTTTGATCCTTATTTCCTGAATGTATTAGGAAATAAGCCTTTTGTTTTAACTGTTCATGACATGATGCCTGAATTATTTCCACAATATTATTCTACTAATGATGGGCAAATTATTAATAAAAGACTTTTGTCTCAGAAGGCAAGCCATATAATAACAGTTTCCGAACAAACAAAAAAAGACTTGATTCGTATCCTTCATATACCAGATGATAAGATATCTGTAGTATATCATGGTTCACCCATTAATAGAGGGAAATTTTTTCCTGCTATTATTTCAGGTAAATACTTGTTATATGTAGGAGGACGTTTTACTTATAAAAATTTTCTCTTGTTTATTAAAAGCTTTGCTGAAATATCACAGTATTATTTAGACTTAAAAGTCGTATTTACCGGTGAGCCTTTTACTAAAAAAGAGATGAAGCTTATTAAGTCATTGAATATTTATGATAGGGTCATACATTTATTTGTTAATGACTCCCAAATGTGTAATTTATATCAACATGCCACAGCTTTCATATATCCTTCTTTATATGAAGGATTTGGTATACCTATCTTAGAAGCTTACGCCTGTCATTGCCCTATTGCAATAAGCAACACTAGTTGTTTTCCTGAAATAGCAGGAGAGGCTGCATTATATTTTTGTTTGGATGATTTTGAAAATACTCTTTCTCCGATGTTTTTTCAACCCCCTCCGTTTTTTCAACCCCCTCGCCCTATGGGCACTCCCCCTATATTCCCTACGGAAACACAGGGGGAGAGGATTGAAAAGCAGTCTTTCTCCCATGCTGTTTGTGATACCCTGTAATGTTACGGGGCACGGCAGGGGAGGAGGGGATACTCATTAATTATCGACTGGGTCTTATCTATCGGTCAATTTGATTTATCTGTCTATAATCGAGGTTTTTGATAAGATGTCGAGAGCGATGACTACTGTCATATATAGAATGAGGCAGCCGATGATTCCATAAAGCCAACGGGCTTTTCGGCGGGAAAGTCTCGATGTGAGCATGCGGCAGTTCTTGCTGTTGAAGAACCAATTCCAGTCGGCTATCGCCGCACAGAGGGACAGTATGCCCGATATGAGAAACAGGCATAGAACGATGAGTGCAGGTATGAGTGCCGGAGTGTCGTTCATTGTGGGAGAGGGTTCAATATTTTTTCCTGAGGATATTTCTTCTATTTTTTCGATGTTTCGCTTGGCAAGAAAAATATAGGATTGGGGTTTCGGGCGATTCTATGATTTTCAGATGTCGAGTGTAATCGACCGGGCTCCGTTTTCGGTTTCGGCGATATGAACGTTTACGCAGTCATAGGGGAGCAGTTCTTTGATTTTGTCGGGCCATTCGATGAAGCATAGCGCACCGCTGGCGAAATAGTCTTCGACTCCGAGGTCATAGGCTTCTTCGATTTTGTCGAGCCGGTAGCAGTCGAAGTGGTAGATGAGTTCGCCGGTAGTAGCGGACCGGTATTCGTTGATAATGGCGAATGTGGGGCTATTGACGGGGTCGTCTACACCGAGTTCTTCACAAACGGCTTTAATGAAAGTCGTTTTTCCGGCTCCCATGTCGCCGTGAAAAGCGAATACCGTATTGTCACCCATGAGCTTAATGAATTGTCGGGCTGTTTCTTGTATTTGGTCAAGATTTTTTATCGTAAGCGTGTGCATGAGTTTTTATTTTTTCGTGAGTGTTATCAAGGGAATCATCATTTCTTCCATAGAGATGCCTCCGTGTTGGAACGTATCTTTATAGTACCCTACGTAGTAGTTGTAATTATTGGGGTATGCAAAGAAGTCGTGGTTCGTGGCGAATATGTAGGTGGAGCTGACGTTTGGCGACGGCAGTCCGTATCGTTCGGGCGTTTTGATTTCATATACCTGCTTGGGGTTGTAGCTGAGCGATTTCCCTACTTTATACCGTAGATTGGTATTGGTGTTTTTATCGCCGATTACTTTGATGGGGTTATTGACGTGTACCGTCCCGTGATCGGTGGTGAGAATGATTTTAAAATCTTTTTCGGCGATTTTGCGGAAGAGGTCGAGTGCCGACGAGTGGCGGAACCAAGACTCGGTAATGGAGCGGTATGCGGCCTCCGAGGATGCGAGCTCACGAATCATTTTGGATTCGGTGCGGGCATGGGAAAGCATATCGACGAAATTGAGCACGCAGACATTGAGTTGGTTATTCTCGATTTGCGGGAAGTTTTGAATGAGTCTTTCGCCGAATGCCGATTCGTTGATTTTATTGTAAGAGAATGTATATCGTTTGCGGAACCGGTCGAGCAAAGTCTGAATGAGGGGAGCCTCGTTCAGGTTTTTGCCTTCCTCTTCGTCCTCGTCTACCCATAGGTCGGGGAACATGCGGGCTATCTGATTGGGCATCAAACCGGAGAAGATAGCGTTTCGGGCATATTGCGTGGCTGTGGGCAGGATACTGAAATAGAGGTCTTCCTCGGCCGTAAAGTATTCGTTGAGCAGAGGCTTGATCACTCTCCATTGGTCGAAACGGAAATTGTCGATGAGTATGAAAAATACTTTCTCCCCGTTGTCGATGAGGGGGAAGACTTTGGTTTTGAAAAGTTCATGGCTCATCAAGGGGTGCTCGCCTCCGGTAATCCACTTTTCGTAGTTTTTCTTGACGAATTTGGCGAAAGCGCTGTTGGCTTCGGTCTTCTGCATGGTGAGCAGTTCGTCCATATCGCTTTCGGCTTGTGTGAGTTCCAATTCCCAGAACACGAGCTTTTTGTAAACTTCGAACCAGTCGTTCCAAGAATAGGAGTCGTTTATCTGGCTACTAATGTGTTGGAACTCCTGTCGATAGTCGCTCGATGTCTTTTCCAAGATGATCTCTTTGTGGTGGAGATTTTTCTTTATGGAGAGGAGAATCTGATTGGGATTGACCGGCTTGATGAGGTAATCGGATATTTTGTTTCCGATGGCTTGGTTCATGATGTTTTCTTCTTCGCTCTTGGTGATCATGACGACGGGAATCTCGGGATTTTCCATCTTGATCTGGCCGAGGGTATCGAGCCCGCTCAATCCCGGCATGTTTTCGTCGAGGATAATGAGGTCGAAGGTCTCATGAGCAGCTTTTTCAAGCGCATCTCGTCCATTCGATACAGTTGTGACTTCATATCCTTTTTGTTGTAGAAAGAGGATATGCGGTTTCAGTAAATCGATTTCATCGTCGGCCCAAAGTATTTTACCGTTTTTCATAAGGCTCTGTCGGTTGAGGATTGTTTTCAAGGAATAAGAAATAGTCTTCGAAACTGTATCCTTTGAGCAGTTTCTTGAAGTTATCCTCGCTGATCATTACGGGTCTTACTCCCGGCGGATAACGGAATGTTTCGCTGTTATCGAGAACCCGACGATAGTGGGATAACTCGTCAAAGTTATTAAATCCTTTGACAACTAACATACTTATTTCGTTAAAGGTCATTATTTCGAGGTCGAAATCTTTAATGACGAAGCTGGTGAAGTTGTGTTTCGCCACGTCGAAGAGTAATTGATTGGACGACACGCTGTCGGTCGCATAGACCAGAAGTAGCACGTGCGGTGCATTCAGGTCTTGTGTGAACGTTGCCTGAGCGGTATCGTTCGCCAACGTCGTCGTATCGTTGGTGAGCCGTGCCTTCCAAATCATTCCCCGCATGTTCCCGCTGCCTTCGGCAACCTGACGTCCCTGAGCGACTCCTTTGAGCATTGTGGTCGCCATAGGCGAAACGTCGGCTTGCGGGTAACGTTCGAGCAGATCTTTCAAGCCCGCTTTGAAATGGTCGTACTGTTTGTCACCGATGTAGGCCAGCGCATCGAGGAAAAGGAATTTGGGCATAAGCGGCGAGAGCGGATATTTTTCTTTCATGAAAGTCGTGTTCCCGTGTACCGTTCTGTTGTCGTTTTCGAGATAAGCGGCATAGGTGGCTTCGTAAATAGAATCTTGAACGGCGCTCATGCGTCGCAGATTATCCAAATAATGCGGATCGGCCATAGCTTGCGCATAGGGGCTTTCGGGGAATACAGAACGAATCTTATCCCGGTATATCCCTGCGGTGACGACATCTCCGTTACGCATGTACATGAGGTACATGTTATAGTATACGTCGAGCCGGTAGGGGTTCTCGGGGAACCGCTCTTCCAATAAGTTGAAGTTGGCGATGGCCGCCGGGTAGTCTTCGAGTTTGTTTTTGAGGATAATACCCATGTTGAACAAGCCTTCGGCAACGACTTCGTTCGATGTTTCCATTGCCTCCGGTGTCATAGGTATTTGTTTGAGGTAGAATTCGGGTTTATGGGGATCGTCGGCCGCGTCGGATTGTATGCTGTCGGGGTTTTCTTCATCGGGGAGAGAATTGTCGGCCAAATCTTCGTTTTCACTGTTTCCCGATTGTTCGGCAAAGTCGCTCATGGAGAATCCCGATTTGTTGCGACGACGCCAGTCGTCTTCGAGTTTTCGGCTACCCCAAATCCGTTGGAATTCGGTTTTACCGGCAGAAACCATAGGCTTGTTATAGAAGTACCATGATTTGTCCCCAGAGAGAATCGTCGTATTTTGTTTGGCCGAGTTGTCGTTGTTGAACTGAGGGCCTTGTTGTTGGGCGAGATATTCTTCTCGCTGTTGTGCTTCGGCCTCTTCTTTTTCTTTTTTGATGAGGTCGTCGATGATTTTTTGTATGGCTTTGTTCCGGTCGTCTTCACTCATGGCCGCCAAGTTTTGCAAACTGTCTTGCAGCTCGACATTTTGTGCATAGACAACCAGCTCGTCGAGGACGGACGATCGTCGGGAGAGCAGGTCGTATTGGGGATAGTCTTCTTTCAGTTGGGGAATGGCTTCGGCATAGCACGGTTGGGCATCGACATACTCTCTTCTTTCGAAATAGAGATTGCCGAGCGTGATTTGGCAGATGGCTTTTTCTATGCCGTTGCGAGTGCTCTTCTGGTTTGCCAAGCGGTAGTTTTCCATCGCTTTGAGCGTGTCTTTGCGGGACAGGTAGAGATTGCCGATGGCGTAGTATATTTGATCGAGATATTCTTTGTTACGATCCCGGGAAGCCATACGGGTGAGTTTCTTCACCTCTTTCGAAATATCTTTCCCCGAATAGACTTCGGTTTGTTTGATCCGAGCATTGAATTCGGTTCGATAGGGTGGGTTCATGCCGATGACTTTTCCGTATGTCTGGTATGCTTTCGTGGGATTTTGTGTGGCTACATAGAGTTGCGCCAGCAGGAATGTCATTCGGATGCGTTGTTGTTTGCTCGAAGCAGACTTAATGGCCGTTTCGAGAAAAGGAATGGCTTTTTCGTATTCTCCTTTGTGAACAAGGTAATCGGCATTGACTGTCGCAAACCAGTTGTTTTGGGATTCGGGCAATTTCTCGTTGTTGATTTTGAGCAGGATATCTTCCGCTTCGTACAACCAGCCCATAGCAATGTAGCACCGAGCTTGCCAAATGCGCGACTCTGCTACCAAATCGGGCATCCAAGTGAAATGGCGGGATATATAAAGGAAGGTCGCGGCGGCTCCGAGGAAATCGCCTTTGTAGTATTGTGCTTTTCCCATAAGCCTCCATGCGTTGTGAATAAACGGGTTGTATTCGTCCCGTTTCATATACTCCCGGTATTTGGGGTCGCTCATTTTTTTAGAATTTCTTTTCGGCCTTTTCTTAATGGAATGCAACTGTATGGCTTTCTGGCATTTCTCGATAGTCCGATCGAAACTTCCCGATGGTTGCGGGTCTTTGGGGTTTGCATAGGCTTGTGCCGGATGCATGAGCAGGAGGTCCGTGAAATTATCCTCGTATCCTTCTTCCATCTCTTTGAGTTGTTCTTTGTAATTTTCTATTCCGTTGAAATAGACGTTGTAGCGGGTGGTAAAGCTATGGTAAAAACGTGTCACCGCCGTATTCTTTTTCGTGGAACAAGATACGAGTGTAAGAACAATAAATAAACCGATAGTATGTAGTATTCTTTTTTTCAATCGATGTTATAGGGATAATGCTCCATTTTTTAAACTGAATTTTTCCTGTTTTATTGCTTTTTACCGGTTGCAGAATGTAGGTAGGAAGCTATAATTTTTACAACAAAATAGGCGATTATCAAGGTAAATACGATGGTTGCTCCCGCAGGGACGTCGAGCCAATAGGAGAGTAATAGTCCTCCTATGCCGCAGAGGAGATTGATTGCTCCCGACAGCCAAACGATATTTCGGAATTTGTGACAGAAAAGTTCGGCGATCATTTGCGGTAAAGAGAGTATGGAGATGAGGAGCATGATACCGACTAGACGAATGGTAAGAACCACGGCGGTCGCCACAAAAAATGTCATGATGTAGTTGACGAGGCGTGTCTTGATACCGCGGGTGTGGGCAAAGTCGGCATCGAAAGCCGTATATACGATGGTCTTGTATTGCAACTCGGTGTAGAAAATCAATAATGAGGCAAAGGCCGCAAAGATGAATATATCCGTGCGGGTGATGGTGAGAATGTTTCCGAAAAGAAATTCCGTGAGCCCCGGTGTGTAGCCGGGTGTCATGAAAATAAAAATGATTCCGATTGCCATGCCTAACGCCCATACGACCGCTATGGCAGAGTCTTCACGAACCGATTTGCCCCGAGACAGCCATTCGACTCCCAATGCTGAAAGGATAGCGAAAACAAGAGCCGAAAGCGTGGGATTGATGCCGAGGTAATACCCTACACCCAAACCACCGAAAGATGCATGGGTTATGCCCCCGGTAATAAATAGCATGCGGCGTGCGACGATGTATGTGCCGATGATGGCACTTGTTATGGAAATGAGTAGTATCGCCCACAAAGCATTTTGAAAGAATGTATAATTGAGAATGTCTATCATAAGCAATTATTTGTCGATCGTTCTTTGTTCATTGACAACGAGCAATATTTCGTCTCGCAGTGAATCGGGGACGGCGATTTGCCGTAATTGCAAACTGCGTACCCACCCCGGCACATCTTCCGGTCGTAGCGTATAGAAAATTTCCCGAAAGAGTTCTATTTGTTCGGGTGTATAGCTGTCGGGGTCGATTCCTTTCCAAGCATCGAGCTCTTCGTCGTCGTAGTATTCTATTGTTTTGCTTACTCCGGCGAGCAGGCTGTCTCGTTCGCAAACGAGATGCCGTCCGCAACATTCTTGCGGAGGTTCCTGAATTTTGGTTTGAGCTATTTTATTAGTTTTTTCAACCTGTTTTTTTAAATCCCGTCGATGGAAATAGTAAGTAACAATACCTAAAAGTATGATGGCTGAGATGAGTATAATCATAATCGTGTTCCTTCTTTTTCGTCCTTTTCAAGCGAGAAGCCCGCTTTACAGAGGTCTTTCCAATAGTTGGGGTATGATTTATCCACTACCGAAATGTCTTTAATCTTTATTCCCGGGAAGAGAAACGAGGATGATCGTCGTAGGTTTCTATGACCGGTGCAACCTTCGGAGTGATAGATTCTCCGTCCCATTCGAGTGATTTATCCGAAGATATTAGTTTATATCCTAATTTAATAAGTTCGTTTTGTAGGGCGGATATGCGATCTGTTTCCTTTATTTTAAGGGTTTGCAGCCCTGTGAATTTGAATGGAAGCCCTATTAAACAGCAAGTTACGACAAGGGTTTGAGCCAAGTCGGGTTGCTCGGATAGATCCTGTTCGTATAATGAAATGGTTTTGTCCGATTTTCTTAGTTTTATGCCTTCCTGAGAAAACAGGCTGGAAACACCCAGAGGTTCGAAGAGTGCGGCTATGCGGGCATCACCTTGAAGGCTTTTGTTCGAGAGATTCGGCAGGAATATCTCAGCTTCGGGTGCGAGCGCCGCGATTTCATACCAATAGGAAGCCGCCGACCAATCCGGTTCTATTCGGAATTGCTTCGGGCAGTATCGGCCGGCCGGAATTCGTATGGTATTGTTGGAGCGGTGTGTCTCTATACCGAAATGAGACATCATTTCGAGAGTCATTTCGATATAAGGCGTAGAAACTATTTTGCCTGTGAGGGTCAGCTCCAATCCGTTTTGCATATAAGGTGCTATCATGAGTAGCGCCGATATGTATTGGGAGCTGACATTACCCGGTAGAGAAAGCGCTCCGCCTCTTAGTTCTTTCCCAAAAATTTGCAAAGGGGGGAATCCTTTTTTGTCGACGTATCGGATATCCGCTCCCAAAGTGTGTAGAGCATCGACCAGTATTTTTATGGGGCGTTGTTTCATTCTCTCGGAGCCCGATATGATACATTCGTAATCTCGTTTTTGAGCATAGTAGGCCGTGAGAAATCGCATGGCTGTTCCTGCTCCGTGTATATCGATCGAACTGTTTTTTCTCGCGAAAGCCTGTTTCATGACCCGTGTGTCGTCACAGTTGGACACGTTGGTTATCGGTATCGAATCGTCGCACAGGGCGTTTATGACGAGTGCCCTGTTGCTGATACTTTTGGATGCCGGCAGTTCGACTTCTGTGTGGCAGTCGTGTGGAGCAAAGACTTTGTAATTCATTTGTTCGCTGTGGGTTTTGTCGCAAAATTAGCAAAAAAAGAGGAATGGTATGTATCATTTCTTTATTTACCGATGAAGTATTTCTCACAAATCTCTCTTTTCAGCATCTTTTGTTTTTGTAGTCTCTTTTATTTTTTTGTCGCATGGAGGAGAAGGGCGGATAGTTTCCTTGATACGTTTCCTTTGTTGCAGATATTTTTTAACCTCTCCGTCCTTCGGACACTTCCCCTATGACTGATGCCACATAGGGGAGGTGTTTAAAAATGTTCGAAGTGGATTTCACCCTCCTCCTTGCTGAGCCTCATAGCCTTACAGGGTGTTTGTTGTCAAGTAAGATATAGGGCGGGTGTCGAGTAGTAAAGGAGGGGTTGATTTTTGTCAAAAATCTATTCGGCAGCTTGTTTAACCACTCGCCGAGGGAACCGGAATGTGCTTGTCGGCACGACATCGCTAAAATTCATGTTTACCCCCTGATTTTTTACTGAGCCGAATTTTCTAATAACATTGCAGCTCGAATTGAATTTGACTGAAATCTCGCCTTTCCAAGTCTCGTTGCCGGATATAAAAGTAAAGGCTTCCGCAGTCCCCGAACGGTATATCTACCTCTTCTTCCTCGATACAGTTGAGTTGCAGAAGTAAAATCCATTCGCGGGCAGACTTTTTGCTATATGTCTGTTGTTTCTCCTCTTGCGCTCTCGATTCGCATGCTTCGGCTATACCGTTTTGAATGAGTGAGGCGTATCCCAAGATACGTCCGGCCGATTCCATGTGGGGATATCCCCATTTCCCTAATTTTCGTTCTATGATATCCCAATCGGTATATGCGGTGTTGTCATCGCCTGTCATACCGACATAATCTTCCCAATCGGGAGCACAAGCATGGGCTGTGAATTTGAGTGCCATTTCGGGAAGCCTGTGTTCTTCCGGGAGATTGTCGGGGAAATCGGCCGGTACTAATTCAGAAATGGGAGTGGGGGTATATAATAGTTTTGCTCCCTTACTATTTCTCCACGGTTGATTCGTGAGATCATAAAAGAGATAGAACATGCCTTCGTGTGGAAGGAGATTGTCTGTGTCGTAAACCGATAGTTCTTCGCAAGATAGTTGCAGGAAAAACGGGAGAACGATGTGTTCGCCGTATTCATCGGTGTAGTGAGGCCATTCGAATTTTTTCGGTAAGGCCGGTTTTCCCCCGAATTTAGATTGTACGGGGGCTGCTTTTCTTTTTTCAAAGTCGAAAAAGATTCCGTTACGAACAAGTGCCTGTATTTGCTCTTTGAGCTTTGCTTCGATTTCTATTTCCGAAGGTTTTTCATCGTTTCGGTTATGTCGGAAAAGATGCCAGAATGGTTTTGTGTCGTCCATGGTAAAAGTAAAATTTCGATATGTAAAAAAATGCCCGAACACATTACGTTCGGGCTTGATATATGAAAATTTATAAAAGTCTTTTCATATTTTAGTTTGCAGGAGCTTCTTGAACAGGAGCCTCTTGTGCCGGTGCTGCGTTATTTCCGGTAGCAGGCGTTTCAAATCCGGGAAGAGCTGCCGGTGCTTCGGTATTTACAATGTCTTTAATTTCCGATACGGAGGATTGCTGCCCGTTGTGAGAAACGAATACGGTAGCTATGCTCAGAACCATGATAACAATAGCAAGGGTCCATGTCGCCTTTTCCACAAAGTCGGTTGTTTTCCGAACTCCCATGATTTGATTCGATGATGCGAAGTTAGAAGCAAGACCTCCTCCTTTTGATTTCTGAACCAATACAATACCTATCATCAGCAATGATGCCAAGATGATAAAAACGGTTAATACTACTGACATTTTTTATTATTCTGTTTTTATGTTAATAATCAATTCTTCCAAAAATCTTATTTGGTCTGCAAAGTAAATATTATTTGCAATGCTTTCTCATATCGTCTTTGTTTGATATAGATTTTTGCTAAACTTTCCGTGAAGAAAGTGTCGTCGTTGCTGCTTTCGGAGGAGGCGGATTGTTCTGTATTCTCTTGATCGCGACCGGTTGTTTCCGGTAGAACGGCATGAGATGGATTTGTCTCGTGCTCGTGAACCGGCGTTGCGGCTAAATCGGCCTGTTCTTCTTTTTGCAGGTTGCTTATATAGTCCGATTGAGCGAGTATATTGCCTGAAATAATTCGGTCGAGGCTTTCTTCTTCATTGCCTCGTTTTTGCTCTTTACGATATGTCCCCAAAAACAGATCGATCGCCTGCATGGTGCTGTCGGTTCGGGGAGCTTTCGGATAGAGGTCGGCGAAAGATTCTCCTTCGACTCCGAGAATGGTCTCTAAGTGCGCATGAGGACTGGCGTAAATCAGAGCCTGTTGTATGCGCTTCTCGTCGGGCATGGCTCCTGGTGTGAATTTCAGATAGAGAAGTTGCGGGATATTGAAATAGGGATAATCCGCGGCCATTTGGTCGGCATCGGATTTCGAGATTGTTTCATCGCCAATCCCGTTTAGAAGGTTTCGTATTTGTTCCCGGGTTATCATAGTGTTACCAGTTGGCTACCGTCGCGTTGAAAATTTGATCTACCAGCTCGTCTGTGATTTGTTGGATAAGTTCATCTTGCACATCGGTTAACATTCGGTCGCTGGAAAAGTCCTTATACCCGGAGAATGTTTGGTCTATGTCATACTGAGGGTCTTTGGTGTTGGTGAATCTTACCCTCACAGAAATAGTCAGGCGCGTTTGCGATGCGTATGCGTTTTCTGTTACGGCTTGCGGGGTGAGGTCATAATTCGTGATTTCTCCTTCCAATTGCAGGTCTCCTCCGCTGCTAACCATTTGTAATCGCGTTTGCCGGGTATAAGCGTTTTTCAATGAATTGGTGAACAACTCTTCCAATGGAGGGTAAACCAATGCCGCTTTAATGGGAAAGTTCGCTACCGATATGGTCTTGGTCGTTTCGTAATTGATCGAAGCTCCGTTGAATTTATAAGAGATACTGCATGACGACAGTATGACGAGTAATATAGTCGTTAAACGTTTCATTGTCGTGCGGCTCTATTCTAAGTTATATTCTTTAATTTTACGATAAAGAGTCCTTTCGGATATTTTTAATTCTTCGGCTGTCTTTTTCCGTTTTCCGTGATTCCGTAGTAATGCTTTTTTGATGGTCTCTTTTTCCGTATCTTCGAGTGTCGTAGGTTGTTCCTCGATATATTCGGGTTCGTTGGGTATTATCTCTCCTACGGTGTCTTCTATGGCCGTTCGTTTGGCGGACGGGACATGTACCGGAACAGATGGTACGATAGGAGTAAGAGCCATCGATTGTGCGACAGGAACCGGTTGGGGTGTTTGAGCGTAAGAAGTTTGTCCTTGAATTTTCTCCCTAGTCAGTTCTTCTACTTTCGCATGTAGGTCTGCCAGCTCTTTTTGCATTTCGAACAGTGTCTTGTAGAGCATTTTTCTTTCTTTCTCGAAGAAGGAGTGCTCTTGTTCGTTCGAGGTAGCGCGAGCCGGTAATTTTTCGATATTATATTGGGGCAGATAGTTTTGCAACGTTGCTCCGTCTACGTCTCGGTTCGTTTCGAAAATAGAGATTTGTTCGGTGATATTTTTTAGCTGCCTTACATTTCCCGGCCAACGATAGTTGAGCAGTACGGTGCGTGCATCTTCCGTCAGCTGGATTACGGGCATTCGGTAACGCTCCGCAAAGTCCGTAGAAAATTTACGGAATAATAGGAGAATATCCTCAGACCGTTCTCTCAATGGGGGAATTTCGATGTGTATCGTGCTGAGCCTGTAATACAAATCTTCCCTGAATTTTCCTTCCGAAACGGCTTTTACCATGTCCAAGTTGGTCGCAGCGACGATTCTTACATTGGTTTTCAAAACAGTGGAAGAACCGACTTTTAGAAATTCTCCGCTTTCGAGTACGCGCAATAATCGAGCCTGAGTCGTGAGGGGTAATTCGCCGACTTCGTCCAAGAAAATTGTTCCTCCGTCGGCTTCTTCGAAATAACCTTTTCGTGCAGATAATGCGCCAGTAAAAGCTCCTTTTTCATGCCCGAACAATTCGGAATCTATGGTTCCTTCGGGTATCGCTCCGCAGTTTACGGCAATATATTTTCCATGCTTTCGGGAACTGTTGGCATGTATAATCTGTGGAAAGAACTCTTTTCCCGCACCGCTTTCTCCGGTAATAAGCACAGCCAAATCGATAGGTGCGATTTGTAGAGCTCTTGTAATGGCTCGAATCAGACCCGGAGCATTTCCTATAATGCCGAATCGTTGTTTGGTTTGCTGTATTTCTGCCGGAATCATCTGTTTTCTAATAAAAATGTATTTACAAATATAGCGAAAAGTAAATGCAGAACGAAATGAATAGATTCGTTTTCCAAACTGAACCGATGCTATTTCTGCATTTTATGCAAAGATACATATTTTTCTATTTGTCGGGCAAAGCGATAATGTGATTTATCGGCGAGATTTTATCGGTATAGAGACTTATTTGAACTTTTTAAGAGAATTGTAATTCTTTTATTTCTTTGGGAATAGGATAGAATTTCTGTTTGCTTTAAAATTCATTATTCCGAATGTGGTATGGAAATTCTCGTGAAAATATATCGAAAGACATCAAGATTTTCATAATTTTGTTTTTGATTGATATCATTCTATGAAATCGTTTTTGAAATTTAGAGAGAGAGGAATATATTTGTATATGGCTAGTTATTTAGATTACAGAGGTTAATCTAACCGACACCGGGAAGAGATATTTAGGATATCGGAATCGGGGTGATAAAACCATTGAGGAAACTCGCTGTCGCCGTATTTTATTTTTGAATTTTTGTTTTGTATGAGAAGACGCTTGCTTTATATTTATCTCTTATTAATCGCAGGTATTATAGCGTGTGAGACAGTTATTGTCGAAGCGGCTCCCAATTTTTATTTCAAACAATTATCCCAACAAGATGGGCTTTCTCAAAATTTTGTGCGTTCTATCATGCTCGACCACGATGGTTTTCTGTGGGTCGGGACGAAGTCGGGGATAAGTCGTTTCGATTATCACGAGTTCAAGAATTATTCGTCTGTTCCCGATTCAGCCGCTTCTTTACCGGGCAATTTAGTTCATTTCATTGTTGAGGATGCCCGTCATAATATTTGGATTTCGACCGATAAGGGTGTATGTGTTTATCAGCGGGAAAGCGACGATTTCAAGACTGTTCTTTGGAGGCAGAAGGCTTTGCAGGCTCATTCTTATTTGTTGACTGACGATGCTCTTTTTTTGGGAGGAAGGGGAGTAATATACCGATGGGATTATCACCGGGCTGTCATGGATACGGTTCCTGTTCGGTGGAAAGATAAGTCATACGCGTTTTTCAATCACATGATACCGTGGTCGGAGCATTGCTGGGTATTATCGTCGAGATGGAACGGATTGTGGCTATTGGACTGCCGTACAGGGGAAATAGAACGACCGACGTTCTGTAAGGAGAAAGAGATTATGTCGGTCAAAGTCGATACCCAGGGAGATTTGTGGATTTCGCCCTATGGCAAGGGGCTCGACCGGTATATCGACGGCGGTAGAAAACAAAAGCATTACGATGTGTCGAACTCAGATCTAACCAATAATGTGATTCTCGATATAGAAGAGCGGGACGGTTCTTTATGGCTGGCTACCGATGGCGGTGGAATCAGTATCTTGAACTTGAAAGACGAGACTTTTTCCAATATTCGATATACGCCCGGCAATATCTATTCATTTCCGTATAGTTCGGTATTTTGTTTATATAAGGACAGGGACGACAATATGTGGGCCGGAACGATACGAGGTGGATTATTCGGCATCAAAGAGGTACATATGAGAACGTATCGCGATGTTTCTCCGGGCAATCATTACGGCATGAGCGATAAAACGGCATTGTGCTTATATGAAGATGAGGACGGAATTATCTGGGTCGGGACCGATGGCGGAGGACTGAACCGTTTGGAGCCGAAGAGCAATAGATTTACCCACTATCCCAATACTTACGGATATAAAGTTGCCTCGATAACCCGTTATAACGAGCGAGAATTATTGATGTATTTTTTTTCCAAAGGGTTATATTTGTTCGATAAACGTACGGGTAATTTAAGGCCTTTTACTTTATTGAACGATAGGCGTAACGAGGAGATTATACATTCGGGCATATCGGTCAATGTCGATTATTTCGATACCGATAAAATCCATTTATTTGCGGACAAGATATATACTTATGATAAATCGACGGGCTCTTTTACCATTGCGCATGTTGCCGATTCGTCTCGGTATTACGGTACGGTTCAGCGGTTTTATTCCGATAAGGATATTACCTATCTTTTTGGCCGCAATTATATCTTGCGGCTCGACCATGCGAAGAATGCTGCGGTGTGTCTCCTTGCTTTCGGTTCAAAAGCGGTCATCAATGCGGCTTGTAGGGACGACGAAGGAAACTTTTGGATAGGGACCGACAAAGGGCTGTTCCACTACGATGTGAATACCCGGGCGTTGAACGAAATAAAAACAAATATGTTTAGGGAGGTGACTTCGGTTGCCTATGCCAATCAATATCTGTGGTTAGGCGCCGACGGTCTGCTTTTCCGATATTCCATAGGCGAGGATAAATTTTTTATTTACGGCGAATCCGACGGCGCTATACCTAACGAATATTTGCATAAATCTACTTTGGTAACTCGGGACGGAGCTCACATTTATATGGGCGGTGTAACCGGACTTTTACATATCGATCGGGAAATATACAAGGAGTACAATTCCCTCTCTCCTTCGTCGGTCGAGTTGTCTGATGTTGTTCTCGATGGAAAATCGGTGATGAACAAAATGGGCGATACAGACCGGAGCTTGCGTGTTGCATGGAATTATACTTCGCTCACTTTGAAGACGATGGTACGGGAGAAGGATATTTTCAGGAAGAAGATGTTCCGGTTCAACATCGAAGGCCTCGTGTAGTACGGAAGACGGCGGTTGGAGCCAATCCCGGTGCATATTACAGATAGAGGTTGTTCCACCGTGGTGGAAATCGTTTTGGTTTATCGCTCTCGTGGTGATTGTAGCGGCCGGTTTGTGCTATTTGATGATAAGTTACACTGTAAAAAGAAAAAATTCCCGGTTGCAACTCGAAATGAAAGAGAGGGAACGTAAAGTGTATGAAGATAAGGTAAGGTTCTTGATCAACGTTAGTCATGAACTTCGAACACCTTTAACTTTGATTTATGCTCCGTTAAAGCGACTTTTAAAGAGCGGCACTGTCGATGATACGCTGAAAGCACAGTTAATGCAGATTTTCAAACAGGCCCGTCGTATGCGCAATATCATCAATATGGTACTCGATATGCGGCGTATGGAGGTGGGATATGAAGCATTGCATTTGGCTCCTTATTCATTGAATGAGTGGGTAAGGGCTGTCATCGGGGATTTTTCGGAAGAGTTCGAGTCCAAGAAAATAATGCTTCTTTTCAATCCCGACGAGACGATAGATAAAATATCT
>OKTN01000577.1_pt1 | contig 16935 bp, 13 predicted proteins | sample 1606451 | NCBI WGS metagenome assembly OKTN01 (sample SAMEA3879602, study PRJEB24766) | human gut metagenome | biome: human-associated habitat; feature: feces | place: USA | collected 1985/1987 | reverse complement strand
AGGAAACTGTTCTCAAGTCCTACATATTCCATCTGAAAAGCAGCTTCCTTCACAAAGCTTCCTCTCGGAGGTGTGATATGCTGGATTCTCATTGGTTCCGTAATAATATCTGACACCTTCATTTTCTGGTTCAGACTGGATGCGGAATCCTGAAATATCATCTGGCGGCGGGTCTGCAGCATTTTTTTATGCTTTTTGAATTCCTTTTTGTCGCAGATATTTACATCTTTATACCAGATTTCTCCCTGAGCCGGCTGATATATATTCATCAGACATCTGGCAACTGTGGACTTTCCTGAACCAGATTCCCCTACCAGACCAAAGATCTCACCTTTATGGATCTGAAATGAGACATCATCTACAGCCTTTACCTTGATCTTTTTTGTCAGATGAAACTGCTGAGTCAGATGCCTGACATCCAATAAAATTTCTTTACTCATGGACGATTCCTCCCACAGGTGATTTGATCTGCGGTGCTCTTGGATCCAGCAGCCAGGTTGCCGCATAATGAGTATCTGTTATCTTAAACATAGGCGGCATTTCTTCATAATCAATATTCAGGGCATATTCGTTTCTACATGCAAAAGCATCACCTTTCGGCGGATCTATCAAAGCAGGAGGCATGCCGGGGATAGTGTACAGGCTTTCTTTTCCATTTGCAAATGCAGGCAGTGATCTCATCAGCCCCCATGTATATGGATGTCTGGGATCATAATACACTTCCTCTACTGTACCGATCTCTACGATCTTGCCTGCATACATGACTGCTACTCTGTCTGCCACACGTGCAACCACTCCCAGATCATGGGATACCAGTATGGTAGCTGTTCCAAGCTTCATCTGTATTTCCCGCAGAAGATCCAGGATCTGTGCCTGTATGGTCACATCCAATGCAGTAGTTGGTTCATCTGCAAATAAAATATCCGGATCTGCTGCCAGAGCAATGGCCATAACACATCTCTGACGCATTCCTCCGGAGAACTGCCAGGGATACTGATGATATCGTTCCTTTGGATGGGAGATACCTACCAGTTCCATAAGCTCCAGAACCTTCTTATTTACCTGTTCCTTCGTGTAATTCTTATTGTGGATCACCACTGCTTCCCCAATCTGTTTTCCAATTTTAATAGTTGGATTCAGGGATGTCATAGGATCCTGAAAGATCATAGCAAAAACTCTTCCACGCAGTTTCTGCATCTCCCTTTCCCTGTAACAGGTGATATCCTGTCCGTTCACACAGATGCTTCCCTCTTTTATTTTTGCGCTTGGTGGCAAAAGCTTCATGATACTTTTGCAAAGCACACTCTTCCCGCATCCGGATTCTCCAACTATAGCCAGCACCTCTCCCTTTTTTAATGAAAAAGACACATCTCTTACTGCCTGGACTTCTCCGGCAGGACCGTCAATGCTGACTGAAAGATTTTTAACCTCTAATAAATGTTCCATTTTTAATCCTTTTTCCGCTCGTGTAAAAAGGGGGCACCTTTAGTGCCCCCGTCACAACCTTTATCTTTTTATTCAATAGTCCAGTCTGCTACATTCCAGAAGATTCCAACTCCATGATGTCCCATAATTGTATCAGGATCAATTCCTTTAATATTGCTGTCAGCAACATAGTTGGCATCAATATAGCAGATCATTGCATAAGCCGGATCCTCTGCCAGAGCTTTCTGGAAATTAGCATAGGCTTCTGCACGAACTTCCGGATCAGCTGACTGTCTTGCTTCTGTCAGATACTTGTCAACGTCTGCATTAGAATAGCCGGAGTAGTTTGCTCCCTTATCTGTTCCGAATACTTTGTATGTATGGTCGTCAGCATCAAATGGGCTTCCCCATCCGATCAGGAATGCCATCTGTCCTGCCCAGTCTGTCTGTGCAGGGATCTCTACTGATACATCCATGCCGATCTCTTTCAGTTCCTGTGCTGCGATCTGAGCCATATCAATACGTACCTGATCTCCTGCACTTACGCTGATCACAAATCCCACTTTTTCGCCGTCACGATAATAGAATCCGTCATCACCCATCTCGCATCCTGCAGCTTCCAGAATTTCTTTTGCTTTTTCAGGATTGTAATCATAATGCTCTACATCTTCATAATTGTAGATATTTCTCTGAAGAGGTCCATAAGCCGGCATTCCCTGTCCAAGGAGAACTGCGTCGATGATCGCCTGACGGTCAAGTCCATAGCATACTGCCGGGATCAGATCACGGTTTTTCTGCCAGTATTCATTTCCAAAGTTAAACATAATTCCACGATAGTCAGAAGTCTTCATATCGTAGCATGTATATGCCTCATCATCAGCAAAAGCAGCTGCATCCTTTGGTGTTAATAATGCCAGATCAAGTTCTCCGGATTTTAACTGAAGTGCTTTCGCATTGTCATCCGGTACGATCTTGAATACAATTTTATCGATGGAAGGCTCACCCTTGAAATAATCTTCATTCTTAACCAGTGTGATTGCCTGTCCCTCATCCCAGGATTCAATCTTGTATGGACCTGTTCCTACCGGATTACGGAAGAAATCAGAGGTCTGCATATCTTCGCCCTCAAGCAGATGCTTAGGAAGAACTGCCATTGTCATATAGTCAAGGAATGCAACGTTTTTGTCCTCAAGCTTGAACGCAACCGTATGATCATCAATAACATTGATTTCCTCTACGTCCTCGTAGTTGGGTGCATTCTCAGAACCGTTTTCCGGATCCATGATTGCTTCGATAGTAAACTTAACATCCTCTGCTGTCACAGGTTCGCCATCCTGCCATTTCGCATCTTCTACCATATGGAATGTATAAGTATTGGTTTCATCATCAAAATCCCAGCTCTCTGCCAGTCCCGGAACTACCTGATTATCTCCGTCATGTGCAGTTAAACCGTTGAAGATCAGAATATTGATCTCTCCATGTTCATCCATAGCAGGATTGATCCTGGTATAATCTCCGCTTCCGTATACCAGTGTTGTTTCTTCCTCTGCCAGTACAGGCACTGTTGTTCCGGCACTGACCAGTGATACAGTCAGAAGCACTCCGGCCATTGTCAATAAACCCTTTTTCATTTCATGTTCCCTCGCTTTTTCTTTATTGGTAACTGGCTTTTATGATATCAGACAATTCTGACATCAGTAAGCCCTGCGGGGGGATATTGACATATTCCTTTTTGTGCCTTATATATGCCATATATGGCATACCTGCAGCAGTATCATTACTCTCCATCGCAGTGCGATCCTGCCCGGAGTGTTATTTATGTTATAGGAACATTACAGAGTAATTTCCTATAACATAAAAGAACGGCCGTCCATACCGGACGACCGTTTCGCTCATTGCAATCTTATTTAAATTTAATCTCTTTCCCTTCAAGTCTCCACTGTCTGAATTCTGCGGAAGCAGATAACAGAAGATCTGAAGAAGAGTTCAGAGCTGTTTCTACAGAATCCTGAACTACGCCAATGATAAATCCTACTGCAACAACCTGCATGGAAATGTCATCTGAAATTCCGAACAGAGAGCATGCCATCGGGATCAGAAGAAGTGATCCGCCGGCTACACCGGAAGCGCCACATGCTGACAGAGCTGCAAGAAGACTCAGGATAATTGCTGTCGGAATATCTACATGAATACCAAGAGTAAATGCAGTTGCCATTGTCATAACCGTAATAGTGATAGCCGCACCATCCATATTAATAGTTGCACCAAGCGGAATGGTTACAGAATAAGTATCTCTGTCCAGTCCCATCTCTTCACAGACTTTCATGTTTACCGGAATATTAGCTGCGGAACTTCTTGTAAAGAAAGCTGTCAGCGCACTTCTCTTCAGACATTGGAAAATCAGCGGATATGGATTCTGGCGGATGCACCAGTAAACCAGAAGCGGATTGGTCACAAAATAGATAAACAGCATACATCCTACAAGAAGAAGCAACAGTTTTCCATAAGTCGTAAAGATATCCAGACCGTTTGTAGATACTGTGTTAAATACCAGACCAAAAATTCCAAAAGGTGCAAGATTAATGATCCAGGTTACTACCATGGAAATACCATCTGCAACATCAGCCAGAACCTTCTTTGTCATCTTATCAGCTGCACGAAAAGCAAGCCCAAGAAGAACAGCCCACATCAGGATCCCTACATAGTTTGCATTTACCAGTGAAGATACCGGGTTGGCAACTACGTTCAGAAGCAGGTTATTTAATACCTCAACGATACCCTGTGGTGCACTTGTATCTGTTGCTGCATTTGCAAGTGTCATCTTTACAGGAAATGCCATACTCGCAAATACTGCGATCACTGCTGCCAGAACTGTACTGAACATATAGAGAATGATAACTGTCTTAATAACTCCTCCATGAGATTTTCCTGCATTACACAGGGAACTGATAACCAGGAAGAATACCAGCAAAGGTGCGATTGCCTTTAATGCACTTACAAAGACATCACCCAGAATTGCAATTCCTGTTGCCTGTGGTACAGCAATTCCCAGAATCGCACCCAGAATCAGGCCAACCAGGATTCTCTTTACCAGAGCAATCCTGGTCCATTTGTCCCAAATTTTTTTCATTTCTTTAATCCTCTTTCCCTTTAATTTGATAAAACAATGATACGTTACATTATAAAGGAAGCACATAGAATATGCAAGAACATCTTTATAAGTGTATTGTATTTCTGTTTTTAAATTATTCAAAAAAGCAGATGTCGTTCAATCATTTATATCTGATTGAACAACACCTGCTTTCTCTCCGGCGCAGTGCGATTCTGTCCGGAGGACCTTTTTATGTTATAGGTATATTACGGAATAATTTCCTATAACATGAAAAGTCTCAGCAACTCTGCCTCCGGAAGTGGTCTTGAGAAGTAATATCCCTGGACCATGTCCACGCCCCATTCTCTCAGCAGACTCACCTCTTCTTCTGTTTCTGCTCCTTCTGCTACAATTGTATAACCCATATTCTGCATAACCGTCACAATACTGTGGTAAAAAACAGCAGCCTGTTCATCACAGGTAATCCCTGTTAACAGCGATCTGTCCATTTTCACTACATCAAACGGAAGTCTCAATACTGCATTCAGATTTGCATACCCTGAACCAAAATCATCCAGACATAATCCGATTCCCGCATTCGTAAAATCCTCCACAGCTTTGCAGAAACTTTCACTATATTCAGTTGCCACCGTCTCAGTAATCTCAAACTGAAAATATTTCGGTAAAAGCTCATGCTCCTTCACTATATTAATCAGAAGCTGACTGTGTCCCGGTTTTAGCAGTTCGGAAGGTGACAGATTGAACTTTACATTCTTAATCTGTTTCATCATATATTCATTCTCTTTAATAAAACGGCACACCCTTCTGAACTGAAGCAGTCCGATCTGTGCAATGAGCCCCTGCCTTTCTGCAATACCGATAAACACATCCGGCGGGATCATTCCCATACAGGGATACTTCAGCCTGCTCAAAGCTTCGAGAGTAATATAACGATCTTCCTTTGTCCAGAATACCGGCTGATAGTACACTTCAAACAGGTCTTTATCCACTGCTGTTTTCAGGAAATGCTCCACCTCTTTTTCATAACGGAAGCCCTCCAGAATCCTGTCATCTGACTGGATCACTACCGTTTCATCTGCACGTTTTACCAAAGATATCAGATACTCAATATATGCCAGCAGTACATCTTCCTTCTCCATCTTTTCACCGTTGATAATCCCGCAGATGATTGCCGGAAAAGTGATTTTTTCCCCGTCAGTTTCAAAAGGTTCTTTGAAATAGTTCTCAATCTCCTGTCTTTTTTTCTCATATTCTGTCAATGAGTCTGTAATAATCAGAAAACAGTTTCCTGTGGTTCGGAACACCTGTACAGAACCTGTAATGTTTTGCAGTTCTCTTGCAATCTGTACCAGAAGCAGATCACCTGTACTACTTCCGTAAACCTTATTAATCTGTTTCAGCATAAACAGCTCTACAGCAATCACATGAAACTCGATTCCTTTGGTAAATTTCTCCTGTATCCAGTTATCAAAATACCTTTTATCAAATGCTCCTGTTGTACTGTCTATATAATCACCTGGATTGTTCATCATAAGATAGAGAAATATGAGACCAAGTGCCAGTCCAAAATCTGACAGAAATATGTACCCTGTGTACAGTTCCACTCCTATACATACGCCTTCGATCACAAGAAATTCGCCTGCAATACTCATCTTTTCCGGCGTATAGTCCTCTCTGCTTCTGATCATACGCTGCATTATCAGAACGATATAAACCAGGGCATAGAGATAAAGAAACACGTACCCTGTTCCTTTTTGAAAAACGCCATTACTGTCAAAACAGAAAAATCCCCCGCTTCCAAGGTTTCCAAGTACAGCTATCATCATAGCCACCGTAATCCCGGCACAGATCACAGATAATGCACCGCTCTTTTTCTCATTTTCACGCGAATCAGGAATACATGAATACAAAATATAAGGAATCAGAATATCAAGCAAATAGATTCCTGTCAGAATACCCATGACAGTTCCTTCATCTTCCGCTGTGTAATTCATAATTGTCAGCGTACCCAACAGGTCAGACAAAATATATAAACCGCTCAGGACAAGTATATATGTAAATGTTTTCACATTTGCATTATGCAGTTTCTTCTGCGTCAGAAAATGATATAAGAGTAACGCTGTAATAATAACTGCCGCTACCTGAAAGTTTATATTATAATTCATGTGTCTTTCTCTCTTTCATTTTATTCTGATACATATTCGTATCTGCCTCATACTTCCATTCACCAGTTGTCTTCAGCTTTCCCCTGTCATCCCGAATTGAACTGAAACCTCTTGAAATAGACATACGATATCTGCTGTTTCTGTTATAACGCCTTATTTCTTTATCCAGTTTCTCAGACAATGCATTCCTGGCAGCCGCCACAATAACCTCATCTCCTGCCGCTCTGCCAAAGTCATTATTGATCCTGCGCAGATAATCAATATCCATAAAGACCAGCAGGATATCCTTATGCTCATTCATGGTTTTCGGAATTTCCGCCAGCAGATTTTCAAAAGGTTCCCTGCTCTGCATTCCGGTCATCCAGTCCTCTTTCATCAGTCGTTCATATGCCTGCATTTCTGTCCGGTAACGGACCTTTCCAACAAGACTGATCACAGTATCTGCAATGATCATAACCAGAAATACCAGTATTCCAAACTCAAATATTGCTCCATAATAGGATATTTCAAACAGCCAGTACAATGACAGTGACAAAAGTCCACTGAACAATAATATCATATAAGCGATCAATATGATCTGCACACTTCGATCCGGCTTCTTTCTATATTCTTTCCAGAGCAGTACCGCTACGATCAGTACCCACGTTATCAGCAGAACATGTGTTACAAACAGCATATCTGCAAACGTGAATACCCCGAAATAGGCCAGAAGTCCCTGAATAAATGCATTCAGATAAAACACAGCAATTCCTGCATCCAGAATGCGTTCCTTTTTCAGTCCACCTATTTTCTGGGCAAAATGCAGCATCGGTACCGAATGTAACATAAACATATAAAAAGAAATCGTACAAAGCATATCCGGATGACTGCTATAGGTCTGGATCGCAGAAGAATCTGTAATCAGCCAGACTGCACATATCATAAGGAACAATGCTACATCGCGAAATCTGGCATCCGGCATCTGACGGTATTTCAGATAAACTGTAATCAACAGAGAAATAACGCTCAAAACAAGAAAACACAAAGCAATACCTATAACTATTCCTGAATTCTGTAAATGTAAAGCAATGACTGCACTTCCGGTTCCAATATAAACAGAAGTCAAAACGTACTTTCCGTGATGTGGATTTGAATAAACCAGCTTCAGCGGCTCATTCTGCATGTCTGTAGGGATTTCCCCTACACATTCCAGTTTTGATTTCATCTGCGTATTCCTTACAAAGGTTGTATCCTGATATTCATAGATGGGACGGTCACCCAGCCAGATTTTCAGATCATACTGTGCACCTCTGGTTGTAACTACCTTACCGGCATCCAGATCAGTAATCCCGTCATTATATAATATCAGTTCTTCCCCTTTCTCTGCCTGTATTGTATCCGGAAGAGTAACTTCTGTTCTTTTTCCGTTGTCATAATAGTACCAGCCAGAAGATATCTTCCTGATCTGGTTCACCGGCTGCATCTTTTCTCCCAGTGACATAACTCCCAGAACAGCAGCAAAAACAGCCATCACCATGATAAACAGAAATATCTCTATGTTTTCTTTTTTCTTCTTCTGATTATATTTCACACGCTTCTCCTTCTCTTATTTCCAGAATCACAACTGTTCAGTACCTCAGCAGGATAATAAACTGCTGAATAGTTACCTTTATATTATTTTCTGAAGGTGCTGTCAGAAAATAATATAAGAGTACTATAAACCAATGTTATACTAACATCCCACTATAAAAAATACAAGACACAAAAACAGCCACCTTTTACAGTGACTGTTTTACTTCTGCTGTTCTTTTTTCCTGTTGATGATCCGTCTCATTATACTGCTCAAAACGGCTCTCGATCTCTACCAGCATATTCGCATATTCTCTTAATTCCTCTTTTAGCTGTTCTTTATCTGTGCGTTCCTTTTTGTAGGAAATCCTATGCTCCATACTGGCCCAGAAATCCATGGACATAGTGCGAAACTGTATCTCCACCGGGAAGTATTCCATTCCATCCAGACAGTATACCGGCACTCCTACGATCACATGATAGCTTCTATATCCATTTGGCTTCGGGTTTCCAATGTAATCCCGTTCTTTGATCACGATCAAATCACTCTGACTCTTCAGAAGTTCTGTCAGATTATAGATATCATCTACAAAATAGCAGATTACTCTGACACCTGCAATATCCTGAAGATAATCCTTCGCATTCATCACAGTAGGTTCTTTTCCCTTTCGCTGTAATTTCTCTTCAATGCTCTGTTTCTTCTTGATCCTGCATTGGATGTTGTGGATCGGTCTTGCAGATGCTTCACCGTACAGGTTGTGATTCAACACATCAAGACGTGTGAGAAGCATCTGTTTAGCATCTTCATATGGTTGTATAAATTCATAGTATTCTTCATCTGTCATATTATTTCTCCTGTAAAAACCTCTGCTGTTATTCTTCTGTCTTTCATATTTCTTATTCTGTACTTCTTTGCAGAACTTACCTTTTTTCCACATTTGTACTGCAAAATAACCATTTTTTCCCCATTACGTTTCCATCATACAAAAGAAATGTGTTTAATCAGTGTCCCAATTCTAATCATTTTATAAACAAAATTCTCGTCCGTTTACACTTACATATGGCACTGCTTCTCATGCACAATCCCGCCACACTCAGAGCATCAGCACACTTATGGGAAATAAAAAAGCACTGACTGTGACAGTACTCCATTACAGCCGGTGCTTTTTTTATTTCATCTTATAACCATTATTAATTACATAATCTTACGGAACAGATCTTTCAAATCTTCTACGCTTGCATCTTTCGGGTTTCCTGGTGCGCATGCGTCTGCGTGTGCAGATTCTGCCAGGAACTGAAGGTCTTCTTCTTTGATTGCTTCCAGTTTAGTCGGGATTCCTACATCAACAGAAAGTTTCTTAACTGCTTCGATTGCTGCTTTTCTGTATTCATCCTGAGACATTTCATCTACACCTTTTACGCCCATTGCTCTGGCAATCTCACGATATTTCTCACCTGTGCATTCCTGATTGTATTCCATAACAATTGGAAGCATCATTGCGCAGGCAACACCGTGTGGTGTGTCATAAACAGCACCAAGTGTATGAGCCATGGAATGAGCGATTCCAAGACCTACGTTAGAGAATCCCATACCAGCGATATACTGTCCAAGAGCCATTCCTTCACGACCTTCTTTTGTGTTTTCAACAGCACCGCGGAGAGATTTGGAGATCAGCTCGATTGCTTTTAAATGGAACATATCTGTCATTTCCCACGCAGCTTTTGTTGTATATCCTTCGATTGCATGAGTGAGGGCATCCATACCTGTAGAAGCTGTCAATCCTTTTGGCATGGAGGACATCATTTCAGGATCAATAACTGCGATGATCGGCATGTCATGTGGGTCAACGCATACAAATTTACGTTTTCTTTCTACATCTGTGATAACGTAATTGATAGTTACCTCTGCTGCTGTACCTGCTGTTGTCGGAACTGCAATGATCGGTACACAGGGTTTCTTAGTTGGAGCTGTACCTTCAAGACTTCTTACGTCTTCAAATTCAGGGTTTGCAATGATGATACCGATTGCTTTGGAAGTGTCCATGGAAGAACCGCCGCCGATTGCAATCAGATAATCTGCGCCTGAATTCTTAAATGCCTGAACACCATGCTGTACGTTCTCGATTGTCGGGTTCGGTTTGATGTCTGAATACAGTTCATATGCAAGTCCGTTTTTCTCAAGAATGTCTGTAACTTTGCTTGTTACATGGAATTTTACAAGATCAGGGTCAGAACATACGAAAGCTTTCTTAAAGCCATGTGCTTTTGCTTCGTTTGCGATTTCCTCGATCGCTCCTGCTCCGTGATAAGATGTCTGATTTAAGTTAATTCTGTTTGCCATAATGATTTCCATTCCTTTCGGTATTCTTCAGTATTAGGTAAGTTTCCGCATCACTTATCTTTGTTATTATCTTAACAATATAAAATAAAAAAAGAAAGTTACACTTTAGCTCAAATGTAACCTTCTCACAATATTTGTGCAATAATGCCGAAAAACTGGGTGCAAAATTATGCATTAATATTGTTATATTTATGACAATATTTCCAGCTTTTCAAACAATTCCGAGAGTTTTCCAGGCATCCCGTCAACTAAAATTTTCGCCAGTCCCTCCGGTGCACATTCCAACTCTCCCAGTACCCATTTTACAGTCATATAAATAGAACTATGGCAGTACATTTCCAAAATGCAATGTATGGTCTCATCCGGAATCCTTCCTGTTTTCTCACGAATCAGATTCTCATAGAAGTCCAGGATCAGTTCAAAATCATGCTGGCGCAGACTGTTCTGACTGTCATACTTAAATGCTGCTGCAAAGAAAACATGCTCTTCCTGAATATAGGTAAACTTCTTTACCAGAGCATCATAAACAGTTTTTCCCATTCCCATATGCTCAAAGGATTTCGCCAGAAGCTTATCGAAATACCAGTTGATAAGGTCATACTTATCCTTAAAATTCCGGTAAAAGGTCTGGCGTGTCACGCCGCAGGTCTCCACAATCTCCGTGACGGTGATCTTCTCTACGGAGGCGGATTTCATGCATTCTTTCATTGCGGTGGCAAGTTTGTATTTGATGGTTTCATTTGTTTTATGTTCTGATGGCATGGGAAAATCTCTTTCTTTTTACGTTGTGATTAGTTCGTGCTGGTCTGTATTTTATTCCGCAGTGTTCCTTCTTATCTGGCACTGCTCATAGCTTAATACATTATACCATACATGGTCAGGAATAAAGCGAATTTATAGAGATTTTATAAAGTGGTATTTTAAGAAAAAACAACTTGTTAACACATGCATACAAGTTGTATGCTGAAAGTATAGAAGAAGTGGTTTACATCTGAAAGGAGAAGGGATAATGAGTAACGCAAAGCAGACGATTGAAACCGGAAAAGCAGTACTTGGTATTGAATTCGGTTCAACTAGGATCAAGGCGGTTCTTGTAAATGAGACGGGGGAGCCGATTGCATCCGGTGCACATGACTGGGAAAACCGTTTGGAGGATGGCATCTGGACATACAGTCTGGATGATATCTGGACAGGTATCCAAGACTGCTATCAGGATATGGCAAAGGATGTAAAAGCAAAATATGACATAGAACTGGAATCCGTAGGTGCATTTGGCGTCAGCGCTATGATGCATGGATATATGCCATTTAACAAAGAAGGAGAACTTCTTGTACCATTCCGTACATGGAGAAACAACATTACAGGAGAAGCCAGCGAGAAATTGATGGAACTGTTCAACTACAACATTCCGCAGAGATGGAGCATTGCTCATCTGTATCAGGCGATCCTTAACGGTGAAGAACATGTAAAAGATATTGACTATATCACAACTCTGGAGGCTTATGTCCACTGGAAACTGACAGGAAAGAGAGTTCTCGGTATCGGTGACGCAGCAGGTATGTTCCCGATTGATACCACAAAGGCAGATTACAACCAGGAGATGGTTGATAAATTCGATGAACTGGTTGCTCCTTATGGATTCTCATGGAAACTTCGCGATATTATGCCGAAAGCCCTTGTTGCAGGTGAAGATGCCGGTGTTCTTACAGAAGAAGGTGCGAAACTTCTCGACGTAACAGGAAAACTGAAAGCCGGAATCCCGATGTGCCCTCCGGAAGGTGATGCAGGAACAGGTATGGTTGCCACAAACAGTGTTGCAGTTCGTACAGGTAACGTTTCCGCAGGAACTTCTGTATTTGCCATGATCGTTCTGGAAAAAGAACTCTCCAGACCGTATAAAGAAATCGACATGGTTACCACTCCGTCCGGACATCTGGTAGCTATGGCTCATTCCAACAACTGTACCTCTGACCTGAATGCCTGGGTAAATGTATTTAAAGAGTTTGCAGAGGCTATGGGTATGGAAGTGGATATGAATAAACTGTTTGGAACTCTTTATAATAAAGCACTTGAAGGTGATCCGGACTGTGGCGGACTTCTGTCTTACTGCTATTTCTCAGGCGAGCATATGACAGGCTTTGAAGAAGGACGCCCGTTATTTGTACGTTCTCCTGAGAGTAAATTCAATCTTGCAAACTTTATGAGAACCAATCTGTATACATGCCTTGGAGCCATGAGGGTAGGTCTGAACCTTCTGTTTGAGAAAGAAAATGTAAAAGTAGACCGTCTTCTTGGCCATGGAGGATTATTCAAGACAAAAGGCGTAGGACAGCAGATTCTGGCAGATGCTGTCAATGCACCGGTATCTGTAATGGCTACTGCAGGTGAAGGCGGAGCCTGGGGAATCGCACTTCTTGCTTCTTATCTGGTAAATAAAGAAGAAGGTGAGACTCTGGAAAGCTTCCTTGATAATAAAGTGTTTGCAGATCAGGAAAGCAGCACACTGGATCCAAAACCGGAAGGTGTGGCTGGATTTAATGCATTTATGGACAGCTATATGAAAGGTCTTTCTATTGAAAGAGCAGCAGTAGAGTCTGAAATCTGGTAAATTATGGCCAGAAATCCTGCCACATTTTTTGCCACATATTGAATAATTGCGCGTCGCATTCTCGTTACTTTAGCCTGCAAATAAAAAGTCAATACTAAAATTGAAGAAAGTTAAAAAACTTTACAGGTTAAAAATTAGGCATTAAAATAAGGCCACCACAACCAGTGCTGGTCTGAAAGTAAAAGTTTTGAATTAGCTTGGATCAGGAAGAACAGAAAGATATTCTTTCACTCGTCCATAGTATATTCTGAGAAATTTATTAGCACCTGCAGTCATATAAACATAGTAAGGCTTACCCTGGGTGCGTTTTCTGTCCATGAATTGATATACAGGATCATCCTGAGGCATGGTTTTGATAAGAACATCCATTACTTGAAAAAGAGTCTTTCTTAAATTTGAAGATCCACGTTTGGATGTTGGGACGCTTTTTTGTGCATAGGAACCAGATTCGTTTACCCCAGGATCAACTCCGGCGAATGCAGTAAGGGCTCCTTTATGCGTGAATCTGGTTACATCACCGATCTCAGCCATAAGCTGTGGACCGAGAGATGGACCAATCCCTTTAAACTGCATGACAATTGAGTATTCAGGAAGCTTTGAGGCAGTCTCGTTCATGAGAGTGCGTATTGTTTCGACAGTAACGGAAGTACTGTTGAGCTGATCGATAGCTTGTCTGATGATATGTTTGGTTATTTCATTCTTAGGAAATACTGGAACAAGTTCCTTTGTTTTGGTGTAAATTTCTTCCGCTTTTGATTTATTGAAGGCATATTTTTTGCGCTTGCACCAGTTCTGATAATGTTCAACAAAAGCGTTTAGAGACATTTTACGAATGCAATCTACATGCCAGTATGTAGAGACAAAATCAACCCATTTCTGGGAACCATCACTGCGGGTGGGACTATTGAAATAAGTATTTGCATTTGGATAGGTCTGGTCAATGAGGCCAATAAGATTATTTTTCATAGCCGTTTTTTGTTTCACATAGAAATGGAACTGACGATTCATGACCTTTAGCTGAGCGCGTAATTCATCTGTAATACTATACGGTTCAAGACTTTGCCATTTGTCAAGAGCGTAGCGGGCAATCTTGACAGAATCAGCTTTGTCGGACTTGATTTTGCGAAGAGAATCGTTATTAAAATCTTTGACCAACTTGGGATTAACAGCACTGACAAAGAGATCTGCTGCTGAAAGCTGGTGAGCAAGTGCTTCGTAGTAGCGGCCGGTATGTTCCATTACAACCCGGGATTCACCTTCGATAGAATGAATAAGTTTAATAAGTGAATGGATATCACTGGATGTGTGCTTAATCTCAAAAGGAGAGGATACAATCTCCCCAAATGGTCTCAGAATTGTAACCATACTTTTACCTTTTGAAACATCGATACCTACTGCGTTCATAAATTTATCACTCCTTAAAAAATATTACAATGGATAAATACCAGTTTTACTCATTACCTGTTCAAACTACTGTGTGTGACACGAATGCACCTAATGTGATTCAACCTGCATAAAACGAACACTGTGAATGAGGAGCCGGTTATCAGTCTAAAGTACGGACGCGAGGTCCAAGTGATGAAGTCGATATACCATTGCATCCTACATTCTAACAGTTTAAGTAATGAGATGGATAAATCCTTACTGGAAGTAAGGGGATTACCCATAAATATATTGTAGTAGTGATGAGTTAGACGCGCAAAATTTTTACCAAAAAGAGGAACAAATGTTTGATATATTCCTATGCATATGGTATACTATTTTTATGAAGAAAGATATGTTTACAATTAATAAAAATGGTCTTTCCTATGGTAGAGGATATGTGTACTCTCTGCAGTATCATCTGGTCTGGTGTACAAAGTACAGAAAAAAGGTTTTAAAAGACGGAATTGATGTGGAATGCAAAGAAATGCTGGAAAGTCTTGCACAGGAATATAAATTTCAAATCCTGGCTATGGAGGTTATGCCGGATCATATTCATCTGCTTGTAGATTGCCGACCACAGTTTTATATTTCAGACATGATCAAAATCATGAAGGGGAATCTTGCGCGCCAGATGTTCCTTTTGCATCCAGAGCTAAAGAAAGAGTTGTGGGGAGGGCATTTGTGGAATCCGTCTTATTGTGCTGTAACGGTCAGTGACCGGAGCCGTGAACAGGTACTTGCTTACATAGAAGGGCAGAAGGAAAAATCCCGTTAAAACCCGGAGGAGAAAGCGAATGAAAATCATATCCAGTTATGGTGTAGAATTACGAAAACAGAATATTCCGATCCGCCAGACACTGGAGATTTACCGTTCTGCTGTCCGCTATCTGGTCGAAGTGTATGAATCTGTGTGGGAAGAACTGGCCCAAATTGAGGAAAGTAAGAAACGTTTCAATGCAGCGGAACATCTGGTGCATACAACGAAACGGAATCCGGCCCGGTTTGATTTTGATTTCTGCTTTCCCAAGATGCCATCCTATTTCAGACGGGCGGCAGTCCAGCATGCGCTTGGGAGTGTATCTTCTTATCGGACGCGTCTGGAACAGTGGAAAGCAGAGGGACAGAAAACAGGAAAGCCGTATCTGAAAAGTGAGCAGTATGCCATGCCTGTTTTTTACCACGATGTCATGTACCGTGAAAACACAGAAGAGAAAGATGCGGCCTTTTTAAAACTGTACGATGGCCATGACTGGAAATGGTTTGCTGTGCGGCTGAAACATACGGATATGGAATATTTAAGAAAACACTGGTCGGGCAAAAAAGCTTCGGCGCCAACGTTGGAGAAAAAGCACGACAAATATTTCCTGCGTTTTACGTATGCGGAAGAGGTATCTTTAAACCGGACACCTGTCAAAGAACAAACGATCTGCAGTGTGGATCTCGGCATCAATACGGATGCAGTCTGTACCATCATGCGTCCAGACGGAACTATCCTGGGAAGAAAGTTTATTAACTTTTCCAGTGACAAAGACCGGATGTACCGTGTGCTGGGACGGATCCGAAGATTTCAGCGGGAACATGGATCGCGTCAGGTGCAGGGAAGATGGGCATATGCAAAACGTCTGAATACAGAGCTTGGCAGAAAAATTGCAAAGGAAATCGTTTTTTATGCATCAGAAAATAAGGCAGATGTGATTGTTTTCGAATATCTGGAAATGAAAGGAAAACTTTCCGGGAAGAAAAAGCAGAAACTGCAGATGTGGAGAAAACGTGATATCCAGAAACGGTGCGGACAGCAGGCACACAGAAAGGGAATCCGAATTTCCCGGATTTGTGCCTGGAACACGAGCAGGCTTGCCTTTGATGGATCAGGAGAGATTGCCCGTGATACACGGGATCATCGTCTGTGTACGTTTCAGACTGGAAAAAGATACAACTGTGATTTGTCGGCATCGTATAATATCGGAGCAAGATATTTTATCCGTGAAATTTTAAAACCCTTACCGGAAACGGAAAGGTCTTTGCTGGAGGCAAAAGTTCCTGCAGTAAAGCGTAGAACCTCATGTGTTTATGCAGATCTGAGAGAACTGATTTCAGAAATGGAACTGCGTAAAGCAGCATAAACACAGGCAGATATGCAGTGGATTACCTGTTATGTGGAAACCTGCCGTATCCGGCATGGAAGAAGCACATATCTGTGCAAAATCTAAGTAACAGGCGTATCCGCCGATATTTGGTCTGCCGCCTAAAGCGGCCGGAAGCACGTGACTTTAGTCATGTGAGGTTCACCTGAGTCCATACTTTGTGGCAA
>OKTN01000572.1_pt1 | contig 17116 bp, 17 predicted proteins | sample 1606451 | NCBI WGS metagenome assembly OKTN01 (sample SAMEA3879602, study PRJEB24766) | human gut metagenome | biome: human-associated habitat; feature: feces | place: USA | collected 1985/1987 | reverse complement strand
TGAAGTATAGTTGTTTGTACCATAAAATGTAAAATGGGGATATGAATCAATCAGATAGGAAAAGGGGGGATGAGAGGATATTGTATTGCGATTTGTATTTCTTGGAAGAATGAATAAAGAATAAATTTAAGCAATAATATGTACATTTATGGGTTTGGCTAAAAGAATTGACGATTATTGCATTTTTGTTTCTAGGGAGAATTTATTAGTAAAGGGGAATTGTATGAAGAAAACTTGGACAAAGGTATTGGCATATATGTTGGCGGTTACAATGTGTTTCAGTGCGGTTAATGTACCCGTGTATGCACAGGAAAGTACGGTTACAGAGGTTTCAACAGAAGCGGAAACAACGAGTGACGCAATTACAGAAGAAGCAACTGTATTAGGGAATGATGCAGAACCAACAACAGAGGAAGTAGAAAGTACAGAGGAAGTAGAAAGTACAGAGGAAACAGAAAGTACAGAGGAAGTAACAGTAGATGAAGATGATAGTAGCACATGGGATCAGGTGACGACAGAAAATGTATTTGAAGGCGAAAATTATAAAGTGATATTTACCCTGACATCTAATTGGGATGAGGGATATAATGCAAAGGTTAAAATTGAAAATATCGGAGACAGTACAATTCAGAACTGGTACTTAGGGTTTGACTACAATAATTCCATAACCAATATTTGGAATGCAGAAATCTCATCAAACGAAGATACAGAGTATGTGATTAAGAATGTTGGCTGGAATCAGGATATAGCTGTTGGTAATAGTATTGAATTTGGAATATCTGGTGACCATTCATTCAAGGGCTTTCCTGAGAACTATGAGTTAATTGGTACAAGTAAGGAAGTTGCTGAAAATGATTACATAATACAGTATAAACTTGATAGTGATTGGGGCACAGGATTTACGGGTTCGATTTCTATAATGAATAATACAGATACAGCTCTGGAAGATTGGGTATTGGAGTTTGATTTTGACAGAGAAATTACTGAAATTTGGGATGGCGTTATAGAACAACATACAGGCAATCATTATATTATACGCAATGCGGAATATAATAGTATCATTGGTGCGAATGAAAGTGTGTCAATTGGGATTAAGGGCTGCGATGGTAAGTTAAGTGATGAACCAAATAAATTCGTCTTGCAATCGTATGGCAGGGGACAGAATGATCATACGGTTGATTTAGTGTTGGATTCTGATAATGATGGTGCGCCGGATTACATTGAAGAATATTTTGGAACAGACCAGCACAAAAGTGATACGGATGGAGATGGCTTATCTGATTTTATAGAATTATATTCACTTGTATTAGATCCTCTTAGCATAGATACGGATGGGAATGGAATAAGTGATGCAGATGAAGATTTGGATGAAGATGGTTTGTCAAATATCTGTGAATTTACCATTGGAACTAGTATAGTTTTAGCTGATACCGATGAGGATGGTCTGAATGATAAGGAAGAATACAAAGTATATGGAACTAATCCTTTATCTAAAGACACGGATGGGGATGGGGCATCAGATTCAAAAGAGATAGAATTGGGAACCAATCCGCTAGTGTATGAAGATAAGTTTGAGGTTTCCTATAATGCAGGCGGAAAGGATACAGTAAGAGCATCTGTTGATATTACTTTAAATGGTACTCAGGTAGATTCGTTAGCAGTTGAAAAAGTTGATAATGAGTTCCTTTTTCCTGCAAACATGCCTGGATATATCGGAGGCGCATACGATTTTTCTGTTGATGGAAATTTTGATAAAGCAACAATTAAGTTTGAGTTTAGTAAAGACTTACTCGAAGATGTTGATTTTGAACCTGTAATTTACTATTTTAATGAAGAAAAACAGATGTTAGAAGAATTGGATACGATAGTAGAAGGAAATGTTGCTTCTACAGAAGTTACACATTTTTCTAAATACATATTAATAAACAGAAAAGTATATCAAAGTTCCTTTGAGTGGCAGGATGTATGGAATACCACTGGTTTTTCTGGCATAGAAGTTATACTCGTTATTGATGATTCAGGAAGTATGACTTCGAATGATCGATATAATCGACGATTGTCTGTTTCTCGGAATTTAATTGATAATCTTCCGGAAAACAGCAAGGTAGGAATTGTTAAATTTACAAGTTATACAAGTAAATTGACAACAAGCTTAACGCCTGATAAGAAAACAGCAAAATCATATTTGACAACCAGTTATTTTCGCTCGTCAGGCGGAACAAATATGTATACTGCAATTAATAGTGCGTTTTCATTGTTTGAAACTACGGATGATAATATTTTGAAAATGATGGTAGTGTTGAGTGATGGAGATGCATCAGATACCAGTAAGCATTCGGATGTAATTAGGACAGCAAACAATAATGGTGTTAAAATGTATACAGTTGGTTTAGGTCGTTCTAGTTCAAGTTACTTTACACAATATTTAAAGCCGTTAGCAAATAATACTGGAGGCGTATTCTATTTAGCGTCTGATTCCTCAAAATTAGAGGATATTTACAAGGATATTAATAAAAAGATAGATATTGAAACAGATAGTGATAATGACGGCATTGCAGATTACTATGAAGATAATATGGTTATGTTTAATGGTGTAACAATTACACTTGATAAAAATAATCCTGATAGTGATGGCGATGGTGTATTGGATGGAGCAGAAGTTGCAGAATTAAATTATCAGTATAATTCCGATAAGACTCAAGTTATTGTGACAGGAAAATTAATATCTAATCCATTATCTAAAGATAGTGATGGCGATGGGTTAACCGATGAAGAGGAAATCTATTATTATGGAACATCGCCTCTATTATGGGATACAGATAGTGATGGATTAAATGACAAGTTTGAAATTGATGAATGGTATGATCCATTTGAAAAGGATGCTGATGGAGATGGAAGACTTGATTTTCAAGAATATCAGGAGGGATCAAGTCCATTTGTGTATGATAAGGAATGGTATGAGCATACTTGGGATTTTATTTGTGGATTTGTTGCAGGTGATTTTATATCCGATACAGATAGTTTACCTGTGATTATGGGGCAAATCACAAGCAGCTTTATTCCATTTGTTGACATTCGAGATGTTGTAGGAAACTTAGTGCATGGAGATTATGCATTTGCAGGGTTAAGTGCGTTGGGTTTAGTTCCTGTTGCAGGTGATGTATCAAAAACGGCCGGCAAGGTTGGTAAGTTTATTTTGAAAAATGTGGATAATATTCCTAAAGTAGCAGGGCTGCTTGAGTTTTTAAGTAAAAATTTCCCTGATGTTGTAAGAGTATTGGCACAAAATGATGAGTTTGTTAGTGCGGCAAAGAAAATGTCAAATGGTGAGTTATTAAAAATCACCAAAAAAGAAGCACGAAGTATTATCAACGCTTATGAGAATGCTGGTTTATCAGAATATGTAATAAAAGGTGGTTTAGAGGCATTATCTAAGCCAAGTTCAAAAGTATTACGTGAAAATTTAATAAAAGCAGGTGTTAAGGTTCCGGATTATCCAAATGCGGCACATCATATTGTCGCAGGAAGTTCTAAAAAAGCAGCTGAAGCGAGAGCAATTTTGTTAAACTATGGAGTAGATATAAATGATGCAGTTAATGGTGTATTTTTACCGACAGTAAAAAGTGCATCTGAGGCTGCATATCATCCGAGTTTACATACAAAGGCATACTATGAAAAGGTTACGGAATTGTTATCATCTGCACAGTCAAAAGAAGATGTAATAGAAATCTTGAGTGATATTGCAGAACAGTTGCAAAAAGGCACATTCAATTGAGGAGGCGAGTAAGTTGAGAATATGGAAATTAGGACGCGATGTAGATAACTATGAAAGTTTAGCATGGGGAAACGATGAACACGATATAAATTTAAACTATATTCAATCTTTTAATGGTGTTTCTAAAGAGAAAAATTGGATTCCATTACATCTTAAGAGAATGAGTAATGAGGCTGAATTTAGCAATACGCCGGGACTTTCAGCACACATCCCTGTTTTTGATAAAAATGCAGTTGATACGATGAAAGATTATCTAATTGGAAATGCTGAAATTTTACCAATTTTCTGTGAAGATAAAGAATTTTTTATTATAAATGTGACTAGAGTGTTAGATTGCATTGATTATCAGGTATCTGAATATAAAACATTCAGAGATGGTATAAGAATTATGAGATTTACCAAATATGCATTTATTGAGGACAAGATTGAAAATGTACATATCTTTAAAATAAAAGATGAACCATTGAGAAGTCCATTTGTCTCAGATGCATTTAGACGGAAAATCTTAGACAGTAGTTTGGTAGGATTCAAATTTGAATTGGCGTGGGATAGTGATGAAAAGTAATTGTATGTTTAAAATGCAATTCTTGTTAATAAAACCTGTAGAAAATACAACAAGTGTTGTAGAAATTGAGAGAGCATTTGATTAGGCATTGTTTGGTATAACATATGAGATTGAGGATGGGGTCAGTTTATTTTGCTAAAGGGTAATCTGATTCGGTTTGTTTACAGTCTGGAGGGTGTGACGAATGTTACACCCTTTTTGTGTGGGAAAAAGTGATTAAAGATGTTATAATAATATCAAATGTGTTGCAGGATTGATGAAGATGTATCAGACATTGGCAAAGTGGAAAATAATATAAAAAAGGGCTTGAGATATTGGAGGTAGTAATATGGCAGAGGAGACACTGTTTTCCGGCGAATCGAAAAATGTTGAGTACAAGGTAACTGTACCAGAGAAAAGCGAAAAATACATGAAAACCGTTGTAGCTTTTGCCAATGGTAGGGGAGGAAAAATTGTTTTCGGAATAGAGGACAAGACCTTAGACGTTGTGGGAATTGATGAAGATAGTATCTATAAGACAATGGATGCCATTACCAATGCTATTTCAGATTCTTGTGAACCTTCAATCAGACCGGATGTGGCGATGCAGACGGTTAAGGACAAAATGGTGATTGTAGTAGAGGTATTTCCGGGTGCAGAGCGTCCGTACTATATAAAATCACAAGGCGTGTTTGACGGTACTTATGTGCGTGTTGCAGGTACGACCAGGCATGTCGAGGATTACATGTTAAGAGAGTTGATGCTGGAGGGGAAGAACCGTTATTTTGACAGTGAAATATGTCAGGATATGGATATATCAGACAGTGAGATTGAGGAACTCTGCAAGAGCTTAAAGGAGACTGCCATACGAAATACATGGCAGGATAGTGAAAAAGCGAAGATTAAGGATGTCACCAGAAATATACTGATTTCATGGGGCGTTCTGAAGGAGGAATGCGGAAAGGTATATCCGACCAATGCATATGCACTTTTGACCGGACGGATGGTGGGGCAGCCAGTTATTCAGTGTGGTGTGTTCAAGGGAACCAATCGGGCGCATTTTGTTGACCGGAGAGAGTTTGAGGGTTCCGTTCAGGAACAAATGGATGCTGCATACCAGTATGTTCTTGAAAAAATTAACATGGGAATGACAATAAAGGGAATGTACAGACAAGATGTATATGAACTTCCTACAGACAGCATAAGAGAGTTGATTGCAAATGCAGTGGCTCATCGTAGTTATCTTGAGCCAGGGAATATACAAGTGGCATTGTATGATGACAGACTAGAGATTACCTCTCCGGGTATGCTTCTGAATAATGTCACGATCGAAAAAATGATAGAAGGTTACTCAAGACCGAGAAATCCTGCAATCGCAAGAGCCTTTGCGTACATGAAAATTATTGAAAAATGGGGAACCGGAATACCGAGATTATTCGCAGCCTGTGAGGAGTATGGATTGCCGAAACCGGAGCTGATTGATTTTGATGGTGATTTTAGAGTTAATATGTATCGTAAAAGAGATACTAATACAAAAACAGGTGATCAAACATGCCAACCGGTGAACGATGGGGTGAATGATGAGGTGAACAAACTGCTGAATTATTTAAACCTGCATCCTGATTATACGGTTACTCAATTCGCAGAACATTTTGAGGTAAGCAGAAAAACAATAGCAGCGAGATTGAAAAAACTGAAGGATAAAGGCTATATTGAAAGAGTTGGATCTTCGAGAAAAGGTTATTGGAAAGTAAATTGATTTTATCAGATTGACAACTCTGAACAACCCCAATTATTCCATTCGGACAAAAAGGTGAACAATCAAGGTGAATTATAAGGTGAACGATCAGAAAAAATGATTAAGGTGTATGATAGGGTGAATAATAAAAGCAATCATACCTATCTAGCTGTTTGCCTTTTCAATACAAATGAGATATTTTCCGGAGAAGATTGGTTAAAGCAAAATCACAGGGAAGTATATGATTCATATGAATCAGCTATTGATGCATATACGCAAGGACATGCTGGAGCGTGTATTGAATCGTGTCGAACTTGTTTAGTAAGCAATTTTTCGGGAGTACGGATGTCTTTCTATAACTTTTTTACTGCAAATCATGAGGATTAAATATCCTCATGATTTTTCCATAGATAGGTGTCAATTTCTTTCTGATAGCGCTGCAACTCCTTCAGGTCATGCTCGTTTTGTTGCTGCTGCTTCTCAAGGTTTTGCATATCCTGCTCAGTCTGTTCAAGCCGCTTTTGAAGTATTTTGATGTTCCCGCTGGTGATTGCAGTAAGGTCTATATTGCGACTTTCCAGTGCAAATTTGGAATCATGGAAGGCATTTAGCTGGTGGTCATGCTCCTGATAGTATTTTTCCTTATCTTCGGCTTTTTGCTCGTTCGTGGCATATATCTTCAGCTTTTTATACATCACGCAATCATTGATAAGCTGCCGCAGATCCGATATTTCCTTTTGACTCTTAGTGAGCGCAGTATCAAGATAATTATTGTTAGCCCGGAGAGCTTTAATATGTCCTGTAACTTCTATGTAGCTTATACCATATCTGTCTTGAAGCTCTTTTTGTATCTGCTGCATCCGACGGGCATTCTGAACATTTGACCATTTCTGTAAGCCAATCTTTTCGTGGGATATGCCTTGGGAAGTATCACGCATAGTGGAGATTTTCAGCTTGCTCTTATCCAATCTTTTCTCGGCTGGAGACATAGCTTCGTATGTAGCTTTTCGCTTTTCTTTTCGTTCTTTCGCTCTTTCCTTTTGCGTTTTCAGATAGTCCTGTCTTCTCGAAATTCTCTTTTTTATGTTGTTGTCGGTATAGAAGGAACCGAGAGAGTAGCCACGATGAAAACGCTGCTCATCCGTAAAGCGGTATTTCGTAACCGTGCCATATTTCTTTGAGTTCCCGGTTACAATTATAATATTCTGTGCTTTTAGTCGATTGATAAAATCCTCAAATGAAACAGCTTCCATTATGGTTTTATCCATTAACTTACGGAGCTGTGTTTTCTTCGATCCAGATGGATTTGATTTATCTTCAAACCATTCTCGGTAATTTTTCCCTTTACTGCGTTTCTTATCTATAACAGAAAGACCATATTGCAGGCATAGCTCATCATTGTTTTTTTGAATTGTGTGTAGGAGAGTGAGGTTATCATCCAGCCGCATCCCGGTCATGCCACGTTCTGCAGAACACATGACAAAGTGATTATGTATATGTCCTTTATCAACGTGGGTAGCACAGACAAATGAGTATTTTCCGCCAAATGTCTGCTCCATGAACTTCATTCCAAGCTCATGTGCTTGTTCCGGTGTTACCTCGTCCGTAGGTGCGAACGACTGTATAAAATGGTAGGCTAACACGCTACTGCAATTTTGATTTCTTGTTTTGTTGGCCAACGCCATTTTGAAACAGAGCTCGATATTGGATTCTGAGCAGCCATCGTAGGATACAAGAAGTCGCTCATTTGTTTTATCCGGATCTCTCACATAGTTGATCGCTGCGTTTGTATTAACCTTTACTTTTATGATTTTTGTAATCGCCATCTATATTACCTGCCCAGTTTTCTTTCTCTTTGAATTTAATGATTTTGAACTTTTCTTCGGATGCCTTTTTTACGATTTCCTGAATCTCCGTCATTTGACTTTGAAGCATTTTCATCTGGTAGGGTGTGACGGAATATGTTTCGTTTACGACTGCGGCGATCTGGTTGATGTTGTTTCCAACACGAGAGATCTGCGTTGAAAAATCATATAATCCTGACATATCAAACCGGTAACAGTGACCGGAATGTATGTAGGCTCGTAACACTTGTGCTATGGAGGAGTATTTCAGAAAATCTCGTTGTTGGAGCAGCATTTGATATTCCTCTTCGGTGATTCTAAGATGTATTTCTTTTGCCTTTTCGTTCATTCTTATTTATGTCCTTTCACTGATTTTAGGGGTTTGGGGATATTCCCCAAGTTTCTTTTTGCTGTTTTTCGATTTTCCTCACTCGGGAGAAAAATGAAAAATAGCGGTTTTGTGGATATAAAACCAATGCTTGCTGTATTTAGTTATGCCGCTGGCGGCATAACAGGACATAAAAAAATCTGTTGCTACCAGCGGGCGTACTTATCCCGTGGATAACAACAGATATATATGTGGCTATTATAGTATCCCAGTTTACTGATTGCAAGACCTGATAACAGGTACTCCCATATCTGGGAACTGCCCAAATGAGGGAACTCCCATTAAAATATAGTGGTATATTGATACGATAGGGAGATGCCACATGGATTATGGGTCTATTCATTTTCGGATAGAAGAGCTTCTTGAAGAAAAAGGAATTAGCAAGAATCAAATATGTAAGGATCTGGACATAAAACGTTCCAATTTCAATAGATATTGCAAAGATGAAAATTCCAGATATGATCCGAATTTTATCTGTAAGCTATGTTATTACTTGGGTGTAGAACTGAATGAAATTATGGAATACAGGAGACCAGAATAAATATAATAGCACGAGAAACTTCTCATGAGTTCACGGATGATTCGGTGGGTTCATGAGATTTTTTGTTGTGGCATATATCGTAAAGATATGGAGAAATTTTTACGAGGGGGATGCCTATGGGGTACGGTGTTAGTAAGAAGATGTTACCGCTGATTGTGTTGCGGGTACTGATGGAGAATGCAAATGAGAATCATATGCTTTCCATGAAACAGATGATGCATTATGTGAGGGAATATTATGAACCATATAATGAGGAAGGCTTGGCGAAACTTATCAGCGCAAATATCAAACAGCTTAATATGTTTTTTGAGGACACGCATTTTTCGTTGGATGGGGTAAACGAATTACACATTGAGGTAGTATCGGTTAGAAATGAAGAAGAATCGAGAGGGTACATTTACAAATATTATCTGAGTGGGAATCTGTTTTCGGATAATGACGTTCGGCTTCTGAGTGATAGCATTTTGTTTTCTCCGGGAATAGGAGAACAGGAAGCAACGACACTTCTTAGAAAAGTTCGGAAGTTATCGAGCAAGCATTTCGGTGATTGCTTTGAATATGTAAAGTACACGGATATGGTGAAGCGGACAGATAATGATCATCTTTTTTCTACGGTAGAGCTGATTGGCTGTGCATTGAAAAGCAGGAGGATGGTTACATTCCAATACAGAAGGAATGGTGTGCTCCGTGATAAGAAAACAACGGTATCTCCGTTTCATCTTGTGATATCGGCGGGACGCTATTACGTACTTTGTAACAAGATGGAAACAGAGACTATTTCACCTTACCGATTGGATAGGATGGAAAATGTAACCGTGGAGGATAAAATGCCGGCAAGAAAGCTGGAGACTTTGCGTGATGTACAGCAGCCATTTTATCTCCGGCAGTATATGGAAGAACATCCAAGGATGTCTTTTGACAAAACGATATCAGTTACTATGTTGGTATCACCAGAGATAATGGAAGCGGTCAAGACGGAATTTTGTGTGAAAGCTGCCTGGTGGATTCCTGAAAAAACAAAGTATCGTGTCCGTATCATTTCTACAAAAAATGCAATCTGTAACTGGGTCATCAACGTTACGGATCATATCATAATCGAGAGTTCCTCGGACAAATCCATATTTGATGTTTTATGCAATCGTGCCACAAGTATCATGAATGTGTATCGACTGCAAGCAGAAATGTGAAAAACCTGTTGCAACGGGAAATTGTCACGTAGTATTATAATGAGGATATTGGAAAATCTATGTTAAGGAGAGTAAGAAGATGGAAAACGAAAATATGGGAGAGGTAATGACAGAGGAGACACCTGTTATTGAAGAAAAACCAGATATTGAAATTGAACCATATGCAGAGAAATATGTCGAGTTTGATACATTCGCTGAATCAGATTTTAGAGTAGTTAAGGTAAAAAACTGTGAGGCAGTTCCTAAGAGCAAGAAGCTGCTTCGATTTACTCTCGATGACGGTTCGGGAAAAGAAAGGACAATCCTTTCCGGTGTACATGCTTTCTATGAGCCGGAGGAGCTTGTAGGAAAGACATTGCTTGCAATAGTGAATCTTCCGCCTCGCTCCATGATGGGAATTGATTCCTGTGGTATGCTGCTTTCAGCAATCCATAATGTTAAAGGAGAAGAAAAGCTTAATCTGATCATGTTGGATGATTCTATTCCGGCAGGAGCAAAATTATATTAAAGTCTTGATGTCACATGGCAAAATGCTGTGTGGCATTTTTTTATGAATAAGAAACGTGTAGGGCAATCACAGGCGTGTGGTTGCTTTATTTTATGCGTTATCAACATCCTCCTCTAAAAAAGGAATTAAATTCCGTTTTTTAAAAAGCATTTCACCTTTTTTGAAGTAGTTTATTTTGTTTTTGATTTTATACCATATTTAACTTGTAGCTGTAAAGTATTCTATTGGTGTTTTGAAAAGGAGGTTTTTCATGGGTAATTTATTTGATTTTCTTATGTTGATTCTGTCTGTGATCGATATAAGTGTGTTCGGAAATTGGGTGCAGATGCTCGAAAGATATAGGGTATATGTATCAGAAGAGGAATCTTGCTCGATGCCAGACAATGTGCTTGGATTCTATCGACATGGAGTTGGTAGATGGGGAGTACATATGATATGCGTTGATGCAGGGTTGCCCGATAATCTGAAAACTGCTGTTCTTTTGCATGAATACTCACATTTTGTTGAATTTATAAATAATAAATCAAAAAACAAAAGGAAAAGAGACAACATAGCATCGCACAACAGTGAATGGAAATCCATATATTCAGAGCTTCTCTATTCTGCTTATTCTGCAGGATTTTTGAATCCTAAAGGATTGGAAAAAGAGATGATGATATTTAACTTACATCCGTATGACTCGACTATAATGTCCCATATACTTGGTATTAGTACCTTTGGAGAATATGATTTTCTTGATGAAGATGAGGCACTTTACCATGAAATATGGAAACTTGAAATGGAATCACCAGATGATTCATATGAAGATGAGGACATGGATCCTAATTATTAATTTGTAATTGTATTAAAAATAGTATAACGCACAGCTACAGGGGGTGTCTTCCATTTTTATGAAAGATACCCTTTAAATTTCCAGAAAAATGGAAATTTAATTCTTTATTATCATCCATAGGTTGATAAAAGCTGATGTTGGACGTTTTCTTCGTCTTACTTAAATGTAGACCAAAATATATTTTGAAAGAAATTTATGAAAAGGAAAAATTTTTTCTGATTACTTCCCAAATGAGAAAGTAATTGCTGATATGGTGTTGTTATATAAGAGGAGGTGAACTGGCAGAGTGCATAAAATGGGACCGAATTCCACTAAAAGAGAATATCGTCGATACAATCTTTTTAAGTATATGGTCTCTGTCAGCTCAACCTCGTACAAACGTATCCGTGATTTATTTGACGTAACGGACAAAACTATTCGTGATGATCTGGCGTATATACAAGATGTTATGGGTGTGATTATTGAAAGTAAACCAGGGGTTGGTGGATATGTGAGGATATCTCAAGAATGGAGAAAGCGAAAATGCCCTATGACACCAGTGCAGGAGCAAGCGATGTTGACTGTCTATAAAGCCGAAACGAATCCCGAGTTAAAGATGGTATTGCTTGGTATAATGATGGATTACTGTTCCCCGTATATCTATGAAAATGAATTATAGCGATGTGTCGTTCTGGATAAGCATACACTGGATAACAACAGAATAATGTGTGTGTTTACCAGACCGATAGGTCTGATTGCACCTTGATAACTGAATATAAGAACGTACAGGACATGTGGGATATGTGGAGCAACTTGGCAGATACGCCATGACTTATCTGTTCTGAACAGAATGAATGAGATGGAATACTGATTCAGGTATAGAAGCTAAGATAAAGAGCGAGTAATATTTGGCAAAAAGTGCAGCAGTTGCATGGGCGATGATACATATCTTTGATAATGATACTTCTGATATATTCAGTCTTTTATGACGGTGCAAAACCGATGTGGGCAGTAAACTGAACTGTCACCTGTATGTTTTATTTTAATATCTGGCAATAAGAGTCTATCAGTTTATTGGTGGATTGTTATTGGCAGATATTTTTTTGCCATGGAGAAAATTAACAGCGGGAGGTGCATTACATGGGAGCCATAGTAGACAAGAATCAAATGGTACGGTGCGAGTACAAGGATAGTATCTGCTGGGTGCCAAATCATATCTTCGCAAGAGTTGTGCTTGAGACAAAGATACCGGAAAAGTTTGTCCGGTATAAGACAGGAGCAGATCTCTATGATATGAGTGAGAGGCAGTTCAGGGATCTTGCAAAGGAAGCGGATGCTATTTATAAGAAGAATCGCATGGTATTGGTTGATTTGAGAAAAATTGATGATTACCTTGAATATTTCCATGTTACGTAGGGAAACTGCAAAATTGTGTTGACTTATTAGGCGACAAAAAGTATAATAATGGTGAGGTTGTTAAGGAGGTGCAGATTTGAATAATTCTAAGATGGGACGACCAAAGGTTGACGAACCTCGTTCCGAACGAATCAATGTCCGGTTTACGGAAGAAGAGATGAAGAAAATAAAAGTATGTGCTGAGAAAAACGATCTCACCGTGACACAATTAGTGCGAAAGGGTGCGCTGGATATGGCGGAATCCCTGGAGTAATTTTGCAGTGATACTTTCCTATTTAATATGGATATTGAAAGGAAGGGTATTATGGCAAAGAAGGTACGTAAGGATGTCAAGGGCAGAGTTCTCCGGAATGGGGAAACCTATATTAAGGACAGAAAACTGTATTGCTTTAGTTATACAGATGCCTTTGGCAAAAGAGGTTGTTTCTATTCAAAGGATCTGGCAATGCTCAGAGAGAAAGAGGCAAAGTATGAACGTGATAAACTTGATGGAATGGACGTATATGCATTGTCGAAGTCTACACTGAACTATGTATTTGACCGCTATATAGAAACAAAAAAGGAACTGAGAAGCACCACATATACAAATTATGTATATATGTACAATCGTTTTGTTCGAGATGGCTTTGGTAAGAATCTCATAGCAAATATAAAGTATTCTGATGTGTTGAGATTTTATCAGGCACTACTCGAGCATGAACTGAAAATGAACACGTTAGAAACAATTCATACGGTTCTTCATCCAACGTTTCAGATGGCTGTGCGGGATGATGTCATTCGTACCAATCCATCAGATGGGGTAATGACTGAATTGAAGAGGACTACGAAGAAAAACATTGGTGTTCGCCATGCATTGACACTGGAGCAGGAACGCAAGTTCCTTGAATTTGTCAGACAGGATGAGAATGCCTGTGCATGGAAGAATTTGTATGTAACGATGTTTGGTACAGGTTGCAGAATCGGAGAAATCATCGGACTTCGTTGGGAGGATGTTGATTTTGAAAAGAGATTGATCAATATCAATCACAATATTACCTATTATCCTCGGATTGAGAATTCATATAAGAATGAGTTCCGTGTGTCGTTACCCAAGACAGATGCGGGTGTAAGAACGGTTCCGATGATTGATGAGGTATATGAAGCACTTCTTGCAGAAAAAGAATATCAGGATAATGGTGGCATGTTTTGTACATCGGAGATTGAAGGGATGAGCGGCTTTATATTTTGTAACCGCTATGGAAATATTCATAATCCAGCGGCAATTAATCGGGCAATCAAACGTCATGTGGCAGATTGCAATGCAAAGGAGCTGGTTAGTGCAAAGAGAGAAAAGCGTGAACCAATTATACTTCCACGTTTTAGCTGCCATATTGCAAGACATACATTCTGCTCACGACTTTGCGAGAATGATGTGAATGTAAAAGTCATCCAGTCCATTATGGGACATAAGGATATTAAGACAACCTTGGATATCTATGCTGAGGTGTCAGATGCAAGAAAACAGGAGAGTTTGTTAAAATTAAATATCACGGGTATGCTTATATAATTGTCCAAATTATTTTAAGTATGATTTATTGGAAAGTATTATTTAATTTCTGGTACGACAAAGCGGGTTCTAGTACGACAAAAGTACAACAATAAAATGTATCTTGGTACCGTTGTATGCAGAGTGAAATGATAGTACACATCCTTAAATATCGAGAATTTGCATTGTATGCTACTTGGTGCATGAATGTTTTGCTCTTCCCGACAATGAAGTCATTAGATGGTGTAAATAAGAAAAATGATGTAAATAATACAGCTTCTGAAGCACCTGAAAAAAATGTAAAAACTGAATCTGAAAAGATTGATTTTTCTAAGGTAAAGGTAGAGCCTTTATTTGAGGAATTTGTTGATTTTGATACATTCAGCAAGTCAGATTTCCGTGTTGTAAAAGTAAAAGAATGTAGCGCTGTGAAGAAAAGCAAAAAGCTGTTACATTTTGTTTTAGATGATGGCACAGGAATAGACAGAATTATTCTCTCTGGAATCCATGCATATTATGAACCGGAGGAACTGGTCGGAAAGACATTACTTGCAATTACAAATTTACCACCGAGAAGTATGATGGGAATTGATTCCTGTGGTATGCTTTTATCCGCTGTTCATACAGTAAATGGAGAGGAAAAGCTGAATTTAGTTATGCTGGATGATGCAATTCCGGCAGGTGCAAAGCTCTACTAATTAAAAAGAATATAGAAAAATATACAGCGTTAAGGCAGATATGAGATCGAAAGGTTTCGTATCTGCTTTTTTTATTGCAACAACTTCTGGTCACAGCGTCCAGAAGTGGAAAGGAAAAGAAATGAACAGAAAAAATATGAAGAAATTATTGCTTGCTGTTATTGCTGTGGTAATTGTGACAAAAATAGCAAGAGACATTATGAAAGCGAGAAAGCAGAAAGAAAACATTCATGCTGATACATTCGAGGATTTTTATGAGGAAGAAATGAACTGGTGGGATAAAGACCTTGAGGAAGGGGAGGAGTAACGATATGGCAATGAAAACACAGCTTCACAGGCTGTTTGTTCCACCCTGAATCCGACCAGTGTAGATAAGGAAGGAGGTACACCGTGCAGGAGGAAACAACACAGAAAACCATTGCTCTTGCAATCAAGACTTCCAAGCTGACCGCAAGCGTTTTACAGAAGGCAATGAAGATGTATCTGGAGCATCAGAAGCATAAGCAGCCTTCGCATGGAAAGATTCCGGTAAAGAAGCTGGTCGGTCAGGGAGAGGGTGCAAAGTCCATTGAGGTTACGGATAGCAATATAAAATCCTTTGAGCGTGTCGCAAGGAAATACAATGTCGATTTCGCAGTAAAAAAGGATAAGACCACGGAACCACCCAGGTATCTTGTATTTTTTAAGGGCAAAGATGCCGATGTGATTGCACAGGCATTCAAGGAATTTGTAAAAGTTAATGAGAAAAAGCAACAGCGTCCGTCGTTACGGCAGAAACTGAAAGGACTTCAGAAGATGATCGCACAGAACAAGAACAGGGAGCGGAGCAGAGAGAAAAACAAGGACAGGGGACAGAGCCTATAAGCAAGGTCATTGACGGGATTGTAAAGGATTTGCAGTCAATCCCGAAAACTGTCAAAGAAAAGTGCAGAGGGGTAAATGGGAAACAGCTTGCCCTCAAATGCGCTCCCTATGTGATATTTGGATATGTCTTTAATAAGGTTTCATGGCTGTATGGACAGCAGGCAGGAGATAACACATTACAGAAGGTGTTGGACACGATCAATGGGATGGGAGGTGCGTTTGTAAACCCGTTTCCCAGTTTTATGCCGAGGGATTTACTGGTTGGCATGGGATGTGGGATAGGATTTCGTATGGTAGTATATTATAAAGCGAAAAATGCAAAGAAATTCCGGCAGGGAGAGGAATACGGTTCTGCCCGATGGGGAAACCAGAAAGACATCGCACCTTTTATTGATCCAGTGTTTAACGATTATATCTTTTCCCTTGTCTGTCATTCGGGCATTGTTAGTAACAACCATTGTTGTACACACTTCCATTGGTTGCAAAAACATTTTCGCTTCATTCTCTAATGTTATTGGCAAGTTCGTCACATCTTTAACTTTTCTACTGGGACCAAAAATCCATAAATAAAGTGGACGTTTACCATTGAATTTTATTTTGCCGGGAAAATAATATCCCTCAAATGATGCTTCATACTTATATATAGCAATAGATAAATCGTTATATTTGTTTATTCCTTTGGTGAAGATCTTGGTTATTTCTGATTTTGCTTTATCCAAATTTCCAAACCTACTTTCAAAACAATAGTCGGAAAGTAGAATATTTATGGTATTATCATTAGTGGTCAATAAGATTTGCTCAAGAACTTTATCAATATCAGAATAACTTGAATTACAGTTCTCATAAATTTGGTTGAGCCATTTATTTATGGTGATTTTTTGTGAACTAATTCCATTATTAATGTAGTTTAGCGAGATAGTATCGCCATCTCCTTTATTTTCTTCTATTCTATCGTAAAACTCTTTAAGGATATTACCAGCATCATTTGTATTTCCTTTAAAATAACCCTTTACACTACCTGAGTTCTCAACATAGAAATTATATGTTATAGGCTCTTTTTTTACTATTTCTATCTCTTTAGTGTTATCTTCATTTTTTGACTCACCACTGCGCGGATTTCCACAACTAGAGCATATCATTAAGTATAAGCAACTTAGGCTAACAATACAACTGCGCATCACAACTATTTTTTTCTTTTTCATATTAGTGATTTAAATCTTTTACTTTTTTACAATTTCAATAAACGCATTTGGAATGCATGCTGTAGCCATAGTTAG
>OKTN01000544.1_pt1 | contig 18005 bp, 10 predicted proteins | sample 1606451 | NCBI WGS metagenome assembly OKTN01 (sample SAMEA3879602, study PRJEB24766) | human gut metagenome | biome: human-associated habitat; feature: feces | place: USA | collected 1985/1987 | reverse complement strand
AGATATGATAAGTGACGGAAATCCTTTCCCAAGTCCCTCAAGTGCGCCCGCTGAAGTCACTGATACAGTTGACACAATAAATCCGGCACTTATTATTCTTAACGCTGTCTCTCCTGCATTTATTGTGTCAGGATTGTTTGTAAACAGACCAATCAGTGAACCTGGTATTGCAAGACAGAGAATTGTACCTGCTGCCATAATAGCAAATATAAGCACCATCGATGTCTTATATATCTTTCTTACTCTCTCATGCTCTCCCGCTCCGTAGTTATATCCCATAAGTGGTCTCATTCCCTGCACAACTCCGTTGGCTGGAAGATAAAGGAATGTCTGCAGCTTGTAATATACCCCAAGCACGAATACATACACAGCCGAGTAAGCCGCAAGTATTACATTAAGCACTGATATAAGAATAGATGGAAGTGCAAGGCTTAAGCTTGCTGGCATGCCTATAGAATAAAGTCTCTTTGCCATTGAACCTTCTATCCTCATCTCTGATTTTCTGAATTTAACCGGAATAGGCTTAACAATATATATGATTATATATAACACTGCTGCCGAAGTCTGACCTATTCCTGTAGCAAGCGCGGCACCCTCAATTCCCATTGCAGGAAATGATCCTATTCCGAATATCATCATCGGGTCAAGCACAATATTAACTATACAGCCTGTCATAAGACAGACCATAGAAGCATTCATTCTTCCAACTGCCTGAAACACCTTCTCAAACATAAGCTCAATTCCAAGCATTATTGAAAATGCAAATGCAATATTGGAATATTTAAGTCCCAGTGAAACTATCTCTGCGTCCTTTGTAAACATTTTTAAAAATACCGGCATGCCTGCTATGCATATAACAGTAAGCACAACAGCGTGTATACAGCTTAGGAGCATACCCTGACTAGCTGCCTTGTCAGCCTGCTTCTGGTTCTGTGCACCCATAAAAAAAGATATGACCGCATTAATTCCTATTGCAAATCCTATCATAACCGAGCTTATAAGATTCTGTATCGGAAAGACAAGTGACAAGGCTTTCATCGCATTTTCACTTATCTTGGCAACAAAGAAGCTGTCAACAATGTTGTACAATGAATTAACCATCATTGAGATTACCATAGGAAGCGACATTTTTAATAGTAATGGGAGTATCTTCTGCTCCTTCATATATGTCTGATTCATATTAACTACCTGTCCTTTTCGTAAAAAAAGAGCCAACGAGTGGCTCTTTTTCTAATGATACACGATAATATTTAATTATTCAACCAGATTCTTTCTCGTATACATAAGCAGTTCCATTATAAGTATCAGTGGCATTGTGAATATGCACCATACTGATTCTCTTAATGCTTCAAGCATACAGATTCTTACTATCGTTCCCCTTCTCATCCCCAGACCATGAAGCAGCTTATATCTTTCTTTTCTGCGTTCAATCCTGTTTCTTACAATGATTGCCATTATAAGAAGCTGGATTACAACTGCCGCTGCTATTGTTATTCCATATTGAAGAATATTGTTGATAAGCTGTGTTCTGTATATATTCTTTGCGTCAACATTAGAACCATATGCAAGGTCATTATTCTCGAAGTACACTGACAGCTTGTTATTAGTTGCTGAAAATGCTGATGATAAATCATACTGTACACTCAACTGGTTATAATGCAGGCTGAAATCAAGGTCACCCGTCATCTCATCACCTGTCATTCTCTCCATAAGGTTTCGCTGGTTATCAACTGCCTGCTCTGCCAGTGACATTCCGGCAAGTGCTGTGTAATAACCATAATCGACCATTATTCCGTTGAAATCCTCTCTTATATCATCAGTTACTTTTATAACTGCTGCAACAGTCGGTGATACACATGCCCCGAATAATACTTCATATCCATCAATAACCTGCTCCCTTACAGGATTTTCTGTACCTGTGCCTCCTATCATATTTCCTCCTGAGACATAATAGTGGGCATGCAGATCAATTTTGCCTGAATTATTGTATTTATCGAAAAATGCTTTATCATATGGATATACATATCTTCCACCTGCAATGTTCATTGGAACATGGAAACTGGCATCTACCGGCAGTTCATAATAATTGTAATTAAGTGTATCTCCTGCTTTAAGCGTATCATCATAGCTTCCATCAGGTGCATCCTGTAAGAATACCACAACCTGTCTGCCATTGACGAAATCATCATAGTTTCTGTACTCTTTATCAATATATTTTTCAAGTTTCTTATAAAGTTCTTTGGTCGGATTAACATATTCCGTAGAAAATATATAACGATAACCATAATCTGTAATCGGTGTATCTCTTGAATTAGACATATCTGGCGATATCATATCCAGCCCCATCTTATGATAATCCTGATTATCCCAGAACCATTTTCTTTCTGATTCATAGGCAGAATATGATATTGATTCTATTCCGCCTATATTATCAAGTTCTTCAAGGAATTCACTAGTGAAACCGCTGAGCAGATTAGTGTTACCTCTTTTACAGTACCTGCGTCCATAGTGAATATTTATCTCTTCTAATTGCAGTAAATCTTCATCATTATATTTAATTCTCATGAAGGAATTATTCATTTTACCTTTTAATTCATCAAAGCTTATATTAAACCTGTTTCGTTCTTTCCATGCTTTATTAAGAAGCTGGCTTCTTTCGCTGACGCCATATATATCATCCTGTTCAGGTATATTATAATATCCTTTTATATATGAATAATAGTACAGAGTCATTTCATACTCAGAATCTGACGGATCAAGGTATCCATATATATCAGGAAGTTCATTATTCTTCTTATAGTCAGCATATGATTTTCTTATCATTACAGCTGAGAACACAAGTATTCCACATATGCATAATGCAAATATCCTGAGTCCTGCAATCATAAACACCCCATCATTTTGCATCAGTCTCTGGCTGATTGTCGAAGCAAGATTATATGGCTTCATGCGTGACTGCTTTCCTTCCATATTTGCAGGTACATTTTTCTTATTCTTACTCTTAACCTTACCGCTTTTATTTTTTTGCCACTGATTAGCAATCAGACCTGCCAGCTCTTCTACAACAATTGCAGCAATTACTGAACACACACTCTTTATTATTATACCTGCAGTAATTTTATAGAAATGAAATCCATTATGAATCTCAAGTCCCTTTCCTATCGCAAATCCTGTGAGCAGTGCCAGAAGAAGCCCCACAATACCTGCTGGTATAATTATAAGTGCATTCTCAGTGATATACATTTTACGCATCATGGACTTGTCCATGCCAAGTCTTCTGAATCTCTGGTATGCTGTCTGCCTTCTGCCGCGGTACTCTATTAACTGGTATGAAAGTGCAAGAATTCCAATTACCATGACAACTATGTACATATAAGCATATACAAGTTCCGAACTCCATGGCTGGTAATCATATACTGCCGAATTATACTCTGTCTCCGTCTTTGCGTCTTCTTTAATCTTCTTATACACAGTATTGTAATCTGATGTTCTGACCGATTCTTTCAACGAATACAAATATGAATTTCTACACTTTGTGTTAAATACTGAAAGTGCATTTTCAGTTACGACAGCACCTGGCATCTTCCTGCCATATTTCCATATGCTTGTGTAATTGGCAAATATGCCACACAGACGGAACTGTCTTTCCTGTCTTGCTGACGCATTATACACACTGTTTTCTTCACAATATCTGATTGTGATTGTCTCCCCTATCTCACCCACATAGCCAAGCGACAATAGTGTGTTCCAATCCATTGCTATCTCGTCATCATTCTCCGGAAGATGTCCCTCATCAAGCTTAAGTCTTCCCTGTTTTACAAATGCTTCATCAAAGCTTCCTAGTATGTACCCTGTCATCTTCCAGTCCTGATTGAACATATCAACACATGTAACTGCCTTAACAGGCGGATTAAGATATGCATGTTCACTTAAAGACTTATTAGGTTCTTTAGATGTAACTTCACATAAAAACCAGTCCCCAAATCTTGATTTATTAGACGACATCTGCCACTGGTACATATTCTCCTGAAATATAAGAACCGCTGTTACAAAAAACACGGCTGCAAGCGTAGTACACGCTGCTTTGATAATCTGCGGCATACGCCTTTTTATACTCAACAGAGTAATCCCAAATACCGACATACGCAATCCCCCTTTCGTATGTACTTCTATGCTACTGGCACACACCATCTACAATAGTAATTATCTTATCCGCATAATCTGCCATCTGTCTGTCATGCGTAACCATAATTATCGTCTGATTGTGCTTCTGGCTTGCCTTGGATAACATCTGTGCAACTGTTCCCGCACTTCCTGCGTCAAGATTACCAGTCGGCTCATCAGCAAGGATTACAGCCGGATGAGTAATCAGCGCTCTTGCTATCGCAACTCTCTGCTGTTCACCACCTGACATCTGCGATGGAAACTTATTCTTACAATGCGATATTCCCAATTCCTCTAACAAATCATCAACTTCATTCTCATCAGGCTTCTTGCCATCTATAAGAATCGGCATAACAACATTTTCATATGCTGTGAATTCTGGAAAAAGGCTGTAATCCTGATATATATATCCTATATTTCTTCTTCTGAACTCTGACAATTCCTTGTCCTTCATTCCTGTTATCTTCTTTCCGGCAATAATAACACTTCCGGTATCCGGCTCGTCAACACTTCCAAGAATCCTCAAAAGTGTTGATTTACCTGAACCACTCTTTCCTATTATTGCTGTAAATTCCCCCTGTCCAAACTCAAGTGTGCAGTTCTTGAGTGCCGGAACATCAACGCTTCCGGCATGATAAGTTCTTTCAATGTTCTCCGCTCTTAACATAATCTCGTTCATAATATACCCATCCCTTCTATCCATATTTTTATAGTTTCCTCACAAATCCAGTAAACATCAGCAGTTCCATTAACAATAACAATGGCATTGTAATCACGCACCATACCGATTCCCGAAGTGCCTCAAGCATACATACTGAAACAATCTTTCCACGCCTCATTCCCAGACTGTGCAAAAGCATCATTTTTTCTTTTCTTCTGTTAATACGGTTTCTTATAACAATTGCCATAATTAACAGCTGCATAACTATCATTGCAATAATAGTGATTCCATACTGCAGTATACTGTTGATAAGCTGTGTTCTGTATGTATTCTTGATATCAACATTACTGCTATAAGAGATATCGTTATTGTTGAAATACACACCTATCTTATTATTGGTTGCTGAAAATGTTGATGTCAGGTCATACTTTATGCTTATCTGGTTGTAACACAGTTCAAAATCCATATCACCGCTTAACTCTTCTCCAATAAGTCTCTCCATAATATCTTTCTGTCTGTCAACCGCCTGCTGTGCCATGTTAATACTTGCAATTGCGGTATAATAACCAAATGTCGGAATTATTCCATTGAAATCCTCCATAACCTCGTCAGTAACTTTGACAACAGCAGCAACCTGTGGAGCAACGCATGCATCATAAGCTGCTTCGAGCTTTTCCATAAGCTTATAATCAGGATTAAAATCATGTGTATTGTTGTAATCTAATAAATACCTGTTATATGCTTTATCATAAGGAAATATTGAAAAATATGAAGAATCAATTATATTACTCTCATCACCATACGTATTCTCATCTACTCTGTAATAATTATAATAAAGTGTATCTCCGGCATTAATAGTGTCATCATATCCACCCTCTGGCAGATCTCTTAAGAATAAAACCACCTGTTTTCCTTCCTTAAATGCTTCATAATCAACATACTCTTTATCTATATATTTCTCCAGTTTGCTGTATAGTTCTTTGGTTGGCTGTGCATATTCTGTAGAAAACAAATACCTGTCTCCATAATCAGGAAGATGCTCTTTATGATATGAACTTTTTTCAGGATGAAATGTAAATGTCTGCATCTTTTCATAATCCTGTGAATCCCAGAACCAGCTTCTTTCTGATTCAAATACAGAATATGACACGGAATTTATTCCATTAATCTCCATCAGCTCGTCAATAAATTCCTTAGAAAATCCTTCCAGAATATTATTATTAGGATCTTTTAAATATTTACTCTGCCCCATATTAATAAAGCCAAGTGACCTTCCTATGCTGTCACTGTCATTAACCTTGATTGCATCATTCCAGTCCCACATATTTCCGGCTTCAACTAATTCCTTTATCTTATCAAAATGTATGTTATATCGTATTCTCTGCTTACTGACATACTCACTCATGTCATTCCTGCTTGTGATTTCACCAGTATAATTCATTGACTTCAGCGGCAGATTATTATAGTCCTTAAGATAATACCAGTAGTTCATAAATAATGCCGTTTTATCCTGATTAACATCAATATATCCATATATATCCGGCACACTGTCATTGCTCTTATATTCTTTAAAAGCATTTTGAATCTTCAAAGCAGAAAATATAATAACTCCACATATACATAATGCAAAAAGCCTTATTCCGACAGCCATCAAAGCTCCGTCTTTTTTTATAAATCTTGAACTTACAGACCTTACAAGATTATGCCTGTTCATACGGCTTTTCTTATAACGCATATGTACCGGTCTGCTTACCCATTTCTTGGACACTGCTTTCTTTCTATAGAAATGTATGTTGGATATTATTCCGCTAAGTTCCTCAACTATAACTGCAATCACCACCGAACTGGCACTTTTAATAATAACCTCCATATTCACCCTGTAGAATTCATAACCAGACTTGGCTTCAAGTGCCTGTCCTGTAAAGTGTCCTACTGCCAGTGCAAGCAGAATGCCAATAATTCCTGCCGGAATCAGTATAAATGCGTTCTCTGTTATATACATTTTACGGATGCCTGCTTTAGTCATTCCCATCTGGCTGAACATATTATACGACTTGCGTCTTGTATTCCTGTATTCAATAAGCTGGTATGACAATGCGAGAATTCCAATAACCATGACTACAACATACATATACATGTAAACTGTTGCTGACTTCCATGGTGAATAATCATATACTGCCGCATTATATACTGTCTCGCACCTTATGTCTTCCTTTATCTTCTTATAAACATTTGCATATTCACTTGTTCTTATCGAATCCTTGAATCCATACAGATACAGATTATCAATTTTATAATCAAAATCGTTTAACTTCTCATCTGTAACTAATGCTCCTGGAATCATTTTCCCGTTCTGCCATATATTGGTATAATTCTGGAATATTCCTACTAATGTATATGTTTCGATTCTTTGATCTGACTCATAATTAATATTATCTGCACGATAATAATATATTGTTATCTTCTGTCCTAACTCCCCTGCATATCCAAGCTTTAACAATGTATTCCAATCCATTGCAATCTCATCATTATTCTGTGGCATACGGCCTTCGTCAAGTTTTAATCTGCCCTGCTTAATGAAATCGTCTGTCATGCTTCCTATATGCAACTTCGTCTCATTCCATTCACTGTCATATAACTCCACACTGCTTTTCGCGCTGACCGGCTCACACAGATAATTATGTGTGCTTAATATTTCGTTAGCTTCTTTCTTACTTCTCTCACATATGAACCAGTCTCCGAATCTTGACTTATTGGATGACATCTGCCACTGGTACATATTCTCCTGAAATATAAGAACCGCTGTCACAAAAAACACCGCCACAAGTGTTGTAAGTGCCGCCTTCCATATCTGCGGGAGCCGTCTCCTTATACTTTTGAAAGTAATCTTTAAAACATTCATTCAAGTACCCCCTGTAAGATTTATGTATATACCTTATTACCATGCTTATACATTATCATGCGAACCTTACAAAAACCTTACAGCCAAATATTTTTATAAGACTTCGCAGTTCTTTGTCCATTTTATATGTGTAATGCTGGTATGAGTGTCTATAGCACAAAATTTGAATATGACGAGCTGTCCAGGAGTTAATGCCGCTATATACATAAGGTCAGTTCACAAAAGCTCGTTCAAACGAAGTGCGTTTGCTTTTGTGGACTGTAATAAACTTTGTAGATAGCGGCATTTACTCCTGCTAAGCGATGTCATCCTGAAAGTTTTGTGCTATAAACACTCATACTGACAGGGGATATATATGATATGGACAAACAACTGCGAAGTCTCTCTTAATTAATCTTCCACCGGTAGCCGATTCCGCGGATTGTCTCTATATAAGCTCTGCCGTCCTCACGGTTTCCAAGCTTTGTCTTTAGCCTGCTCACAGTAACTGTCAGCGTATTATCCTCTACAAATGTTCCGTATCTGTCCCACATTTTCTGAAAAAATGTATCTCTTCTTACAATAAGTCCCTTGTTGTTTATAAGTATCTCTAATACATGAAATTCTGTCGGAGACACACATATCTGTTTATCTGCATGAATAATTGACTTATTCTTAAAGTCTACTGTAAGAGTTCCATCTTTATAAATGTCTGTGCCACCTGATATTCTTCTAACATTAGCCATTATTCTTGATACAAGCTCCGCAACCCTGAACGGCTTCACAACATAGTCATCACCGCCGCAGTCAAGTCCTTTAATAATACTGTCTTCATCATCACACGATGTTAAAAATATTATTATCTGACTTCCGTGTTCTCTTATCTTCCTGCAGACATCAAATCCATTGCCATCAGGCAGATATACATCTAACAAGAATACATCTATTACAGCTTCTTCCTGTTCATATATATTATTAAACTGTCCTACGCTTGCCGCTTCCACAACTAAATATCCTTTTTCCTGTAATATTCCTGCAAGCTGCTGCCTTATAAAATCATCATCTTCCAATATAAGTATCTTGGTCATATTCCCTCCCAGACAGTACATTTTCTATATTGTAATGCACTAACCTTACACGTATCTTACAATTCAGCCTTTCTCTTAAGAACATATCTTGGTATCTGTACCCTTATAACAGCACCCTTTCCGTCCTCGTTATTACGCACATCTACGGTTCCATGATGTGCTTCAATAATGAGCCGGGACAGGTTAAGTCCTATACCGGCATGCCCTGCGGCAGCACTTCCCGTTGTCTCAAACCTGTCAAATACATACGGTATCCGGTCCTCTTCAAATCCACTTCCATTATCCTTAATATTGACTATACATTTGTCATCACGGCATGCAGCTTTAACTTCAACCTTATCGCACAACTCGCTGCTGTTCTGTATTATATTGATAAATGCTTCTCTTATCCATTCTTCATCAGCATTGATGCAATAGTCTTTGTCATCACATTCCACCGTTATATTGCAGTCATTCTTAGGAAGCTGGTTCACAACATCACAAAGCATGCTGTTCACATTAATGTCCTGCTCTGTCATGATTATCTTGCCTGCTTCCATTCTGCTTATTGTCATCAGCTTACTTATAAATGACCTGATTCTTTCAATCTGTTCAAAACATCTTTCAAGAAGCTCCCTGTTCTCACCGCTCTCCTCTAATCTGTCTAATGCAAGACTGAGTGCAGTAAGAGGTGTCTTAATCTGATGTGCAATATTCTCTGTAAAATTCTGCAGTTTCTCATTACGCTCAACAAGAAATCTTTCATCTGCTTTCTGTTTTTTCTTTAATTGCTGGTTCTCTGTATCTAGATTAATAACATATGAATAGATATCATTATGTCCGATTTTTACAATCATCCTTATACATGCTGCCATTACAACTATAATTATAATTATTCCTGCCACTGCAATTATCCACTGACCACTTCTATAATACATATATGATGCACCATTCTCTGTATAGCCGCACTCCTTGACTACGTTCTTATACTTTGATACATCACTCAATGAATACCTGTTATAAAACATCATATCTATCAGATATTCTCCTGATTTTTCATCTATGTTATACAAGCCTGCTGCCAGTGCCCTGAATTTTAATTCATAAAATCCAGTCGTAACAGCAATTATAAGTATAGCAATTCCTGCCATAACACAAAAAGCAGCCATCATCTTTTTTCTGATGACGGCTACTTTCCTTGTTGCTATATGTTCTATATCTTTTTCTTCCTCTATTAATACTGTATCTGACATAAATCCCCCTTAACTACATGCATTAGTTTCTGGAAGTATTATATCATTTTATTCTGTTAAAGCATATCTGTTAATTAAAATGAATTGATTGATGGCCTGTTGGCAACAGTTTGTTGACCAAAGTCCACTAAACTCCTGTGAATTCTCGATTTCGTAGGTATATTTTCCAACTTAATACGTTGATTTCAACCATTAAACCCACTCATTCATTATCCAGATACATTTTAGTAGGCTTTTCCCATCAATTATTCTCTGAAAGAGCCACATCTCAACTGAAAAAAGCATACTAAACTTGATATATTTGCCCACTTAGTAGGTTTCTGCCTCAAAAAGCCAGAAATCCAACTCACATCACGGCAAGCTCATATCTTACTTCTTCCCCTTCTGTGTCAGCAGAACTGACATTATCAATGAAGTTATCGGCACTGTAAGTATTATGCCCATTGTTCCTGATATTCCACGCATTATCTCAATTGCAACCGAGTACATGTTAAGAATCTGGTGCATCTGGTATGAATATGCGTATATTATCATGACAAGTCCCAGACTTCCTCCTGCATAAGCAAGAATAAGTGTGTTAGACATTGTTCCTATCATATCACGTCCAATATTAATTCCTGCATGGAATATTTCCTTTGCTGATATGTCAGGTCTGTTTTCTTTAATCTCATGTAATGATGATGAAACTGACATTGCAACATCCATTACTGCTCCTAACGATGCAATCAGTATTCCTGAAAACAGCATACCGCCTATGTCAAGCTTTGAATTCTGACCTACATATATTAGATTCTCTATATCATCAACATTATATCCTGTTACATGTCCAAAATGTCCGAAAACAAGTGCTATAAGACCTGATACAACCACTCCGGCTATTGTACCAAGCATAGCGCCAATTGATTTCTTCTGAAAATCTGCCAGCAGGATAAATGTTATTAGCGTAATTATGACAACTGATAATGTAGCTGCAATAAATGGTGAAACACCTATATACATCATCGGAATATACATCATTACTACAACTGCAAATGTGAATATAAGCGCGAGTACTGAATTGAAACCTTTCTTTCCGCCAACCAGCCACATAAGTCCGAAAAATGCTGCTAATAACGCAATTATCTCCGGTTCACGGTCATAATTATATACATTGGCTGAGAGGTTTCCATTATATTCACTTATATTAGCTATTACCCTTGTTCCAACCTTACAGTTGGCTCCGTACAGATATCCGTTAAGACTATACGCTTTTACTTCTTCTCCCTTGTGGCTTCCTGATTTAATACGTAAAACAACCTCCTGGCTGTCGCCGCTTTCTAAGTCAGCGGCAGCCTGAAGGTCTTCATTATCATTCTGTATAACCACTGCCTTAACAAACTTAGTATTGTCTTTGGCAAGCAGTGGTTTTCTTTCTACACTTGTGTAGAATAGAAACATCGCAATCATAATAAGTGCCACAACAAGGTATTTACCAAATGTGTCTATTATCTTTCGCAAATGTCTTCCTTCTTTCTGATTCCAACTATAACAGCGCCGATACCTGCTGCGGCGGCAGCCATACAAGCATATACTCTTGCAAGCATGTTATCTCCTGTCTGTGGAGCTTTGCCATTATCAGCTGATGAAGATGAATTGGTTGAAGTATTATCTGCCGGTGCAGATGGTTCTGTTACAGTATTGTTATCTTCCTGTACAGTAAGTGCATTAATTGCATTAACAACTGCAGTTTTTGCATCCTCTAATGCCTTGGCATCAATCTTAGGTGCATTCTCTGACTTATAATCTGCAAGCTGTGCCTGTGCTCCTTCCTGTGCCTGAATGTATATTGTCTTGTCCAAAAGCGTTGATACACCCTTCTTAAATCTGTTAACACTCTTTCCACTTTCAGATGTTGACTTATCTGCTGCATTCTTTACAGAACCATATCCTGACACTCTGTCAGTATCTTTACCATAATTATTTACGATATCTGCAAGCATTGGGTCTTTGTCTGTTGTATATGCTGCCTTAATCTTCTTTAATGCCAAGAGAGCATCCTTAAGGGAATTCATGCTGGCTTCTGTATAATTAATCTCTGTGCCGTTAATTAAAGCCTCTGCATTATTAATAACCTCATCCACTGACATATCTGTATTAGTCTTATTGATTGTAAAATCATCAGCATACTTATTACCATTGTAGTCATATGTCTTGATAGTAAGTGAGCCGCTTGAAAAATCAATTGTCGAAAATGATGGGAGGCATGCATTAGTTCTTTCTGCAATATAGTATGGTGTATAGTTAAGCAGATTGTAGTACTTAGAACCTGAGCCTGAACCTGTTGTTATATAAAGAGTTCCATCCGGATTAGTTACCGAACCGCTGCTTATATCATAGTCAACTACATTTCCATCAAGAATCTGATAACTTCTTGAAAATGTGTGGTCATGTCCTGTAAGACATATATCAACGTTAAATTCATCCATTAATGGTGCAAATACAATTCTGTTAGTAGCAGCATCTGTATCTGCATGTGGCTGTCCTGAACCATAGATATCACTATGGAATATTACAACCTTCCACTTTGCATCAGGGTTGCTTGCAACAGCCTTATTCATAAATGTTCTGTGTTCCTCCTGATTACGGTTGTTGCTGTTTAATGATATGAATAACACATCTCCATAATTGAAATAGAAATCGCTTCCTGCTGCTGTACTTCCTAACTTATCCTCTGAATTAGGATTGTTAAAATGCGCTGAGTAATCTGAACCTGCCATATCATGGTTACCGATTGTTGCAGCGATTGGAAGGCTTCTGAATACTGATGGATAAAGATATCCTGCATACTCACTCTCTCTTGTCTTTTTATCATCATCCTTAGCTGCACCAGACTGGTTAATCTGATCACCTGCTGACAAAAGGAATGATGCATCTGGACATGTCTTTAATGCCTGCTGCATTGTCTTATTCCAGTTGTATGCATCTCTTGCAACACTAGCATCATTAGCTGATTTATCTGAACTGCTTCCTGAAGCACCAACCTGAGGGTCACCGGTAAGAATAACCGAAAACTTATCAGTTGCTTTAGTTGTGTAATCATATTCAGCAGACCATACACTGTCATCTCCTGTGTAATTGTCTGTGTACTGGTAATGATACTGTGTGTTCTCTTCAAAGTAATCAGCTATGTTTACCTTATTAGCTGCACTGTATGACTTCCCCTGCCAGTTCTCAGCACTGATAGACTCGGCATTACCTGTTACAACCTTGGCTGATGACTTTGAGCCATCCTTCCATACCTTTACTGCTGGTGTTCCTTTTCCAGCTGAATACCATGAAAAATTAAGATCTGCCGCATCTGAGCCTGGAGTTAAAGCCACATTTTCAGTCTGTGCATAAGCTTTTTCTCCTCCCTGCCATACATTAGAAAGCCAGTTCTGGAAATCTGCTGAATTATCTGTATCCTGCTTGAATGTACTCTGACTCACATCCGCCTCACCATATGCAAATGCATTAATGAGTGGCGCCTGACTTACAAGAACTGTTGACATTGCAGCAAGTGCTGCACCTTTTCTTAATAAATTCTTACTTCTCTTCATTTTTTCCTCCACATAATGAGATATATTTATTCGTATACTGTTGTGCAACGAATTGTCATTACTATATCCCTATGTGGTAAACTTACAATAATTGCCCTGTAAATCTTATGTAAAATTTTTGTTGTAAGCAAAAAATAAGACACAGATGTTTAATGTCTGTGTCCGATTTTTTCAATTTATTTGTTTTCAAGCTTTGTAATACATTTATCCAGAGATGTTGCAAACCAGTCTATATCGTTCTCTGAAAATACCATTGGTGGACGAAGCTTTAAGATATTTCCATAATGACCTATAACTGATGTAAGAATATGCTCATCTCTTAACATCTCTATTACATTCAACGCCATATCCTTATCATGTGTCTTGTTGCCATCATTCTTAACGAATTCAAATCCTAAGAACAAACCTGCACCTCTTACATCACCTACTGATTCAGGGTGTCTCTCCTGTACCTCTTTAAGTGCCTTAAGAAGTGCCGCACCTGCTTTCTTACAGTGTTCCTGAAGATTTTCATCCTTAATATATTTAAGAACAGCCTGGGCAGCGGCTATTGATACAGGATTACCGCCAAATGTGTTAAAGTAAGGAAGCTTGTCGCTGAAGGCTGCAAGTACATCCTCCTTTGCCGCTAGTCCTGAGATTGGAATTCCGTTACCCATCGGCTTACCCATTGTTATCATATCAGGGACAATTCCGTGTCTTGCAAATCCAAAGAATACCTGTCCGGTTCTTGCAAATCCCGGCTGAACCTCATCTGCTATAAATACTCCGCCATTCTTATGTACAACATCTACTGTTGCTTTTAAGAATCCTACAGGGTCAGGATATATACCATCTGATGAGAATATTGAATCAGCAAGGAAACAAGAAAACTTATATCCTGCCTCATTTAATTCATCTATAGTCTTTTGCATCTCTGACGCATACCATGCTGTGAATTCTTCTGGTGTTCCACCATGACGGTAATAATCTGGTGCTGTTATAAGCCTTACATTAGGAAGTAATGGCTGACCGGCTCCAAGTGAAGGTGAACAGCCTGATGTTAATGCACTTGTTCCGTGGTAGGCTTCCTGTGTGATAATTATACCGGTACCACCCGTATAGGCTTCTGCCACACGAAGTGCAAGGTCATTAGCTTCTGAACCTGTACACATATACATTATCTTATTAATCTCATCAGGCATAAGTGCAAGCAGTTCTTCACTGTAATCAAGAATTTTTTCATGAAGATATCTTGTATGCGTATTAAGAGTTTTCATCTGTTCTGTAACTGCATTTACAACAGCAGGGTTACAATGTCCTACACCAGCTACATTGTTATACATATCAAGATATTTATTACCTTCATCATCCCACAGATAATCTCCTTCTCCACGGACAATGTTAAGTGGCTTTCTATAAAAAAGTCTGTAAGCACCTCCAAGGTATTTTTCTCTCTTACTAATCATTTCCCTTGTTTTAGGACTTAACATAGATGCATATTCTTCCTTAAAACTGTTAGAGTCCATAATACTTGATTCTGTTGCCATAATTTCCTCCATTCTGCAAAAAGAAAAAGCACAGAACCTCTGATTTCTCAGAAATTCTGTGCTCCTTTGCACTGTCATACAGATTCATTCTGTCTGACATATATAATAGCAACATTTGGTTATTTGTCAATTTATAATCAAATGCTTATTAATCATATTTCTTATTTATCTTAAGTTTTACAGATAATGCTATTAAAGCCACGACAATAATACCTGCAAGAACCCATACCCACACAGGAACATTCTTAATGTTATAACATCTTACATTAATCCACATCTGATTAATTCTTGTTGTCTCTTCAGCATCAAAATACTGCATAATAGCACTTCTATCCATAACCTCCTGCGTAGGATACTGTGCTGATAACTGTCTGTATGTCTGTTCTTCTGGAACTTTAAGTACATATCTTTCATCATCAGAATCACCTGAAAAGAAATATCCAAGAGGATAATCTACAACATCTGTATCACTTTCATCTGCTCCATAGTTCCACTTTACATAGTCGAATACAACATCACTGTCACCACCTGATATAACTGATGTATATCCAATATAGCTCATGTTTCTTACAGCATTTTCAGGTTTTGACAGAAAGTTAATAAAGCTCTGTGCTGCCTGCTTTTTCTCTGAATTGCCATTAATTCCAGACTTTAACATTACCCAGCCGTCAAAATAAAGGTTAGTACATTCTTCAGGTACTGCAAAATTAAGCTGAAAATCATCCTCGTCAGCCTGGTCCATAGTATATACAGCATCTCCAGACCACTGATAACCTGCGACTACCTTTCCTGTTATCATATCAGTCTTGGCACTGTCAGTCTCGAATGAATAGGCATTATTCTTAACTGACTGAAGATACTCCTGAATCCTGTCCACATTTGCCTCAGAAGTATCATTCATCTCCTCGGCAAGTTTTTCACGATAATCAGGACTGTTTATAAATGACGCTGACTTTAACTTGTCTGACTTAATTGCACCAACAGCTGCAAACATGGAATCTCTTACATTATCCTTAATCGTTATCTGACGTCTGAATTTGCTGTTATCAATTATCGTCCATGTAGATGCTTCTTTTTCTGTCACCTTATCAGGATTGTACACGATTCCTGTTATACCCCACATATATCCTGCAGCATAGCGGCTCCATGACTCACCATTAATCTTATTCTCGTCAAATGTTTTCTTGATAAATGGAGATACACCCTTAGCATAGTAATTATTAGCAATCGATGTATCATAGAAATCATCTGAAAATGGCTCAAGCCAGTCCTCTGCCATAAGCTTCATTATCATATATTCTGAAGGACAGATTACATCGTAATCATCACCCAGAGTAAGCATGTTGTACAGTTCCTCGTTAGTTCCAAGACAACTGTACTGTACCTTAACTTTCTTGCCATAATTCTCATAATACCAGTTCTCAAAATCAGTAATTATCGAATTCTCACCCTTTATGCTTCCGCTCTCAAGGTCAATTATATCATCATCACTCCAGTCTCCGGTATCAATATATTCTTCCCAGTTGCACACACGGAGTATGATTGTATCGTCTGCAGCCACCGCTGTAAGACGGTTTGTATTAAACACTCCTGTTACTGCTGCTGTACCGCTTACTATCATTAAAGCTGAAAGTATTAACGCATTTATCTTTCCAATAATCTTATTCATCAGCTCCAGCCTCCTCTCGTACAGCTTTTCTTGCTGGTGCAAGATTAATTGCTATCTCAACTACAATAACAATAAGGAATATTATTGTAGATAAAGCCCACAAAGCAGTCTTGATATCAGTCTGTGAACCCTTGGTTGCATTAACAACATAAGTACTTATTGTGTCAAATGTTGCAGGCTTAGTGTATGTTGCAACGAAATAATCATCCAGTGATAATGTAACTGCCATAACAAATCCTGATGCTATACCGGAAACAATCTGAGGTATTATTATCTTAAAAAGTGCATACACAGGTGTTGCACCAAGGTCAAGTGCTGCTTCATACAGACTTGGATCCATCTGTTTTAATTTAGGAACAACAGCCAGATATACGAACGGTGCACTCAGTATAACAAGACAACCACCAATTTTCCAAAGAGTTGAAGCAGCACCTTTGTAGCGTCCACTAACTCCCCCTAGTCCAACTTTACCTCCTACATCGATTATAGAGTGGGACATTGCCTTTACTTTATTACTCATAACTCATGTTTATTAATTAATAATCTGTTATTTTTAACTTCACTGTTAATCATCTGGACTGTGGAATAGGCCTTATTGGTTTTGGCGGTCTTCTTTCTACCTGACCTGGCCAAATACCTGTCTACACTAACCAATGATACACCATACTCGGCGGCAATCTGTTTATGGGACGTTCCCTTTTTAGCCATCATATTCCATTTTCTGATCATACCGGACGTAATCCTAGTTCTCGTACGTTTTTGAGAAATAGCCGTTTGTAACAGTATAGCTGTTTCCATATCATTCACCACATCATCAAATACGATAGACATCTTTTTTGTCTGCTTACGTCTCTTGACAAATCGGTCACAGACCCATACACTAATAAAACCTGCGGCTGTTATGCCAAGTACTGATGCGATTGTTGTTGTATAGTTCATAACTGATTCCTTTTAAAAGTAGTTCTAATCTTATTAATTCGGCTCACAACCCGGACCTTCTTCGGTAAGTGGAAACCTCCGGTCGTTAGTTGAAAGATTCTCCAAGAATATCTTAAATCTGTTACTACCTCTAGGCTTCCCCTATTCCGTTTTATACAGTTATCGCTCTTTATATTCTGCCAGTTTGTACCTGTTGACATCCGCTTACGCTCTTCCTGCATACGATGAATGTGAAATTGTTCGTTCTCCTGCATTTTACATAAA
>OKTN01000541.1_pt1 | contig 18120 bp, 21 predicted proteins | sample 1606451 | NCBI WGS metagenome assembly OKTN01 (sample SAMEA3879602, study PRJEB24766) | human gut metagenome | biome: human-associated habitat; feature: feces | place: USA | collected 1985/1987 | reverse complement strand
ATGAGATAGCAGACGTTTTCAAAGGTGGCGAAGGCGAGGGCAATCGTGATGGCGGCGGGCTTGATTCTATCCCCCTCCGGCTCAAACACCAGAAGATAGAACACCAGCGGCAGCAGCTTCATGATTTCTTCCACCACCGGGGCGATCTCCGCCGTGGCGGCAAGGGCATCCGCCTGACACACTGCTGCAAGGAAGGTGTTGATATAAGCCGAAAGCAGGCACACCCCCATCCCGGCAATGCAGAACAGGAAGAAGCGGAGCTGCCGTCTGCCCATGCACAGGGCAGCCACCAGCAGGGGGGAGACCATGCAAATGAAAATATTCTCGATATAGGTCACGCTTCCACCGCCTTTCTCGTGGCGGGCAGCAGCCCTAGAATGGCAAACGTCAGCAGCATATCGCACCAGAAGGTGGGGCTTGCGGGAGAAGTATCCGGCCAGAAGCAGCCCGCCGTCCAGAGCAGATATTCCGAACCGGCAAAGCACAGCACGCCGATGTGAAACCACCGCATATTCCGCGCCGCGCCCGTCCGCGTTTTCGCATAGGCAAGAGCGCGTATGGCGCAGAAGGAGAGCCATATCATCATGCCGCACCAGATCAGATTGGAGAGAATGTCCCCGAAAGCACAGTAGAACGCCAGCATCGGAAGGCCGAACGCAGGTGCAAGCCACGCCCTGCGGCAGCGGAAGCTGCGCTCGTCCTGACTGGTGAGCGAGGCCTGCAAGATCCGCAGGAAAATTACGCTCGCCACCCAGCCGAACTCCGACACATAAAAGACCCGCGGCGTGGTATCGAACAGCAGTAGATACATCGTCCAGTAGAGAGAGCCGAGGGCAAAGCAGCCATAGAAGCACAGCAGCAGAAAGTAAGCCTGCCACTGACTTTTCCGGTAGGAGATACCCGAAAGCAGTGCGCCGACGAACGTGGTCAGCAGTTGCAGCAGGTTCTCAATCAGCTCCATGCGCATCCTCGCTTTCCCTGTCCTGCCCGTCCTCTCGGCTCATCTGACGCAGCCGGAAGCACAGAACGGTCACGCACACGCCGAGTAAAAAAGCCAGCAGCCCGATGACGATGTATCCCAAGGCAGCGCCGCCGTGAAAGATGCTTGCCGCCGTTTCAAAGCCGGAGTAGTCGCCTGTCTGGATGCTCGCGGCAATGCCGGGCATGGCGAGGGACGCGGCGATGAGCAGCACAAGGCACGCCGCCACGGCGGAAGCCATGGTGATCGTATTGCGCCGCAGCCGATTCTCCCGCTCAATTTGGGCGATGCGCCGCTTCGTCTCCGCGACGCGCTCTTCATGACTCCGCATTTGTGATTCCTTCCCGTTCCAAGAGCCTTCGCAGGCTCTCTTTTCCGCGATACACCATGTTGGTGATCTGCTTCACCGTTTTTCCCGTGACCTCCGCCGCCTGCGCGTAGCTCATGCCTTCAAAATAGGTGAGATACAGGACTTCCCGATAGTCCGGGTTCATTTCGTCCATGCAGAAATGCAGAATGCGGTTTCGCTCCTCTGTCCGTATGACCTCCTCCGCCAGCAGCCGTCCGTCCGGCTCGCCGGTCAGCGTATCGAGGCTGAACAAGGGCTTTCGTTTGCTCTTGTGGCGCAGCGCCATGTGCCGCGCCGCCTTATAGAGATACGCCTTGAAGCCGCCGTCCCGTATCTTCGGCTTTTTGGTGAACAGATAGGCGAAAACGTCCAGCATCAGCTCCTCCGCCTCGTGAACGTCGTGCAGATAGCCGTCGATATACAGCGTCAGCGGGTCACCGTATTTTTTCATCAGGGCATTGAGCCCTTCGTCGTCACCGCTCAGATATTGGCGGTACAAAGCTTCGTCGCAGGTCATAACGTTCACTTCCATTTTGCGGATGCTTCAAATGCAGAGGGGGATCCGTCAGGTGCTTGTCCTGCCGGGATCGCGGTGCTGTCCCTGAAAGCGCGGGTCGGACGGCTTTTCCGCGTTTTCCGGGATCGCCCATGAACGCCCGAACCGGGACGCGCCGGGGATCCGCCCCTCGGCGCAATATTGGTTGACCCGCCGCTCTGACACGCCCCAGCGATAGGAGGCCTCCCGAATGGAGATATAGCCCTTGATTCCGTTCATACCGCACCTCCGCATGGATAATACTCAACACGATACATTATATACGAATATCCGAAGAAACACAAGAGAGCAAGAGAAGAATGAAGTCTGCTATGAAAAACAGCACACCCGATTGTTTGAAACCGGGTGTGCTGTTCTGCAGCGCAAATGGTTTGTTCAAACAGGGCATCCAAATAACCGCAAAGGGCAGAGGACAGCTCTTTGATGTCGGCGCCGGAGGTATTCACGAGAAGGTCGTAGTTTTCTCGCGCACCCCATTTCTGCTCACTGAAGAAAGCGTAATACTTTGCACGGTTGCGGTCTATCTCCGTAATACGTTTCATCATCTGCGCATCTGTTAGATTCTCGTCCTTCGGACGGCGCTCCATGCAGCGTTTGATTCTCCTCTCCATATCCGCATAAGCAAAAATACGCACAGGCTTTTGCTCCCGGAGAATATGGTCCGCGCAGCGCCCGACGATGACGCAGTCGGATTTGCAGGACAGCTCACGAAGCAGCTCATGCTGCTTTGTATAGATAGAAAGATCCGGATAAAATGTGGGTTCTGACATCAGATAAAAACTGTGTCCGGTATGAATGGGGAAATGCATAATGGGGCGCTTTTCCTCAATCCGCCGGATATACTCTTCAGACAGCGTGGTTCTTTTTGCAATCTCTGTTATGATCTCCTGATCGTAGTAGGCGATCTCCAGCTTTTCTGCGATTCTGCGACCAAGCTCGCGGCCGCCGCTGCCAAATTCACGGCCGATGGTGATGATCCGATTCATATCGTGCTCCTTTCCGGCAAAAGCCTTTTAAGTGGGGCAATAATGACGGTACATAAGTGTGAGCCGAAATATTATGAAACAACGGGTGAATGCCTGCATTCATGAGTTTTAATCCCTTTATTAAACTATATCATGGGATGCGTGTTGATGGCAAATGAGATTGCGGAGCATATCAGTAGCATGCGCAGCCTGCTCAAGGTGCTTTTTGTTGATGTGAGGTCACACTTCGTCCTTTCTCCTCTGCTCCAAAAGCCATGCTGTCATGTCCCGCAAAGTCTCCTCCACCGGGCGCGGCTGATATGCAAAGCGTTCCGACGCAGCAGCATGGCTGAAGCGGCCGTTTGAGGCAAGAACGGAAACGGAATAAGGGGTGAAAAACAGCGGCTTTCGCTCCTTCAGGCTTCGGCGCTCGTAGTACGGAGCGGCCAGCTTTGCAAGTCCCAGCGGCAGGCCGATGGGGCGATACCTCAGCTTTGCAGTCTTTCCCACGAGCTGAAGCATCTTGCGAATGGTGACATAGTGGCCGGACAAAATATATCCCTTGCCGGGCTCTCCGCTTTCGGAACAGGCGAGAATACCTCTTGCCACATCCCGCACATCCACAAAGTCATATCCGCCGCGAACGGCTAAAGGCAGCTTCCCAGCAAGAAAGGATTTTGCCATTGAGGTGAAGCTCCCTCCCTGTAAGTCGCCCGGGCCGATGATGCCGGAGGGGAATACAATGCTGGCATTCAACCCGCGTTCCGCTGCAGCGAAGACCAACTCTGTTGCAGTTGCCTTGCTCTTGGCGTAATCTCCGTCCACAAGCCCCGGAGAGAATTCGCAATCCTCCGTAATGATGCAGCCCTTCGGCTTTTCCGGTATGGCATGGACGGAACTGACATAGACCATTTTGCCCACATCATGCTCCATACATTGCCGGAGAACTCTCCATGTCCCACCCACATTGACCTGATAGAGCCTCGAACCGGGTCTGGACGCGACGGAGACGACACCGGCGCAGTGAATCACACAGGTACGGCTGTCGGCATCCGCGAAGAAGTCTGTCAGCGAGTTTTTCACGCACACATCACCGACGACGGTATGGACTTCTTTGGGGAGCAAATTGATATCGGGGTCATCATGCAGTACAAGCGCATGCACTCGTGTGCCGCGGCGTGCCAGTGCTTCTACAACAGCTCTGCCGAGAAAGCCGGTGGCGCCTGTAACAAGATATTTATCATACATTCAAAAAGCCTCCTCTCTCAAATAAGCATACAAGTGTTGATTATCTTTCACGAGTACAGTATACTTGAGGAGAAAGGCAGAAACAATCAGCACTTGCCATACGGCTGAAAGAAAAGCAACACTGTCTGTTGAACTGTTGATGATCTTTGTAAACTTTTTTGGAGGGGCCCTATATGGAGAAGATGGACGCAAGGAAACGCTATACGCAAATGGTGCTCAAGCAGTCTTTTCTGAAGCTGCTGAAGGAAAAACCTGCAAACAGAATTACGGTGAAGGAGGTTTGTGCGCTGGCGCAGCTTAACCGTGCCACCTTCTATGCCCATTACAGCGATTGCTTTGCCCTGATGGAGAGCATCGAGAACGAGCTCATCGATGCATTTGAGGAATCCCTTCGCTATGTCAATTCGTTTGACGTGACGGCTCTGATCAAAGCGATCTACGATATGGTCGATCAGAATCAGGCAGCCTGCCGGGTTCTGATTCTGGGGAATACAAACTCAACGGTCCTCTTGCGGATGATTGCCTTGGCCAAGAAGGGCAGCATTGCCTACTGGCGGAAAGAGCTGCCTGGAGCCAGTGGGACAGAGCTGGAAATGATGTATACCAATCTGTCAAACGGTTTGATGCACGTCGTCGTGGAGGGTTACGACAAGTACAGCAAAGAGGAAATGATCCGTTTTGTCAGCCGGGTAGTAAAAGCCAGCCTTTCGCTGTTCCAATCGCCCCAAAGACCTCTTGCTTAACATAGACCTTATGCTTGAATGGTATAATAAGCTTTGCAAAATGGTCGATGGTCAAAGGAAAGAATGGAGCAGATTATGAAATCATTTCGGCAGACAATGCTGGCTATATGTGTTATTCTTATCGCTTCCGCATTCGCGGGCTGCGGTGCGGATACTGATTTTCCAGATAAGCGTCCGGCATTGGAAAAAATTGAATACACGAACCTGAACGACAGTGGTTCGAGGGAGCTTTTGCAGGAGCTGCTCTCCGACGCAGGCGTGTCAGATGGGCGTATTCAGGGCTTTTTCCGTCGTGTGGATCGCTTTAATGACAGCGTGAAGCAGGAATGGCTTACGGATGGCTTTGAGGAAGCGGAGCTGCTGTATACGAAATATGACCCTTACGCGATGCAGGACGAATGGACGGCGAAGAACGGGACGTTTCCGGGCTATAACTGCCGGATCACCGCCATGAACCTGTTTGGGGACTTCCTCTCTGTGAGCGCAGACTCTCAAATCAATGCTGGTGAAGATGTGCTGTTTGTGGACGAGGAGACGCTGAAAACAGATCCCGATGCGTTGGGAGGAAGCAGCCTTGCGGATTTCCGCGCACTGTATTCCTCTATGAAGGCGGAGAATACCACGGAAATACGGCGCCATGTGCAAACCGTACAAGAGGAATGGGCATCCCGCGGCGTTACGTTTCAGGAGAATGAAAGGATCCACCTGATCACGGTATTCTTCCACGATAAGCCGACCGAGGAGGAATCTCTGCTGTTTGTCGGGCATGTTGGCGTACTTCTGACGGCGAAGGACGGAACGCTGTACTTTGTAGAAAAGGTTGCCTTTCAGGAGCCGTACCGGCTGCTGCGCTTTGCCGACCGAACGGCTCTGAGCGATTATCTTATGGGAAAATATGACACCTCATGGGGACAGGATACGGCAAGCCCCTTTATTATGGAGAATGACAAACTCATGGACGGCTGGCGTCCAAACCCGGATAGCGGAAACTCCGCGCTCAGTTAAGGACTGCGCGTTGCTGCCAATAAAATCCCCGACCAGAGTCGGGGATTTCTTATATTATCCTCCGCTGAAGCTGTGGAGAAAAACAGATAAAGCACATCAACGCTGCAAAGTGACTTCAAATCATATTCCTATTACAAATCTTGCTGAATAAGGCGTAAAGCTATGAAAAAGGAGTGCCCATTGGGGCACTCCTTTGCTCTGTTGGAACAGTGCGAAGCTGTCATTTTAAGTCTGCTTCTTTATCATAAAGCATTGGCATTCAGCTTTTCAAATTCCACATAGGCTACGGCGAATGCACAGACCTGCCGTGTGCAGCTGGGGGGTGGTATCCTTGAAATAGAAATGCGGCTATTTCTCTCTAAAGAGCGAAATAGAGTTCAATAGAATAGACATCCCTACACATACCCACAGAGCCTTGCTCATGGTTGGCATGATATCCATCAAGCCTCCCCAATCTTCATTTAGCACACGCATCGCTCCGTCTGAATAAAACGAACATACGGTCAGGGCAGTGAACGATAGGGCTGCGAATCTAAACCACTTTTCATTCTTATTTTTAAAAGAGTAAATCAGATTGAAGCCTGTAAAAATCATCGCAGAAATTCCTAAAAACAGCCACATATATATGACCTCCTTAATTTAACATACCCTGCGCTCTTTTGAGGCAAGGCTCGCAATCGTATCACTTACGGACAGGAACTGCCGTTGAGAGGATCATCCGCAGCCCTTACCGATTCTCCGCCAGATATTCCTCCGCATAGTGGACAGCCACCGCGCCGTCCGATACGGCGGTGACCACCTGCCGCAGCGCCTTGGTGCGCACGTCGCCCACGGCGAACACGCCGGGAAGATTCGTGCGGGTGGATTCGTCCGCGATGATATAGCTGGACTTGTCCAGCGCCAGCTCATTTCGGAACAGCTCCGTCGCCGGGGCGCGTCCCACGCTGACGAACACGGCGTCACAGGCAAGCTCACGCTCTGCGCCGGTGTTGACAGCTTTTAGCCGTAGCCCCGTCAGGCGGCTTTCGTGCAGCAGCGCGGAAACCGCGCTGTTCCAGCGGAACTCCACGTTGGGCGCAGCCATCAGCGGCTGGTGATAGACCTTCGTAGCCCGCAGGTTGTCCCTGCGGTGGATGAGGTAGACTTTTTTTGCGATGCGGGACAGGGTCAGGGCGTCTGCTGCGGCGGAATTGCCGCCACCCACAACCGCCACAGTCTTGCCCCGATAGGGTGCGCCGTCGCAGGCGGCGCAGTAGTGAACGCCCTTGCCAACGAGCGTTTCCTCGTCGGGAACGCCGAGGGTGCGGGGCGAGGCACCGGTGGCGATGACCACCGTGCGGCCCTGAAAGACGCCCTCGTTGGTCTCCAGCGTTTTGATCTTCCCGGAAAGGCTTGCCTTGTACACCTCCGCCAGCTCCGTCACCGCGCCGAAGCGCTCGGCGCTCTGCTGCATTTTTTCGCCCAGCGTAAAGCCGTCGATGCCGCTTTCAAAGCCGGGATAGTTGTCGACCTGCTCCGTCAGCGCCATCTGCCCGCCGGCGGAGAGCTTTTCCAGTACCAGCACAGAAAGCCCGCTTCTGGCGGCGTACAGAGCGGCGGTGTATCCGGCGGGGCCGCCGCCGATGACGATCATGTCATAAATCTGCTCCATAGCCACGCCCTCACTGCGCCAGCGTTTCCTTGATGAATGCCTCAATGGCCGCCTTGGAGGCGGGGGCGACGACGGAGCCGAGCACCTCGCCGTCCTTGAAGAGCATCAGCGTGGGGATGGTGTCGATACCGAAGCGTTGGATGAGCTGCGGCTCCTCGTCATAGTTGATCTTGCCCGCCGTCATGGTGTTGGCGTACTGCTCGCTCACCTTGTCAAAGGCTGGGGCGATGCGGCGGCAGTAGGGGCACCACTGTGCCCAGAAGTCCACCAGCACGGGCTTGTCCGCGCGGAGAACGTCGTTTTCAAAGCGGTTGGTCGTAATGGTAAGCATTATAAAATCCTCCTATTTCTGCATAAAAAGCTGTGTTTCAATATCTGTAATCGTGATGCGCGAGAGATAGGCGGCACACTGTTCATTCATCTGCCGGTAGAGCGCGTCCATCACCCCGGCCATGCCGGAGCAGATGGCACAGTCCCGGTCGATGTCCCCGCTGCGCCACGCACAGTCCACAAAGCGGGTATTTACCGCCTCCGCCACCTGCCGCAGAGTCAGGCTCGCAGGATCGGCACAGAGGCGGTAGCCGCCGTCCGAGCCCTCGCGGGTTTCCACCATTCCCGCCTTTTTCAGCCCCGCCAGTACCCGGCGGACGCGGGTGGGGTTGGTGCAGATATTCTCCGCCAGCGCTTCGCTGCTGAGAGAGCGTCCGCTGTGGCTCAGGCAGACCAGCGCGTGGACGGCCAGATTAAAAGAACTGTCCACAATTATCACTCCTTCACAAGCTCGTAGGGCCAGTCGATGACGCCGCCGAAGTCGTAGACGTTCTGATACCCAAGCGATAGCAGCTTTTCCGCTGCCTGCTTGCCGCGGCGGCCGCTGCGGCAGTAGATCAGCAGCGTTGCCTCCTTGTCCGGCAGCGCCTCGGGCATTTCGCTACCGATGCTCTCGTTGGGGACAAGGACAGCGTTTTCAATATGCCCGCCGTCGTATTCCTCCCGGGTGCGGACGTCCACCACCACGACCTCCTGCGAGGTCATCATCTCATAGGCTTCCTCGGCGCTGATCTTATGATACGCCGCCTTGTCTGTTGTGTCCTCCGACGTGTCCTTTTTTGTTTTGGACAGCGCGCAGCCAACCAGCAGTGCCAGCGAAGCGGCAAGTGCCGCAAAAAGTAATATCTGACGCATAATTAACCTCCAATGCAACTGTGTTTATCACTGGTACAGTTTATACTGTGACTATATCAGATACAGTTGAGGTTGTCAAGGCTTTTTGGAGCAATTCTGGGGCGCAAGACCCTTGTGGCTGTTGACAAAGAGAGAAATATGGGTATAATAAAGGCTAAAGAATAAGACTTATTCTTGCATTTAGGAGGTTGGCAGTATGCCGAAATACGCAGAGGAGATATTGGCCGCCGTAACGGAGCTTCAGCGGCATCCCACGGCGGAGCAGGTGTTCATGGAGATGAAAAAGGAGCATCCCAGCATCGCCATTGGCACCGTGTATAAGCATCTGAACGCCTTGGCGGAGGAGGGTCTGCTGCACCGTATCACCGAGTCGGGTTCGCCGGACCGGTACGACCGAACGGAACGGCATGATCACTTGATTTGCAGTCGGTGTGGAAAAATTGCGGACGTTCACCTGCCGGATATGCAGAGTCAAATCGAACGGGCGCTGGGACGGGAGATCCTCTCCTACGACCTTAGAATTCGGTACATCTGCCCCGCTTGCCGGGAGCAGAAAAAAGACAATATTATGGAGGAGAAGCATCATGAACGCTAATGTATCGAAGCTGCTCAACGAGCAGATCAACAAGGAGTTCTACTCCGCCTATCTGTATCTGGACTTTGCCAACTACTACGCCGCCGTCGGACTGGACGGCTTTGAGAACTGGTACCGGGTACAGGCGCAGGAGGAGCGGGATCACGCCATGCTGTTTTATCAGTATTTGCAGAATAACGGCGAGGACGTCACCTTTGAGGCTATCGCAAAGCCGGAGTGGGAACGAGGCGACCACATGGCCCCGCTGAAAAAAGCCCTGGAACACGAGATGCTGGTCACCGCCAGCATCAATGCCATCTACGCCGCCGCATACGAGGTCAGGGACTTCCGCACCATGCAGATGCTGGACTGGTTCATCAAGGAACAGGGCGAGGAGGAGAAGAACGCCGCTGACCTCATTACCAAGATGGATCTGTTCGGCGGTGACAGCAAGGGGCTGTATATGCTAAACAGCGAGCTGAAGGCACGGGTCTACACCGCGCCCTCGCTGGTGCTGTAAGCCCTGCGCGGCTGCGGGTCTTCGTATCAGACAAAAGGCAGACTGCATACAGGTGGCCTGCCTTTTCTTCCACCAGACGGTTAGAGGAGACTAACCGTGTATAAAACAGAAAGGACTTCAGAATTTGAACGAGGAAAAGGAGATCAAAACCGTTACCCTCATGGTGCGCCGGTATTGTTGGGGCGTGCACGGGACAAGGGGCGAGGCGCTTGGCCGATACTCCCTACCGCAGTTCTTTTTCCTGCGGAGCCACTCAGGCCTCCCGGGTATGACAAACATAACAATGTCAGGTGTGCCGTGCTCTTGGACTCCGGTGTGTTTTCCCGGTCTTGCAGTTAGCGACCGTTCCTTGTTGATGACCGCGGAGGCACATGGCCATCCCACACAATTGATTCTATGACGGAGCTCTATCACTTCACGCTTTCGCATTACGACCTTCCTGCTCTCTGTCCTACGCTTAAATGTCATTGTTGGCCTTTGACGCTCCAAGGACTCGATACTGGTGGCTTGCCAAGCCTTACCAGGCCGGATTCCCACCGGCTATATGCTTGCCACCGAACCGGCGCACACCCCCGTTTCTTTCATTATATCAGAAACTGGGGTGATTTTGTGTTTTTTTGACAGGTTGAGGAAGGCTCCGGCGCTTTTGGCACCGGAGCCTTCCTTGAGTCTTACTTCGCAAGTACAACGGAAATTTTGATCTCCTTTTCCGCCTCGCTCAGGTCGAACGCACCGCCGTCTGCGACGCTGACACGCAGTTCATACAGTGTGCCGTCGGCCAGGGTATCCACGGCAGTCCCGGCTTCATCCGTGATCGTCCACAGCTCTTTGCTGACCTCCGCCAGCTTTCCGTCTGCACCGTAGGCATAGAGCTTCAAATCAGCGGCGCTTCCGAAAAGATTGTTCATCCGGAACGAGACCGTCGTGTTGGGATGAACATTTTCGACCGTCACAGTATTGCGCCAGCTCGCGACCGTACCTTCGCCGCCGGCCTGCTCAAACTGTTCCTGTGTCAGTACGTTCCGCGCGGCCTTATCGAGATCGACCTCTCGGTACGGCATTTCGGGCAGATAGACGAAGCGATCCTGTAATCTGAGCAGCTCCAGATAGCCCGTCGGGCAGTAGAGCGCATTGCCGCTGTTTCCGGCATACATACCGATAGCCATGTTATTGTAGCCATATTTGTTGGAGACGTCCATGGTGAATACTGTCTCGCCGGTGGCAAAGTCCAGAATGATGTACTGCCACATGCCGCTTTCCAGATCCTGCACATAGCCGTAGATATAGCCCGTCGCGGTGGAGAGCTTGAGAATCGATGTATCGCTCAGGTCATTTCGAGACCAGATGCTCTTCATCTCATAGCCGCTATCGGTTTTCACGGTGTCCACGCGCTCGACGCCGGGCGCGATCATGCAGTTGCCCTTTGTCAGCCAGTTTGTGTCATAGATGTTGGCGTAGCTCTGGATGGAGGAATCGCTGTTGGGATCGGCAAGGCCTGCGCTGCCTGCGCCGAACCAGTTGCACACGATAGTGCTGACGGTGCCCTCACTGTCATCATAGACGATGGCAGAGTTTTCAACCGCCACCTGATAGCCCTCGGGCAGATCATCCAGCACCGGCAGACTTGCAACGATCTCACCGGTCTTCATATCGAGCGCCAGCAGCTTGACTGGATCCGCGTTGTCGGTGAACATCACAAGATCTGGCGTCAGCGACGGGGAGCAGCCGCCGCCCCAGGCAAGACCGCCGCCGGTGGTCTTGTCACCCTCGCCGCTGACCTTCGCACCGACGCTCTCATACGGTGTGCACCAGACAGCCTCGACACCGTTATTGGCACGCAGCAGATAGCAGTTCTGGTTCGTCAGGATGACCGCGCCGTCCTTGGAGGCGGCAATCCCGTTTTCCGCACCCTCGCCGAGCGCCAGCCCGTAGACGAAGACGGCCTTCGAAAGGTCGGCCTGCTCTCCGTTTAGGATCGCCTCGATTGCCGAGTGGGCGATGTAGCCGAGCACACCCTGCTGCTCGCGCTCGGGATAGATGCGGAAGCCGCCGGTGGCAAACCAGAGGTTGCCGTCGTAGTCAAAGACCACGGAAAGAAGATTCTGCGTCAGCTCCTTGCCGAGCGCAGCTTCGGCTGCCGCCTTGATGTCAATGTCCAGTACCTTTTCAAACTCCGGCAGGACGTTTCCTGCTTCATCGGTTGCCCGCAGCATCAGCACATGGTTGTTGCTGGTGGGGCAGACGATGCGGTTTTCCGAGTCAAGGAACGTGTAGGAGCTCTGGATGACGTAACCGCCGCCGTCGTGCTGCTTCGGAGAGAAATAGCCAAGAGTCTTCGTCTCTTCGGCATTCAGATCGCGGATGGCGATGCCGCCGAGCAGCGGAACGACTGCGTGGCCGTAGCTGTCAAAGTAAATGGCAGGCGAAGCGTTCGCGTTGGTTTTTTCATAGGAAACATTGATCTCCGGATAGATGCCAAGCGGCAGGACTTCATCCGTAGAGTCGGTATTGTAGCCGTCGTGGTGAATGTTGGCGTCGCTCTTTGCCATATAGGGGTTTTCATCGACACGCTTGGCATTCATGGCCTTTACCGGCAGGGCGGCGCTTGCCGCGGAGTCTGTATCCGATGCAAGCATGTCGGAAGACTGCTTCGCACCGCAGGCCGCCAAAGTCAGGCACAACACACCGGCCAGCAGAAGGGTTGGTACAGAACATTGTAACTTTTTCTTTTTCATTGATTTCCTCCATTTTTGTGCTTGTTGTCTCGGTTTGGTTCGATGCCCGTTTATTCAATCCAGGCATTCAGTCCTCGCTGGAATGCTTCTTCGGAAACCGGCTTCATCAGGAAATAGTCGGCCCGCAGTCGGAAGGCGTGAAGGGAGAAATCCAAGTCGCTGCACCAGATCATCCGGCACGCGGGGCATAAGGAGCGAAGATGTTCCGCTGCATTCAGTCCTGCCACTCCGGAAAGTGCAATGACGGCATTGGTTGGAGCCTCTTTCTGCGCCGTTTCAAAAAAGCGTTCCTGGTCGTCATATTGCACGACCTGAGGAAACAGCCCCTTCGATTCACAGAACCGGGTGATTTGTGCAAATAAGCGTAATATTGAACGTTATTTTAATGGAGCTGCCGCTCTGCTTCCTGTTCTGCCAGCACGGCAATACGATACACAGATTTCCCTCCTTCCTTCATCCGATTTGGCATTTTGCTTGCGCTCAGTATAAAAAGGCCATTCGGTTTTTTCAAGCGCCGTAGCACGAAAGGGGCGATTTTGGCACGAATTCCGACAGCGGTTCTTTGTCATCCTCGACACGCTGTGATATAATTATCTGGGAATTCAAGCACAAGGAGATAACCCTGCATGAGAATTGCGATTGTGGATGATCTTGCTGCGGAACGTGCACTGCTGAAAGACCGGCTGGAGCAGCAGCTTCACCGGAGAAATGTGCAGGCGGATATTCTGGAATACGAAAGCGGCGAGACATTTCTGGAAGCGGCAAGGAAAGCGCCCTTTACTGCCGCATTTCTGGATATTTATATGGATGGCATGACGGGCATGGAGGCGGCAAAGAAGCTGCGGGAAACCAACACGGACTGCCTGCTGGTTTTTACTACGACCTCGACCGACCATGCGCTGGAGGGCTTTCAGGTACGGGCGCTGCACTATCTGGTCAAGCCCTTTACCGAAGCGGACATCGACGCGCTGACGGATGAGCTGCTTGCCCGCGTACCGCAGCCGGACAAATATATGGAGCTAAAGGTGGAGGGAAGCGAGATCCATCTGCGCTATCAGGACATCGTCTACGCAGAACACTTCGCCCACTTGATCTACGTCCATACGACGGTTCAAAAGACGCTTGCCACACGCCAACCCTTCAAGACGTTCATCGCCCCACTAAAGGATGACACACGCTTTTTTGTGTGCGGGCGCGGTGTGATCGTGAATCTGGAACACGCGAAGGATCTGGAAGGCTCCGCCTTCCGCATGGCGGACGGAAGCCGCGTGTTTGTCAGTCAGGACCTTCTGAAAAGTGCCCGACAGTCATTTATGGAGTTCCTGCTTCAAAGGGGGCGGATGGTATAATGGAGCTGCTGCGTCCAATTCTGGAGCTCGGCGTGGTGATTCCCGGCATGCTGCTTGCCTACTTCCCGGTAAAATCCAGCTTAAAGCAGCCGCTGTCAAAGCTTGTTTTGTGGCTTGTTCCGCTGCTTGCGCTGCTTTGCGCCGCCGGAGGCGTGGTGTGCTATGCGCGCCGTATGCCGACTGCGCCGGTGCTTGCGGGGCTGACCTTGCTCGCAGCCGTGATCTACATAAAAACGCTCCGGATCTCGCTTTGGAAATCCGGAACGGTTGCATTATCTGTCTGTGCGGTATTTGCCTGTATCAACAGCCTTTGCCGGGCGATCAACGCCGCTATGCTGGTCGGTTTGCCGCAGGCGCAGGCTGCGCCATGGTTCTGTCTGCGGGCCGTGATTTGCTATCATGCGATCTGCTGGCTGTTTGCCGCCATCGCCTATTATCCTGCGACGCACAGCGTGCGGAGGATGGTCGAGGACGAAAATTTTGCGCAGACCTGGTATGTGTTCTGGGTGCTGCCGCTGGTGTTCATTGCGCTGAATCTGTTTATGATCCCCAAGTATGCGGACACGCTCTATACCGGGCGTGTTTTGCAGGGGTATTTTGTGATCAGCATCGCACTTTTGTTTTTGATGCTTTTCTTCAACGCAATCTTCCTTCTGATGGCGATCAGCATCAACCGGAATGTGAGATTGCAGCAGGAGAACCAGCTGCTTTCCATGCAGCAGCAGCGCTACGAAAGCCTGAAAGCTGCCATTGAGGAAGCCCGGCAGGCGCGGCACGATCTGCGCCACCAGCTATGTCAGCTCGCTGCCCTTGCAGAAGAAGGGGATCTTGAAAAGATCAAAGCCTATCTCTCCGGTGCGGTTTCCAGAATTCCAAGTCTTGAAATGCATTTCTGCGAAAACCGGGCGGCAGACGGCGTGGTCGGGTATTACTGCGCACTTGCGAAGCGGGAGCAGATCCCATTTTCCGTGCAGCTCGATCTGCCGGAATGTCTTCCTGTAGACGAAATCAATCTATGTCTGGTTCTCTCGAATCTGCTGGAAAATGCGCTGGAAGCCAGCCTGCGCACCGCGCCTGCCCGACGCAGGATCAAACTGACAGCCTATCTGCATGGCAACAGTCTGGCACTGATTCAGGTTGAAAACACCTATGACGGAGTCATCCGCGAAAAAGGTGGTGTCTTTCAGTCCTCCAAGCGAAAAGGAGACGGCGTCGGACTTCAGTCCGTCCGTCACATCGCAGAAAAATCCGGCGGGGTGAGTACGGTTACCTATCAGGACGGTCTGTTCTGCGCAAAGGTCATGCTTCGGGGATAATTATGCCCGGCCTTTCCAAAACGGCACGACCACAGATTTCAGCAGTCTCGCTTCCGGCAATCCCTGTATGTACCGGATCGCCGTTTTTGCAAAGATATTACATGGAAGCAATTCAAAGAGGCCGTAGCCTGGTGTAATGGGTGAAAATTGCACTTGAAATAGTTAGTGCATTCTTTTGATGCGCCATAAAACTCAGCCGCACCTTTCAGAAGACCACTGATGATAGCTTCTGAATCCTCGGTGTTTCGCAGATTGGCCTCCAACACGCTCATTCCACGGTGGAATGCACTGCATTCAACAAATGGTGTGTTTTCCTGCATGATTTCGTTGCTCATGGATACGCCTCCTTTGATTGATAAAAAAAGCGCAGAGACTGACCAATCTCTCAAAATCGGGCAGTCTCTGCTGTGCGACCGCACAGCAAGGCTGAGCGGTTATGTACTTATAAAAAGGACACCTATTCTTTTGAATAGATGTCCTTTTTTGTTGTGCCGGGGGGCTGTTTTTGAATTGGGTCAGATGGTCCAGCTCTGGCTTTCGGTCTGCAAATCCACCATGTGGGTGTACTGGCCGTTCCGGGCATAAAGTGCATCGGGTGCGCCCTGTTCGGCCACCACGCCGTCGGACAGCACCACGATTTTGTCCGCACCGGCTACGGTGCGCATCCGGTGGGCGATGATGAGGACTGTTTTGTTTTTAATGAGCCGGGATAGTGCCCCCTGAATGGCAGTTTCGTTTTCCACATCCAAGCTGGCGGTGGCCTCGTCCAGCAGGATGATAGGCGCATCCTTCAGAAAAGCACGGGCGATGGAAATGCGCTGACGCTCGCCGCCGGAAAGAGCGCAGCCATTCTCGCCGATGTTGGTGTTCCACTTGTCCGGCAGCTTTTCGGCAAATTCCTCGCAGTTTGCCAGCTTTGCCGCCGCCAGAACCTCCTCGTCGGTGGCACCCTTGCGCCCCAGACGGATGTTTTCGAGGATCGTGTTGTCAAACAGAGTCACATCCTGAAAGACGATGGAATACAGGCTCATGAGCTTTTCCGGGTCGATTCGGGAGACATCCATGCCGCCCACGGTGATGCTGCCCTTCTGGTAGTCCCAGAACCGTGCCGCCAGCCGGGAAACGGTAGTTTTGCCGCCGCCGGAAGGGCCCACCAGTGCCGTGACCTCGCCCTGCTTTGCGGTAAAGGAAACATCCTGCAGCACCGCTTCACCGGTGTTATAGGCAAAGCCCACATGGTCGAACACGATATCGCAGCCCTGATTGGTCAGCTGCTCGCTGCCGGTCTGCAGGGAAGCGTCCAGAATCTCATTCATGCGTCCTACATTGGTGCGCATGGCGATGACCGCCGCCAGATTCTGCAAAGCACCCTGCATGGGGTCGTACATCCGGGAGGCCGCCATCAGGAACAGAAACAGGGTCAGCACGTCGATGCCGCCCTGCACCAGCAGCACCGAACCGGTGAGCGCCACCGACGCAATACCCAGCTTGAGCACCATGCCGGCGGAGGACACAAACAGCGCTGTTTCCAGTTCTGCCACAATAGACTGCTTTTCCACTGCCCGAATTTTGTCGGAAAGGCCGGACAGATACCGCTGCTCCGCATTGCTGGCTTTCAGGTCCCGGAGGGTCTCGATGTACTCCTGAATGCCGTCCGCACAGGCCATTTTCGCCGCCATGGTCCTGGCCTGCACCTTATCCTGTACCCGATAGCTGCCCACCACGATGGCAGCGGATACCGGAATGACCCACAGAGCCGCCAGTGCCATCCGCCACTCAAAGGCGAACAGGCTCAGGGCAATGAGCACGGTAGAGATGAGGGAACCGAACAGACCGGGGATGAAGTGGGAGCAGTCCTTTTCCAGTACCTCGCAGTCCGCCATGATGGTGCTGGTCAGGTCAGCAAGATCCCGCTTGCCAAAGAAGGACAAGGGCAACTTGCGCAGCCGCTCTGCAAGGGTCAGGCGGCGGGTGCCGCTCTCTTTATAGGTGGTAAAATAGGTGCCGTTGTACTGGAACCATGTGGTCAGCAAAATCAGCACAAAGCAGGCAACGCATCCCACCAGATAAAAGGTGCTTCTCCCGCTCGTAGAGCCTGCCAGCAGGTCTTTTACCAGAAGATACAGCAGCCCGGTGGGCAGCATGAACGCCATGTTCTGGAACGCACAGGCCAGAACGCCCTTTACAAGCCCCTTTGCGCCCTCCGGGGAGCTGGCTGTGGCGTGTTGAATTTTTTCGATCATTCCTTACCCCTCCTTTGCGACCTTCCACTGCACCGAAGCCTGATACTCCTGCCACATCCGGGCAAACAAGCCGTTCTGTTCGCACAGCTCATCCTTTGTGCCGGATTCCACAATCTGCCCATCCTGCACCACATAGATGCAGTCGGCGTTGGCGACGGTGGACAGGCGGTGTGCGATCATCAGCACGGTTTTGCCCTTGGCAAGCTGGGCAAAGGCTGCCTGCACCTTTGCTTCGTTGTCCGGGTCGGCAAAGGCGGTGGCCTCGTCCAGAATCAGGATGGGCGCATTTTTCAGCATGGCGCGGGCAATGGCAACGCGCTGCTGCTCGCCGCCAGAAAGATACACGCCTTTTGTGCCAATGACGGTATGGATGCCCTCCGGGAACTTTTCCACGATATCCATGCACTGTGCAGCTTTCAGCGCCGCCAGCACCTCGGCTTCGGTGGCCTGCGCTCTGCCCAGCCGGACGTTGTCCAGAATGCTGCCCTTGAGCAGGCGGCTGTTCTGGAACACAAAGGAGATGGTGTCCATCAACTCTTCCTTGGGGATGTCCCGCACATCCGCTCCGCCCACCCGGACGCTGCCGCTCTGCACATCAAAGAACCGGCAAATCAGGTTTGCCAGTGTGGATTTGCCGCCGCCGGAGGGGCCAACGAAAGCCACCATCTGACCCGGCTGAATTTTCAGCGAAACGCCCTTGAT
>OKTN01000536.1_pt1 | contig 18215 bp, 19 predicted proteins | sample 1606451 | NCBI WGS metagenome assembly OKTN01 (sample SAMEA3879602, study PRJEB24766) | human gut metagenome | biome: human-associated habitat; feature: feces | place: USA | collected 1985/1987 | reverse complement strand
GCGATGGGGAGGCCGTCAGTCGGTGAGGAAACGGTCCGCGCCGGTGTCAGCACCGGCCTCGGTGAGCGCGGCCATCAGCTCATCCACCCAGGTGTCCGCCTCGCTGCCGTCATCCTCCGGCAGCAGGAGCGGGGCACTGCTCAGACCAATGACTGCAGGCAGAGCGACGGATGCGGCATTGTCGATGACGGGGTACTGGTAGCAGCCGTTCTGGGCGGCCAGATCCACGCACTCCGGCGACAGCGCGTACTCCGTCCACAGCTTGGCGGCACTGGGGTGAGCGGCGTCCTGGAAGATGGCGGCGGCATCCACCTTCTGGGGCGCGCCGCTGGCGGGGGCAATGAGCCGCAGGCCGGTGCAGTTGTCGTCGGTAATGCGGGCCATGCCGTCGTGCAGGAAGCCGATGCCGATGACGCACTCGCCGGTGCCCAGACAGCGGACCATCTCCGCGTCAGAAGCGGTGTAGAGAGCCATGTTCTCGTCCAGCGACACCAGATAGTCCCGCCCGCCGAAGGCCTCCGGCTGCTGCATGGCGGCGCGGAGCAGCAGACGGCCCGCACCGTCCGCGGCGTAGTTGGAGGTCCAGATCAGCTCCTGATACGGCTCCAGCAGATCGGCCCAGTCAGCGGGGGCATCGATCTCCATGCGCCGGAGCATGCTGCTGTCCACGATGAAGCCCAGCACGCTGCGGCGGATGCCGTACCAATAGCCGTCATCGTCGCGGTAGGCGCTGTCCGTCAGGTGGACGGCGTTGGCGGCGCGGTACGCCATCAGCTGCCCCGCCTCAGCGGCGGCGCGGCAGTTCTCAGCAGAGCCGCCGAACCACACGTCCGCACCGGCGGCGGTGCGCTGGTACGTGACGGTGATACCGAACAGCTCCTGGAAATGCTGACAGGCGGCGGTCAGGTATGACTCCTCACAACTGCCGTAGACCGTCAGCGCGCCCTCGGCCCGGGCCGCGGCGATGAGGTCATCCATTCCATCAAAGCAGGCGGGGTAGACCGTCTCCTCGGCCGGGTCGGTCTGGTCGGCGGGCTCCTGACCGCAGGCCGTCAGGGACAGGGCGAGGCATCCCGCCAGCAGAAATGCAACTATTTTTTTCATCAATGATCCCTCCGTTTGTGAGCTCTGTACTGCGGTGCGCCGCAGATGGGTTCATAACATGTAGACTGTGGATAAAAACAGGAAATGCCAGCGAAACAACGCAGGATTTTAGATAATTTGACAGGATGTCCCCCCACCAAGCGCTTGACAGAGCGAGTATAATAAGTAATACTACTATCTATACTCGATAGGGAGGGAGCTGTTATGCTGTCGGGACTGACCAACTATCTGCCGGAGACGGCGCTGACGGTATTTGATAATCTGGAATTCTTTATCCGCATCGTGCTGGCGGCGATACTGGGCGCACTGGTGGGCCTGGAGCGCAGCAAGCGCCAGAAGGAGGCGGGCGTGCGCACCCACTGCATCATCGCCTGCACCTCGGCCCTGTTCATGATCCTGTCCAAGTACGCCTTTGTGGACCTCGTCGGCGTGGACGGTCTGCGGGGCGCGGACCCCGCCCGCATCGCGGCCCAGGTGGTCAGCGGCATTTCATTCCTGGGCGCCGGCGTTATCTTCAAAAACGGCAACTCCATCCGCGGCCTTACCACCGCCGCCGGCATGTGGGGCACCGCCGCCGTAGGCATGGCCATCGGCGCGGGCATGTACTGGGTAGGGCTTATCGAGGCCGCCGTACTGGTGGGCATCCAGATCGTGCTCCACCGCTTCCCCGTGGGGGCAGACGCCCTGACGACTCAGGAGATCGTGGTGGAAATGACGGACAGCGATGAGCTGCTGGCCCGCTTTGACGCACTGGTGAAGTCCCACCGCGGCCAGATCACCGAGAGCAGCCTGACCCGCCAGAACGGCATCCTCTGCATGGAGGTGACGGCCAAGCTGGATCCGCCCATCACCCACGAGGAGGCGCTGGCTTTCATGAAGGCCAACGACGGCGTGCGCCGCGTCTCCGTCTGATACATACAGCACCCAACGTCCTGCCTGTGCCCTGCGCAGGCGGGGCGTTTTGCATTACATCCGCTTTTCCGCCCAGTCGGACAGCTGCTCCAAAATAGGCAGCAGCTCACGGCAGCTGTCGGTGGGGCTGTACTCCACCCGCACCGGCACCTCCAGATACTCCTGCCGCGTCACCAGTCCATCCCTCTCCAGCTCCCGCAGGGCGGAGGACAGCACGGTGTTGCTGACGCCGTCCAGCTTGCTCCGCAGAGCGTTGTAGCGGATGGCGCCGGCGATGCACACGGCGCACAGGATCTGGACCTTCCACTTGCCGCCGATGAGCTGCATGGCATGGTGCAGCGGACACTTTTCCATACAGGGGCAGTCGTAATGGGACTCGGACATGGTTAGCTCCTCCTGACCTGCTCACATAAATCTGCGCTCTTGCTTTTTCCACCGCAGGTGCTATCATGATAGCAGGTAAGAAAACCAAAGTAAATAGTGTGAGGAGAAAATCGTACCCATGAACATCTACTTGCAGGGCTTGACCATGGGTCTGGCCTATGTGGCCCCCATCGGGCTGCAGAACCTGTTCGTCATCAACAGCGCCCTGACCCAGAAGCGGGGCCGCGTGTACCTGACGGCGCTGATCGTCATCTGCTGGGATATCTCCCTGGGTGTCAGCTGCTTTTTGGGCGCGGGTGCGCTGATGCAGGCGGTGCCCTGGCTCCAGAAGGTCATTCTGGCCATCGGCAGCCTGATCGTCATCTGGATCGGCGTGGGCCTGCTGCGGTCCAAGGCCAGTCTGGAGGGCGGCAAGGACGTGAACGTGCCGGTGTGGCAGCTCATCACCTCCGCCTTTGTGGTGACATGGCTGAACCCGCAGGCCATTATCGACGGCACCATGATGCTGGGCGCATTCCGCGCCACGCTGCCCGCCGGCGGCGATGTGCCGTTCATCTGCGGCTTCGGCTCCGCGTCCATCATCTGGTTCCTGACGCTGTCCACCATCGTGTCCCTGCTGGGCAGCCGCTTCAACGAGAAGGTGCTGAACGTCATCAACAAGATCTGCGGCGCCGTCATCATATTCTACGGTCTGAAGCTGCTGTACAGCTTTGCCCGGATGATGGGCTGGCTGTGAGAAAATCCATTGGCAAATCACGTCCTTTCTGCTACAATAAGGCGGAAAGGGCGTGATTTTTTGTGGAACAGAACTATAAGCTGACCATCGCCTACGACGGCACCCGCTTTTTCGGCTGGGAGCGCCAGCCGGGGAAGGATACGATACAGGGCAAGCTGGAGAGCGTGCTTTCCCGCCTGCAGGGCCATCCGGTGGACGTCACCGGCGCGGGCCGCACCGATGCGGGCGTCCACGCCCGGGCCATGACGGCCAACGTGGTGCTGGACGTGGAGGAGACGCCGGAGACCATCCGCGACTACCTGAACCGCTATCTGCCGGACACCATCGCCGTGCGGGAGGTGAAGGAGGCGTCGCCGCGGTTCCACGCCCGCTACAACGCGCTGGGCAAGACATACCGCTACATCTGCTTCGATGGGCCGGTGAAGCCGGTGTTCGACCGGAAATACGTGACGCTGCTGGATTACCGCCCCGACGTGGAGCGGATGCAGCAGGCGGCGGCCTACCTCACCGGAGAGCACGATTTCGCCAGCTTCTGCGGCAACCCCCGCATGAAAAAGTCCACCGTCCGGCTGGTGGACAGCATCACCGTGGAGCGCCGGAAGGACCGCGTGATCTTCACGTTCCACGGCACCGGCTTCCTCCAGAATATGGTGCGTATTTTAGTTGGTACCCTGCTGGAGGTGGGACGCGGCTACTGGGAGCCCGCCTATGTGCAGGACATCCTGGCGGCAAAGGATCGGAAGCTGGCGGGGCCCACAGCGCCGCCGGAGGGCCTGTGCCTGATGAAGGTGGACTATTAACGCGGCAAATATGGGGATGTTTGGCAAAATCGCATTTTTCTGGGCTATCTTTCCCGCGGAAAGACGGCTATAATGACAACAAATATACGGCGCGGCGGGGACTGCCTGCCACAGATCGGACATTTGCCTGTTGAAAGGAGACTGCGCATATGATCAAGTTTGGAACCGGCGGCTGGCGCGCCGTCATCGCGGACGAATTCACCAAGGAGAACATCCGGCTGCTGATGGCGGGCCTGTGCCGCCTGATGGAGAAGGAGGGTCTCGGCGGGGCCGAGGTCTGCGTGGGCTATGACCGCCGCTTCCTGTCCAAGGAGTCTGCACACTGGGCGGCGGAGGTGCTGGTGGGCTATGGCTTCCATCCCTTCGTCATCAACCGCTCCAGTCCCACGCCCCTGATGATGTTCACCGTGAAGAAGCGGGGCGAGCCCTACGGCATCGCTGTTACCGCCAGCCACAACCCCGCCAAGTACAACGGCTACAAGGTCTACGGCGCAGACGGCTGCCAGATCACCCTTGAGGTGGCAGCAAAAATTCTTGCCGCCATTGAAGCAGTAGACTGCTTTGCCGTACAGCCTGCGGACTTTGACGCAGCCCTTGCCGAGGGCAAGATCGAATACAGCAGCGAGAAATGTCTGGACGACTTTGTGGATGCCGTCTACGCCCAGCGTGTGGGCGATGGTGCAGGCACCGCCGACCTGAAGCTGGTGTACACCCCGCTGAACGGCTCCGGCTTGGAATGCGTGAAAAAGCTGCTGGCAAAGCTGGGCGTCACCCATGTGACCGTGGTGCCGGAGCAGGAAAAGCCGGACGGCAACTTCCCCACCTGCCCCTACCCGAACCCGGAGATCCGGGAAGCCATGCAGAAGGGTCTGGAGCTGTGCGACAAAGTGCACCCGGATCTTTTGCTGGGCACCGACCCGGACTGTGACCGCTGCGGCACCGCCGTGCCCGACGGCAAGGGCGGCTACCGGCTCATCACCGGCAACGAGATGGGCATCATTCTGCTGGACTACATCTGCCGCACCCGGAAGGCACTGGGCACCATGCCGGAGCATCCGGTGGCTGTGACCACCATCGTCTCCACCGATATGGCCACCCCGGTGGCGGCAAAGTACGGCGTGGAGCTGCGCCGCACCCTGACCGGCTTCAAGTTCATCGGTGAGCAGATCGGTCTGCTGGAAGCCGCAGGTGAAGCCGACCGCTACATCTTTGGCTTTGAGGAGAGCTACGGCTACCTGTCCGGCGCTCACGTCCGGGACAAGGACGCCGTCAACGCCACCCTGCTGGTGTGCGAAGCCGCCGCATGGTACGCAAAGCAGGGCATGACCCTGCTGGATGCCATCAATAAGCTGTACGCCGAGTTTGGCTGCTACCGCAACGCCCTGCACAGCTTCGCTTTTGAGGGCGAAAGCGGAATGCACACCATGGATGCCATCATGAAGCAGCTGCGGCAGACCCCGCCTACCGCCATCGGCGGCATGGCCGTGGAAAACGTAGTGGACTACAACACCGCCGGCACCGGACTGCCCAAGGCAAACGTGCTGGAGTTCCGTCTGGCGGGCGGTGCCAAGCTGATGGTACGCCCCTCCGGCACTGAGCCGAAGATCAAGGTGTATCTCTCTGCCGTTGCTCCCACCGAAGAAGCAGCCGATGCCATCAACGACACCCTTGGCAAAGCTGCCTCTGCCCTGTTGAAAGCATAATCCCCTGCAAACTGGCTGCCTCGTTCCCGCCGAAAAATGGACGGGGTAGCTTTTTTGCACCCTTTTTCGGAAAAATCGTTGTGTTCAATTTCAGGCATATTCGAGGTATATAAAATGAAAACGATTCAGCTTACTCCCAGCTGCAAAGACTACCTCTGGGGCGGCGAAAAGCTGCGCACCGAGTACGGCATCCAGAGCGAATTACACCCCCTGAGCGAGGCGTGGATGCTGTCCTGCCACCCGGACGGCCCCAGCTACCTGCCGGACGGCTCCACCTTCCAGCAGTACATCAACACTCATCCCGGCTGCCTTGGCACCCACTGCGAAAAGTTCAGCGAGTTCCCCGTTCTGGCAAAGCTCATTGATGCCAAAAAAGACCTGTCCATTCAGGTGCACCCCTCCAATGAATACGCTTTGGAGCACGAGCACCAGTACGGCAAGACCGAGATGTGGTATGTGCTGGAAGCAGAGCCGGGTGCCTCCCTCTACTACGGCTTCACCCATGAGATCAGCAAGGAGGAGTTTGAGCGCCGCATTCAGGATAACACCCTGACCGACGTGCTGAACGCCGTGCCGGTGCACAAGGGGGACTGCTTCTTCATCCCCTCCGGCACGCTGCACGCCATCCGCAAGGGCATCGTGGTGGCAGAGATCCAGCAGAACTCCAACGTCACCTACCGCATCTACGACTACGGCCGTCTGGGCGCAGATGGCAAGCCCCGGCAGCTGCACATCCCGCAGGCACTGGATGTTACCCTCCGGGAGCCGCCGAAAGCGCAGGACTTCCACGGCCATCTGGCGCAGTGTGATTACTTCACGGTGGATGCCGTAGAGGGTGACTTTGAGGATGTCTGCGACGAGACCTCCTTCACCTCTCTGCTGGTGCTGGAAGGCAAGGGCACCCTGACCGAGACCGCCACCGGCGAAAGCCTGCCCATCCGCAAGGGGCAGAGCCTGTTCCTGCCCGCTGGCACCGGGGCCTACACCGTAACCGGCACAGACCTCAAGTGCCTGCGTACCCGGGTGTAAATAAAGCATGAAAAATTCCCGGGCAGTCTGCCGCTGCCCGGGAATTTGTGCTATGATAGATGCAGAAAAACAGACGAAACGAGGACACAGCCATGGCATCCTACCGCTACGAACGGGATATCAAACCCGAAGACCTGATCCAGGAAACGCCCCCTCCCCTGACCCCGGCGCAGCAGCGTGCCAACTGGTGGCACTACCACTGGTATTATGTGGTGCTGATCGCTGCTGCCCTGCTGGCGGTGGGGTATTTTGTCTGGAACCGAGTCACCGAGGTGCAGCCGGACTACACCGTGGCAGTGGTGAGCCGCACCGACCCGGACACTGCCTTTCTCAGCCAGCTGGAGACCCAGCTGGAAGCCCTTGCCGGGGACGTGAACGGCGATGGCAAGGTGAAAGTCACGGTAAAGGGCATCTGGCTTGCACTGGACTTTGAAACGCAGGATGCCGCCCTGCAGCGGTTGATGCAGTCCAGCGAGGACAAGCTGAACTCTGATTTTTATCTGTGCGAGAGCGCCCTGTTTATCGTGGACGACCCCACCGCCATGGAGCAGCGGTATGGCTGCTTCCAGACGCTGGACGGCACCGACCCGGAGGAAGGGGATGTTCTGACCGTATCAGACTTTACCCTGCCGCTGCAAGGCACCGCCCTTGCCGGGCTGCAAAACGAAAGCTCTACCCTCTGGTACGCCGCCCGCCGCCTGAACGAGGGCATGGATGCAGATGCTGCTGCCGCATTGAATGATGCACTGTGGGAGAAACTAGGGTAAGGTTTGCGAGAGCATCTAGCCTGCACCGGCACGATGCAGTTCAAGGGTTTGGGTGTTCCCAACAAGTATTTTGCAACGCGAAATAAGCAGATACTCCTGATACCGGATGTAAAAATCCCGATACCGCCACTCATTCAGGATACTGGCTTTCAGTTCATCCTCATCCGTTGCGAGATGTTCCAACAGGTCCCAGTCCAACGAGTTCCGCACCGCTTCACTCTCCACGTCTGCCTTGTCGGTGTCACGGAAAGAGCAAAGTTTTGCAATCACCAGATCTTCCAGACTGGGTGTGTAAAACTGCACCTTTGTGCCACCGAAGGGCAGCGGTTTCAAGCGGTCGGGATAGTTATAGGGAAAATTATCAATATAGGCTTCCACATCCGTGTTGATGTCGTACTTGCCAAGTAGTCCGTACAGCTCTTTCGGGACGCTCAAGGCATCAATGTCATGGGTGGCACGGGTCAGCTTGCCCAGCAGAATGAACGCACTGCCGCCCACGATCACCATCTGGTAACGGTCGTCATTGTCGATCGTCAGGTCAGCATCTTCGTCCAGCCGTTCCAGACGCTTGCGGAGGTCGTCTAAAATCATCTTTCCCATAAAGCAGCCTTTCGTATTTTCAATAATAGTATTCTCTAAAATCATTTTAAGAGCTGGACTGTGTATTGTCAAGAGGAAATCAACAATATTTCTCGCATTTTACGCTGTTATGTTATCTGCCCACATCTCACACTGGCTGATAACCGTGCTGATTGCTGTGTCGTAATCCTCAGGGGGATATTTATACTTTTTCAGAAGATGTTTCACCATCTTCCGCATACTGGCACGCGCTGTTTCTTTTTTCTGCCAATCTATCGTCCGATTTTTGCGCAGCATCTCTGTAAGTTCTCTGGTCAAGTCGATCAATTCATTATTCCGATAAAAATCCTTGATGTTCTCCGGCTTGGTCAGAGCATCGTAAAATGCCAGCTCTTCCTGCGACAACCCCAGTTTCTTACCATTATTGTACAGCTCCGTGATCTCCTGTGCCGTTTTCAGAAGTTCCTTGATACAACGAAGAACGCAGACGGAAAGCCAGCGAGAACGCAAAGCAAACCGGGTTCAAGAGCAGGACGGAATAATGTAACAGTTAAGGGGCGATTTGCGGTCAGAATGTCGGGTTTGTATCCGATGTTCTGACTGCAAAAATACATAAGAATACAAATTACGCTGCTACAACAATACAGGTGTAAAATAGCGTTGCAAGGATGTGAGCTTTTATCAGAAAGGAAACAGATAATAGATTTATCCCAAATACAGTATGATAAATTAGTCAATGGTAAACTACAAAAAAACGATGTTGTAGTTTGTATTAGAGGTTCACTGGGAAAGCATGGTGTATACCCATTTGACCAAGGCGCCATCGCATCGTCACTGGTAATTTTGAGAAATTACTTTTTTAATATATGTGATGATGAATTTTTGTTACTATATTTGGATTCACCGCTATTTTTTTCAGAAATCAAAAAATATGATAACGGAACTGCTCAACCAAATTTAGCTGCCAAAAGTTTAGAGCAATTTTTAATTCCTTTGCCTCCTCTTTACGAGCAAAAGCGCATCGTTGCCAAGATTGAGGAACTCCTTCCTCTGGTTGACCGCTATGCTGCCGCCTATGAAAAGTTGGAGCAGTTTAACGCCAAGTTCCCGGAGGACATGAAGAAGTCCATTCTGCAATATGCCATACAGGGTAAGCTGGTGGAGCAGCGAGCTGAGGAAGGCACCGGCGAGGAACTCTATCAGCAGATTCAGGCAGAGAAGCAACAGCTGATAGAGGAAAAGAAAATCAAAAAGGAAAAACCGTTGGCAGAGATTTCCGAAGATGAAATTCCTTTTGATATTCCGGGAAGTTGGAAGTGGGTAAGAGTAGGCGAGATCTTTGCTCATAATACCGGAAAGGCAATGAATTCAACAGCCAAAAAGGTTGATAAGCCAGGGAGTGTAAAACGCTTTATTACTACATCGAATTTGTATTGGAATTCCTTTGATTTTTCATCCGTTAAGGAAATGTTCTTTTCTGATGATGAGTTAGAACGCTGCACGGTAACAAAGGGTGATTTGCTGATGTGTGAGGGTGGCGCATACTATGGAAGAACAGCGATATGGAACTATGATTACGATATTTGTTTTCAAAACCATGTTCATAGACTGCGTCCGTATAAGGCGGTAGAGTTGCGTTTCTTTTACCATCTTTTTTACTTTTACAAGTCCATGAATATGATGAACGCAAAAGGAACTGCAATGCCGGGACTTTCGTCACAAACATTACATCAAATGGTTGTTCCCCTCCCGCCCCTTTCTGAACAAAAGCGCATTGTTGCTAAAATCGAAGAGCTGCTGCCGCTGTGTGAGCGGCTGAAATGAGGTGATTTGCCTGATTAACCGAATTGTACATGAGATTCGTATGGCTTTGTCCCATGAACTGTATTTGTCAGCGTTAGCACTTGCGCTGACATTGCCAGATACCTGTGGCAAAGCTGAATATCCAAACGAGAAGTATAGTGGCGCACGCTATAAAAAATGGTGCAGCCAATATGTTATCTCAGATAGACATGATTCTCCATATGGATATGATATGCCCTATCTGAGCGAGGAAATTATTTATAATTTGCGTAATAGTCTGCTCCACCAAAGTACACCAAATATAGAGAAATCCACAATTCACGAATCTCGGTGCAGGGTTGATAAATTCGAGCTTGTCATAACCGGAGAAGATGGCACCAACGGTGATTTAAGCGAGGTCTCCTACGATAAAGATATGAATATAGTTCAGAGAGGACTGAAAGTACATATATCCCACTTGTGCTACATTCTATCCACGGCAGCAGAGGACTATTACAAGAACAACAAAGAAAAATTCGATTTTATAAAGTATTCAATCGAAGATGACAGGCAAAAAACAATTCTGTGACGCATATGATGATTTGAAAAAAGAGTAAGCAGACAAAAGGCGATCAACCGTAAAAAGTTGGTCGCTTTTGTTTTGCCTATTATCAGAAAGGAGAAGTTGCCCATGAGCGAAGAATTGGAAAAGCTGAGACACAAACAGTGTATTGCGGAGCGCAAGCTGACCGCAGCCAAGCACAAGGAGAAGCGATTGCAGAACGAGCTGAAACGGCTGACCAGAAGCGAGAGAACCCATCGGCTTTGCACCCGTGCCGGAATGTTGGAGACCTTTTTGAAAGAGCCGACCGTCCTGACCGATGAGGATGTGATGGAGCTGCTGACCTTCATCTTCCAGAGCGAAACGGTTCAAAAGAAGCTGAATCTACTGATTGAGAGCCGAAGAGAAACGCTGACAACGGACGGCAGCGAGAACCCCTTGTTTTAACAAGGGCGCAATTATCATTCACAAGCACAAGGACTACCTTGCTTCTCTGGAAGCCGCACTCGCAGATGTTAAAGACCAGACAGCATAACATCAGGCACATGGTATGCTGTTCACAGATGTCCAAAGGAGCGTGCGTTTGAACAAAAAGAAAAAGTCCACAAACACTTCCCCCTATCCCGATGAAGTCATCGACCGTCTGGCACGGGCATTCTACCCGGCCATCCTTGCCTGCTGGAACAGCGAGGAAGGCCAGCGGGAGTTTGCCGCGTGGCAGGCGGAACAGGCTCATATCTCTGGCAAAGAAAAACAGGAAGTTCCCGCTGGGGAACTCCCTGCCTTACTTATCGTGTGTGGATTTTTGCAGGGTGCGTCCGGGTGGGCGCACCCTGTTTTTGTTTGTGCTTATTTCTTCAGAATCCGCATTGCGTTCAGAACAGCGATGATCGTGACACCCACATCACCGAACACGGCTTCCCACATACCGGCCATGCCGAGTGCGCCCAGAACAAGGAACACGCTCTTGATGCCAAGAGCAATCACGATGTTCTGCATCACAATCCGTTTCGTAGCCTTTGCAACATCAATGGCTTCTACAAGTTTCGATGGTTCATCTGTCATCAGAACAACATCCGCAGCTTCAATCGCGGCATCCGAGCCAAGACCTCCCATGGCAATGCCGACATCTGCACGGGCAAGAACAGGGGCATCGTTGATGCCATCGCCCACGAAGGCGAGTTTGCTGCCCTGCCGTTTCTGCTTATCCAGCATTTCCAGCTTTTCGACCTTCTGGTCGGGCAAGAGCTGTGCATAATACGCATCCAGACCAAGTTCGTCTGCCACCGACTTGCCGATTCGCTCATCATCGCCGGTAAGCATAACAGTTTTTTCCACGCCGATCTTTTTCAGCTCTGCGATTGCGCACTTGCTGTCCGGCTTCACTTCATCTGCGATCAGGATACAGCCTACATAGCTACCATCCGCTGCTACATAGAACTTTGTTCCGGCTGCATCGCAAGCGGCATAGGCAATCTTTTCAGATTCCATCAGCTTACTGTTGCCAGCCAGTACCTTCTTTCCCTGCACCATAACGCTGATGCCGTGTCCTGAGATTTCCTCAAAGCCAGAGAACTGCTTCTGGTCGATTGGCTTTCCATAAGTCGCAAGAATCGACTTTGCGATCGGGTGGTTGGAATAACTCTCTGCCTGTGCAGCATACTCCAATACCTGCTCTTTTTGGTATCCGGCTGCCGGAATGATATTTGCGACCTCAAAAACACCCTTTGTTAAGGTGCCGGTCTTATCAAAGACCACCACGCTCACTTTGTTCAGTGCTTCCAGATAGTTGCTGCCCTTTACCAGCACACCGCGCTTGGATGCGGCACCAATACCGCCGAAGAAGGTCAGGGGAATAGAAATGACCAATGCACACGGGCAGGAAACGATCAGGAACACAAAACCTCTGCGCAACCACTCAGACCAGCCGCCGCCAAGGACGAGCGGCGGAATGATCGCCAACACAGCCGCCATTCCAACAACGACCGGCGTATAGTATCGTGCAAAGGTCGTGATGAAGTTCTCGGTGGGAGCTTTTCTTGCAGAAGCATTCTCCACAAGGTCAGTGATCTTCGATACCGTGGATTCCCCGAAGCTCTTTGTGACTTTCAGCGTCAGCAAACCGCTCTGGTTGATGCAGCCGGACAGGGCTTCATCGCCTTTGCGGATGCTTCTCGGCACAGATTCGCCGGTCAGTGCCTTGGTGTCCAGCATGGATTCTCCATCCACAACGATGCCATCCAGCGGGATTTTTTCACCGGGTTTTACCACGATGATCTCGCCCACCGCAACGCTTTCCGGAGAAACGACCTGCAATACGCCATTCCGCTTAACGGTCGCCGAATCCGGACAGATGTCCATAAGGTCAGAGATGGACTTTCTGGAACGCTTTACCGCCAGCGACTGGAAGAACTCTCCGACCTGATAGAACAGCATAACTGCAACAGCTTCCGGGTATTCCCCGATGGCAAATGCGCCGATCGTGGAAACACTCATCAGGAAATGCTCGTCAAACACCTGTCCTCTGGTGATATTTTTCACTGCCTGCCATACGACATCCCAGCCAAGAATCACATACGCCACAATCAGAAACGCCAGTTCCGCCAGAGTCGGCAGCTTTGCGAATACGGTCAATGCCATACCGATTGCATAGACCACAGCACCCACGGCAAGCCGTATCGTGCGCTTCTTATCCTCATCGTTATAGACCGCCGCTTTTTCATCCTTTTTGACAGGTGCAGTCGCTTCCAGCTGCTTTTCCGACACTTCAACATCCGGCTCATGGCTGTGTACGATCGTGGTAACGGTATCCAGCAAGGAAGCAGCTACCGATGTTCCAGCCTGAACAGTCAGCGTCTGGTTCATCAGATTCACGGTCGAAGAAGTCACGCCATCCAGCTCACCGACTTCTTTCTCGATCTTTGCTGAGCAGTTCGGGCAGTCCAGACCTTTCAGGAGATAGACTTTCGTCACCGCAGGTTCGGTCTTTTCCGACACTTCAACATCTGGCTCGTGGCTGTGGACGATCGTGGTAACGGTGTCCAGCAGGGAGGTAGCCACCGATGTTCCTGCCTGAACAGTCAATGTCTGGTTCATCAGATTCACGGTCGAAGAAGCCACGCCACCCAGCTCACCGACTTCTTTCTCGATCTTTGCTGAGCAGTTCGGGCAGTCCAGACCTTTCAGGAGATAGACTTTCGTCACCGCAGGTTCGGTCTTTTCCGACACCTCAACATCCGGTTCATGGCTGTGAACGATCGTTTCGACCTGTTCCGCCAGTGTTGCATCCGCAGACTTTTCTGACTGAACGGTCAGTGTCTGCTGCATTAAATTCACAACCGAGGATTCCACTCCCGGCAATGCTCCGACCTCTTTTTCTATCTTGGCGGAACAATTCGGGCAATCCAGACCTTTCAGGATGAATACTCTTTTCATTTTGACCTCCACCACGTTTTCTTAATTGTTCAATCGCTCAACTTAAAAGACAAAAAGATAATCGCTTGCGCGATCATCCTCTTAAATGCTCAAATCCCTTGTCGATGATCTCCTTTACATGATCATCCGCCAGCGAATAATACACGATCTGGGCCTCTCTGCGGAATTTGACCAGTCCGGCAAGCCGGAGTGCTTTCAGCTGGTGAGAGATCGCCGATTTGGTGACGCCCAGCAGAACCGCAAGGTCGCATACACACATCTCGCTCTGTTCCAGAGCATGAAGGATCTGCACTCTTGTGCCATCTCCGAACAGCTTGAAAAGCGATGCAAGCTGGATGTAGTCGTCTTTCGGCTGCATTTTGCCTTTTACATCGTTCACGATGTCCTCATGGATCACATCGCAATTACAGGTGTATAAAGAATTTGACATCAGACGTTCTCCTTGTTTTGTAGTTGAACAACCGTTCAATCATATTATATCTGCTTTTCCTCCGTTGTCAAGAGGAAAAGTTAGCATCTGCTTCCTGCGATTTGTCGTCTAACAGACCTTGACAGCCTCCTTATTTCGCATACAATATAGTTGAGCGTTTACTCAACTGCCGTATTTTGCGCAGAAGATTTTTCATTTGAACAACCATGCAATAAATAAAAGAGGTCTGCCTGTGAAAGGAAAATTCATCACTCTGGTTCTGACATTGGGATTTCTTGCCGCGTTTGGCGTATTTATGCACTCGCCGCCCTCTATTCTGGATGGGCTGACCGGTGCGACCCCGAAAGCGAAACGTGCCGCACAGATGGCCGCACCGCTGGAGGGCAACTATCTGTTCTGCATCAACCCTGCGCTGGAACCGTTTTCCGATGCGGATTTCCGGAATGATCTGAAAGCATTTGTTTCCGGTGAGACAGAAGTCCTTTCCGATGCCGGACTGCCGCACATGACGCTTTCGGTCTGCGAAACAGACTATCCCTTGCTTTGCTATGCAACGGCTCTTTGTGAACGCCTGACTGCTGCCGGAGCAGATGTCACGTTGAAGCAGTACAGCGAAACCATGCTGCGTTCCCGTGCAATCAATGGGCGGTATCAACTGCTGCTGGTTTCGGAAAATACGCTTGATGCAACAGCATTGCCGGATGCAGACATCCTTCTGCTCTCCGCAGAAGAAATGGAGGACCCCTCATGCGAAAACTGAACACCATTCTCTCCGTTCTGCTACTTTTCATCTGTCTGCTTCATGGGCTGATGGGCAGTTTTATGTTGCTGGGCATCAGTTCCGGGGCAGGAAAGTTTCTGGCATGGATCGGCGTTGGCATTCTGGCGGCGCACACCGTCCTTGGGCTTTTGCTGACCGCACAGACATTCCGGGCTTCCCGGTCCGGCGGAAAACTCTACGGAAAGCAGAATGCTCTGTTCTGGGCAAGGCGCACCAGTGGGCTTGCTATTTTGCTCATGCTCTTTTTCCATATTGGCGTGTTCGGCAGAGTGCAGGACGGCGTATACATTCTGTTTCCGTTCACAACGGTCCGGCTGCTGACGCAGCTTTTACTGGTTGCTTCGGTATTTGTGCATCTTCTGCTCAATCTCCGACCCCTTCTGGTATCGCTGGGCATCGTCCGGGATAAGGAGCAGCGCGGCGACCTCTATCTGATTCTTTCTATACTGGTGCTGTTTGCTGCCGGTTCGATCATTCTATATTATATCGGGTGGAACAATGTATGAAACACACTTTGGTGATCGTGGGTGCAGGGCTGGCAGGGCTTTCCGCTGCTTTGACTGCTGTGAAAAACGGCTGGACGGTAAAGCTGGTGTCCTCCCTTGCCTCCGAGCGGGCGCAGTCTGTTATGGCAGAGGGCGGAATCAATGCAGCCTTGAATACCAAGGGAGAGGAGGATAGCCCGGAGCAGCATTATACAGATACCCTGACCGCTGCCTGCGGACTTGCTGACCCGAATGCAGTCTGGGGGATGACGCAGGCTGCGTCCGAACTGGTGCGCAGCCTGCACCATCTGGGAGTACAATTCAACGTGACAGATGACGATGAACTCGACCTGCGGAATTTTGGCGGACAGAAGAAAAAGCGGACGGCCTTTGCACAAAGCGATACGGGAAAGCAGCTAATGACCGCTCTGATTGATGCTGTGCGCCGGGAAGAAAGCGCAGGAACGGTCGAACGCTTTCCACACCATAAGTTCCGCACCCTGCTGCTTTCCGGGAACATCTGCGGTGGCTGCACAGTGCAGGACACCTATACTGGCGAACTGCTGCGGTTTGTATGCGATGCCGTCCTGATTGCCACAGGCGGGCTGCATGGCTTATTCGGTGATACGACCGGCTCTCTTGCCAATACCGGAGAAGTCACCGCAGAACTGTTCCGTCTGGGCGTTCCGATGGCAAATCTTGAAATGATCCAGTACCACCCTACCACGGTCGAACTGGGCGAAAAACGGATGCTTCTGAGTGAGGCCGCCCGTGGTGAGGGCGGGCGGCTGTTTGCATTACGGAACGGGAAGCCGTGGTATTTCATGGAAGAAAAATATCCGGAACTCGGCAACCTGATGCCGCGTGACATCACCGCGCGGGAAGTCTGGACGGTCAGCCGTGACTATGAGGTGTTCCTTGATATGACAGAGCTTCCTAAAGAAGTCATGGAGCATAAACTTGCCGGACTGGTGGATGATTGTCAGACCTATCTGCACAAAGATATTCGCAAAGAACCCATTCCGATTTTGCCGGGTATCCACTACTTTATGGGAGGCATTCAGGTGGACGAGCGGCACCGCACTTCGATGCGGAATCTGTACGCTGCCGGTGAATGCTGCGCTCAGTACCATGGCGCAAACCGTCTGGGTGGAAATTCTCTTCTGGGTGCGATCTATGGAGGACAGATTGCTGCGGAAACTGCCTGCCGGGAAACAGTCAGTTCCCCCAATATGCCCTGTGCCGAAGAATCCCTTCTGCCCGAACTTTCCCCGGACGCTCAAATGCAGATGAATCGTATTCTGCTGAACGCACTCGGTGTCGTGCGGGATGCACAGACATTGGAAGCGGGCATTCAGGAAATCCGCAAACTGTCTGGCACCCTTCCGCTTCTGGGCTGTGCCATGCTGGAAAGTGCCCTCGCCCGAAAAGAAAGCCGGGGTGCGCACTGGCGGGCAGATTATCCCCAACGCAACGATGCCGTTTACTGCAAAACCACCGTGGCACACTGGAACGGGCAGCATATCGCCATCAGCTTTGAATCCATCCCCGAAAGGCGGCATGATTTATGAACTACACCATCCGAATCAAACGGCAGGAAAACCCGCAGGCTTCACCCTGCTGGCAGGAGTTTTCCTTTGAGGGAAGTGCGGACACCTCGATTGCTTCGGTGTTGAACGAGCTGAATCACCGCAGCCCTCTGTGCGAAAAGAGCGGAACGGTCGTTTCCTCCATTGCGTGGGAATGCGGCTGCATGATACGCAAGTGCGGTGCCTGTGCCATGCGGATCAATGGTCTGCCTCGTCTTGCCTGTTCCGTTTTTCTGCGGGACTGTAAGGGAAGCGTTGTTACTCTGGAGCCTTTGAGCAAATTCCCACTGGTGAAAGATCTGGTCGTAGACCGTTCCGTGATCTTTGAAGCACTGAAGCGGACAAAGCTGTGGCTGGAAGGAGATGCGTTCCAGACCAGCTATACGCACAGCCAGCGGTATCGATCTGCTAAGTGTCTGCTCTGTGGCTGCTGCTTGGAGGTCTGCCCGAACTTTGACCCGAACAGTGAATTTGCTGGAGCTGTTCTGCCCGTCAACGCTTACCGTATTCTGAACGAAGAACAGGATATTGCCCATCAGACAGAACTCGCAAATGCGTATCGTCAGCTTTATTTTGAAGGCTGCGGAAAATCTCTTGCGTGCCAGGACATCTGCCCAGCCGGAATCCCGGTCGAAGAACTGATGTCACGTTCCAATGCCGCAGCGGTCTGGAAGCGATAAAGTGTAAAAGGGTATGCGGTTTATAGCCGCATACCCTTTTATGCTTAATCTTCTAATCCGTGACTTCCCGCCACATTCTTCAGATACTCCTCTGGTTCGCCGTTCAGAATCAAGTCTGCATAGCCAAGCGGGTCATTGTAGATGAGATAATCTAACTCCGACCTCTGCGCCATGGTCACGTCCAATTCATCCTCGACCCCAGTGCAGTCAACGGAGATCATTCTCCCATCCCGGAGCAGCAGCTCCACGCAGCCGGTATCCATGTTGAAATGGCAGGCTCTTGCATCGTACTTCATGTTTGTGTCCTTTCTGCCTTACGGCACCTTTACAGTTGTGACTTTTGTTATACGGTTCTTCTGATAAGGTTTTGGACACACAGCCGTCGGGAAGGAGCCTTCATTTTGCTTTCCGAAGAAAACAAAAAATCCGAACCCTTCTCCTATCGAGAAAAGGTTCG
>OKTN01000485.1_pt1 | contig 19770 bp, 16 predicted proteins | sample 1606451 | NCBI WGS metagenome assembly OKTN01 (sample SAMEA3879602, study PRJEB24766) | human gut metagenome | biome: human-associated habitat; feature: feces | place: USA | collected 1985/1987 | reverse complement strand
GAATGCAGAAGGGGTTGCTCAGGATCAGGTTGGCCTTTTCGCTGGTCGAGGCGTAGAGCGTGGCGTTCGAGAGGGTGATCGGGCGGGTCATGCGCGTTACGCCGCCCCGCATGCCGGCGATGCCGAGCAGAATGGCGATCACCAGCAGTCCCGTATTGACCGAGTAATAAACCCAGCCCTCGCGCAGGGGCGATCGGGGTGTGATCTTGCGTCCGTAACCCCAAACGAGCAGCCAGATGAGGGCTGCGCCGACGAGGAGCAGGTACCAGTTTTCGGCGGCGAATTTCAGCACGAGCTGCACCGAATTGGAGTTGTCGGCGAAGAAGATTTCATCGGCGGAGAACCGCTTCTGCGTGTAGCGGAAATAGACGCAATCGGCCAGGTTTACGGCCACGATCAGCAGCGAATTGATCACCGCATAGTACCAGAAGAGAATACGCCGATACCAGCTCCGCTTCCGGAAATGGAACGGCAGCAGCGAGAGAACGATGAAAAGCAGATTGGCGTAGAGAACCGATACGGTGTCGAACTTCAGACCCCCCCCCGCCAATGTCAGGACCTCCTGCCAACCCAGGGGGCCGATCAGGGCGTAGTTGTAGCAGTAAAAGACGATTCGGCAGAGCAGCAGGACGATGTAGAGCAGGACGATGCGCCGCAGGAGCATGCCCGGATTACTATGTAGCCAGCGTTCCACCTTAGCAGGCTTTTAACGACATGTCGAGCGATTTGATCTGGTGCGTCAGGGCGCCGACCGATATGAAGTCCACGCCTGTTTCGGCGTATTCGCGCAGCGTGTCGAGCGTGATGCCGCCGCTCGACTCCGTTTCGCAGCGTCCGGCGACCTTCGCGACGGCCTGCCGCGTCAGCTCCGGGGTGAAATTGTCGAACATGATGCGGTCCACGCCTCCTGCGGCGAACACTTCGTCGATGTCTTCGAGCGAACGCACTTCGCATTCGATCGGAATGTTCTTGCCTTTTGCCTTGAGATAGGCTTTGGCTCCTTCGATGGCCGGGCGGATGCCGCCTGCAAAGTCTATGTGGTTGTCCTTCAGCAGAATCATGTCGAACAGTCCCATGCGGTGATTCTCACCGCCGCCGATCTTGACGGCCATCTTGTCCAATACGCGCATGCCCGGGGTGGTTTTGCGCGTGTCGAGAACTTTGGTATGCAGGTCTTTGATCTTGTTGGCATAGACGGCTGTCTGGGTCGCCACGCCGCTCATGCGCTGCATGATGTTCAGCAGGATGCGTTCGGCTTGCAGCAGGGACTGGAGCCGTCCCGAAACGTAGAAGGCCACGTCGCCCGGCTTCACGCGGTCGCCGTCGCGGAGGATCTGTTCGAATTGCATGTCGGGGTCCAGGCGTCGAAGCACCAGTTGTGCGATTTCGATGCCCGCGAGAATACCCTCCTGTTTGCAGAGCAAGCGCATGCGGCCTTTTTCCGTCGCGGGGATGCAGCAGAGCGAAGTGTGGTCGCCGTCGCCGATGTCTTCGCGGATGGCCAGTTCGATGAGCGCATCGACGAAAGGTTTGTATTCGGGTTTCATATTTTTTCGGTTTTTATGGGTGAAACGAATCGTTTCGTTCGGCAGGGCCGGACGAATGTCTGAAGAGAGAACGGTAACCGTGCGTTTGGCCCGCAAAGATTACCGCTCCGCTCCGGCACCCACAAAAATACGAAAATATTTTATTTTTCGATAATCAGGCGTCCCTGATAGTTTACATCGAAAGCTCCCGCACAGGTGAAGGTAATCGTTAAGTACTTGCTGTCAGCTTTTCCCGTGAGATTGGTGATTACGTATTTGGCGAAGGGCGTGCCCTTGATTTCCGGTGTGACCGAGGCGGCGCTCAAGTCGATGGTTTTTTCCTCGCCTGAGTAGGAGATGCCCGGTATCTCCATTTCGAGGGCGGGCATTTCGGCGGCGAAGCGGGTTTCGTGCATCAGGATTCGCACCTTGCCTTCGCCGTCGGCAACCAGTTCGAAGAGAGCTTTCCCGTCGGTGAACGTGGCGCCCGAGGCGACCGTCGTGACGGTCGAGGTGCCGAAGAAAAGCATGTTGGCCGTGACGGTTCCGTCGTTGATCGAGGTGTTTTCCGTGGCATACGTATACCCGTCGGGGAGTTCCGGGGTAGGATCGGGATCGCCGGTGCAGCCATCCGAGCAACTGCTCAAAGCAGCCGAGGCGAGCAGGGAGAAGGGGAGGAGAAACGTGAAGAATTTTTTCATAGTATGGAATTTTATAGGGTGATGCTCAATGAAACGCCGAAAGTGCGTGGCCGGCTCCGCTGCAGGAACGAGTTGCCGATCGACATGAAATAGAATGTATCGTAGCGGGTGTCGGTCAGGTTGCGTCCCCAGACATCGACGGCCCAGTGGCGGTGTTCGAAGCGAATCGAGGCTTCCAGCAGGGCGTAGAAGGGTTGCGAGAAGGTGTTCGCTTCGTTCCAGTAGATTCGGCCCGCACCGTTGGCAGCCACTCGGAAGATGACGTATTCGAGCCAGTTCCAGCCCGTGCGGAGCGTATAGGACGCTCCGGCGTAGAGCGTGTGCTGCGGGGCGTAGGGGATGAAGTTGCCAGCGTAGTCGGCTTTGCCCGTATCGAATTTGACGAACGTGGCGCGGGTGTAGCCGTAGGCGACTTGCAGGTCGAGGTTTCGCCAGAGGGTAGCCAGCAGCGACGCTTCGCCGCCGAAGCTGCGCGTGCGGCCGGCGTTAGTCATCAGACGGCCCGTGACCTGTCCTTCGGGGAAGACCGTGAGCTGCTGGTCGCGGCAGTCGATGTAGAAGAGCGCCAGATCGGCCTGCACCTTGTGCGAAGGGGTCGAGAGGTGGGCACCCACCTCGTAGTTCCAGCTTTTCTCGGGTTTGTAGGTCACCACGTCGGCCACGTCGTAGAGCGAGCCGAATCCCATCTGTTTCATCACTTGCTGCTGCAGGACATCCGAGAACATCTGGGTATTGAATCCGCCGGCCTTGTAGCCTTTGCTGACGGTGGCGTAGAGCGTGTTACGCCGTGCGCTGCCCATCCGGTAGAGCACCGATATTTTGGGAAGTATCTCCGTGAAGGATTGTTTGAGCGTACCCGGCTGATCGACCAGAATAGCGTGGGGATAGCTCGTGCCGTCGGGTGTTTGGGTCGTGTAGGTGGCTTCGGCATAGCTTCGGTAGTGGAGCTTCGAAGCCTCGAAATCAACGCGCAGGCCTGCCGTGAAGCGCCATCGGCCGGCGTCGTAGGTGGATTCGTGGTAGAGGGCCGCTCCGTAGTCGGGCGTGCGGAAGCGGCTGTCGAGCAGGAACGTATCTTCGCCCCATTCGGCGTGAATCCCCTGCGGCTCGAAACGATCGAGGATCAGGTTGCGGATGCCGTCCTCCTTGAAGAGCACCGGTGCGTGCATGCTGGTATGGCGGTAGAAGCCGAAAGCACCGAGGAGCCAGCGGTAGGCTTTGTCGTCGGGGGAGCGGAACACGAGGTCTTCGGTCACGGCGTGCTCCCGGCGGGCCTGTGTCAGTGTAAAATAGGAGAGCGGCAGGAAATCCTGGTCGAGGTTCATCCGGTCGTCGAGGTACTGATAGCTGGTGATGCTCGCTACGGAGAATTTCTCTCCTTCGTAGCGGATCGTCAGTCCGTCGTTGAAGTTCGTGCGGCGGTAATCGCTCGGGTCGTTGTAAGCGATCTGGCCGGTTTCGACATAGGCGTAAGGGTAGCCGCCCTGTTCCAGCTTGACGAACGAGAAGGTGTTGTCGATACGAAGTCCGTGCAGGTTGCGGTACTGTACCTTGAACCGGCCGCCGCCGCTTCTCTCCCAGTCGCATTTTTCACCGGTATAGAGGTTCTTGAAGAAGCCGTCGGTCTTGGAATAGTAGGCTCCGACCGAGAAGCCGACCCGTTCGCTGGTTTTGTAGTAGGTCGAAATCCGGTATTTCTGCGTGTTGCCGCTGCCGTACTCCATGCCCAGCCGCACTCCTTCGAAGGTGAAGGGCGACAGGGTATAGACGTTTATTACGCCGCCCATCGTGTTGCGTCCGAACAGCGTGCTCTGGGGGCCGCGCAGCACTTCGATCCGCTCGATGTCCGTCAAATCGAAGTCGTAGGCGTCCTTGTTCAGGTAGGGGATGTTGTCGATGTTGAGCCCCATCACCGGTTGGTCGATGCGGGCGCCCAGTCCCCGGATGTAGATCGAAGAGGTCATGCGCGAGCCGTAGTCCGGGGTGTGGAAGTTAGGAACCACCTGCGAAACCTCTTTCAGGGCTGCGACGTGCCGCCGTTCCAGATCCGTGCGTCCGATTACGGAAGCCGTTACGGGTTGGTTGCGCAGGTTGAGGCCCTGTTTGATGGCCGTGACCTGGATGTCTTCCACCTGGATAACGGAGTCCGCCAGTACCGGAGTGGAGTCTTCCGGCAACGCAGGGGCGGCACATACGCTCATGGCGTGCAGGAGTATGCACGCCGACAGAAAGATGATATGGATCGCCTGGCGGATCATCGGATCGTTTCGAACGGCAAAAACGGCGCAGACCGTAGAGTCCGTCGGTTTTCTCCGATTTCGCCGGAGCGCCGCGTTCGCTTTTACCGCGATTGTTCGAGGACAAAGGAACGATATTCCGATCGTTTTTGCAACCCTCATTTATGAGGAGTGCGGATGTCGCTTTCGTCCACGTAGCCCATGCTGACCGCGCAGATGACGAGTGCGGCGACGGACTGTACGCCGAGCTTCTGCATGATGTTGCGGCGGTGGGAGATGACGGTCGTGAGCCCGATTTGCAGCCGGTCGGCGATCTGTTTGTTCAGCAAACCCTGAGCGATGAGCGTCAGCACTTCCGTTTCGCGTACGGAGAGCAGGTTGGCGGCCGGAGTGCCGTGCTGCCGGGGAAGGGCATGGTCGGGTCGAGGCGCTTCGCTGCGCAGGCACAGCAGATCGTGTACCAGCCGTTCTTCGCCGCCGAAGATATCGATCTGGCGCATTCGGGCGAACTGGGCCGAATACCCTTTGCCCAGCAGGATCGTCTTGTGACTGTTTTCCAGGAAGAAGGTGCGGTGGCGCATGAAAACCTGCATGGCGGCGAAATAGTGGAAATAACGCTCCGGTCCGGAAGCGATGAATTCGGTGAAGCTGTCGAACACGGCGATCTCTCCCGGAGGACCTACCTTTTCGAGAATCGTCCGCAGGCCCAACCCGATCAGGATGTTGGGCGTAATGACGGCGATGGCCGGTTTTGTCGGGGGACAGCTCATTCGTGGTGGTAGGGTTCGTTGTTCAGGATGGTGAAAGCCCGGTATATCTGTTCGGCGAAGATGGCTCGCACGATCTGGTGCGAGAAGGTCATCTTCGAGAGCGACAGTTTGGCGTCGGCCCGTGCATATACCTCGTCGGAGAATCCGTAGGGGCCGCCGATGACCATGACCAGCCGCCGGATGCCGCTCGCCATGCGTTTTTGCAGCCAGTAGGCGAAGTCGATCGAACGGTATTCGTCGCCCCGTTCGTCGAGCAGCACCACGTAATCCCCGTCGCCGAACTGACGCAGGAGGCTGGCGCCCTCGGTCGTGCGCTGCTGTTTGGCCGAGAGGTTCTTGGTGTTTTTTACGTCGGGCAGGACCGTGACGGCGAAACGGCAATAGAAATTGATTCGCCGGGCATACATGGCCAGCAGCGATTCGATCTCCTTGGAGTCCGTTTTTCCGATTACGATCAGTTCGATGTTCACGTTGGTTGGTTTATGGTCATCCTGCCGGCGGCTTTTGGCGGCGGAACGGCGATAGGTTGTTTCTGCGTCCGGCGATTCGCCAACAGGCATGACGGTTTCCGGCCGAATGTGCGGCCGGGGTACGTTACGGTTTTCAGGGGACTATTTCCAGGTCCGTATCCCACTCTCCGTCGGCATCGATGCAGATTACGGGACGCGAAGGTTCCACGGACTTGAGCCACTGATAGGCTTTGTACATATTATATCCGTTGCCCGACTCTCCACCCAGAGCGAATCCGATGATGCAGGTGTGGTTGCGGGAGCGGTAGTACATGTTCCGCACGCGTTCGAGGTATTCGTCCGCAAGACGCGGATCGTTGCTCGGTGTGCCGCCTGTGGTGCGGTCGTCGCGCTTTTCCGGAGCGTTGATATTGGCCTGATCGATCACGAAGAGGCCCAGTTCGTCGCACAGATTGTAGAACCAATAGGGTTGAGGCGCATTGGGCCAGATGGTATTGATCCCTTTTTTCTTGAGCGCCAGCAGTTCTTTGCGCGTGGCAGCGGCGTCCGCTGCCGCGTTGTATCTTTCGGAAACGATCGTGACAGGTTTGTCGAAACGGGTAATCTTCCCGTCTTTCATCTCCGTCTTTCCGAATCCTACTTTGAGGGGGATGTACTCCTTGAAGACTCCCTTGCGTTTGGTGTAGAGCATGACCCGGTAGAGCGGGGCGGCGCCTTTGGCTCCCCAGCTATTTTCGTAGGTGTGATAAATGTAGGGCGAGAAGCGTACCGTGTCGAGCGAGCGTCCGGGAACGGTTATGTCGTTTACGCTGAAATCGAGCAGCTTGCCGTTGGGGGCGTAAATGTCGAACCCGACGGTGATCGGTTCCTCGTAGTTGTAGCCGTTCTGCACGATCACCTCCAGGTCGAGCATGCCGAATTTGCGGGTCGAATCGGGGATCAGCGCTACGTTGAAATCGCGTATGCTGCGTTTCTCCTGGGCGAAAAGATAACTGTTGGTAAACGGTTTTACCGGGGTCGGAGTGAAACCTTTTTGCAATTCGGGCGTATTACTTTCGTGCAGTTCCAGTAAAATGAGGTTATCGCCCTGTTTGACGTAGGGGGTAAGGTCGAAGTCGGCCGGAGCGAAAGGGTCTTCGACCACGGCTACGGTGCGGTCATTGACGCGGAGCGTGTAGGCCGTGCCCGTGTTTTCGAGATGGAGGTAGATGAACGAGTCGAACCAACCGTTCGGAAGATTGACCACATCCCCGATTCCGAGCACCTCTTCCCCGTCGTTCAGAAGCCCGGGGGCGAAAACCAGGTATTTGTCGGTGTTTTTCCGGTTGAGCGCATCGGCGTCTTCGCGGGTGTCGAACGGGACGAATTCGGAACGGTGGATGCGTCCCCCGTCTTGTCCGTAAACGGCCCCGGTGTAACACAGGACGGCGATAGCGAGGAAAATTCGTTTCATGGCGGAATTGTACTATAATGCGATTGACAAAGGTACTTTTTTTTTGACAAATCACAAATATATCCTATCTTTGTCTATCTTTAAGAATGAGTAAAAACAAGAAGAAATTACCGAACGTATGAAAAGCTTGAGAATCGCAGAATTGCTGCAGTCGCCGGCGACGGACGCCGAGGTCGTTGTGAAAGGTTGGGTCAGAACCAAACGTGGAAATAAGAACGTGGCTTTCATCGCCCTGAACGACGGATCGTGTGTGGCGAATATGCAGGTTGTGGTCGATCTGGCGAAATTCGACGAGGAGTTGCTCCGTAAGGTGACTACCGGAGCCTGTCTGCGTGTGGACGGACGCCTGGTCGCTTCGTGCGGTGCGGGACAGGGCGTCGAGGTGCAGGCCGAGAAGATCGAGATATACGGTACGGCGGATCCCGAAACCTATCCTTTGCAGAAGAAGGGACATTCGCTCGAATTCCTGCGCGACATCGCTTATCTGCGTCCCCGTACCAACACGTTCGGTGCGATTTTCCGCATCCGTCACGCGATGGCCTATGCGATACATAAATATTTTAACGACAAAGGTTTCTATTACCTGCATACGCCGCTGATCACCGCTTCGGACTGCGAAGGCGCCGGGGCGATGTTCCAGGTGACGACGCTCGATCTGAACAACCTGCCCAAAACCGAAGAGGGGGCCGTGGACTATTCGCAGGACTTTTTCGGCCGTCCGTGCAGCCTGACCGTGTCCGGCCAGCTCGAAGGCGAGTTGGGAGCTTTGTCGCTGGGGCAGATCTATACTTTCGGCCCGACGTTCCGTGCCGAAAACTCCAATACGCCGCGCCACCTCTCCGAGTTCTGGATGATCGAGCCGGAAATGGCCTTTTACGAGCTGGAGGACAACATGGAGCTGGCCGAGGATTTCCTGAAATACCTGATCCGCTACGCGTTGGAGAACTGCCGCGAGGATCTGGAGTTCATGAACAAGATGTGGGACAACGGTTTGATCGAGCGGCTCAACTTCGTGTTGAACCACGAATTCAAGCGGCTGGATTATACCGAGGGCGTGGAGATTCTCAAGGCTTCGGGCCGCAAGTTCGAATTCCCCTGCGACTGGGGGTGCGACTTGCAGTCGGAACACGAACGCTATCTGGTCGAGGAGCACTTCAAGCGTCCGGTGATCCTTATCAACTATCCGAAGCAGATCAAGGCTTTCTACATGAAGCAGAACGAGGATGGAAAGACCGTCCGTGCGATGGACGTGCTGTTCCCGAAGATCGGCGAGATTATCGGCGGTTCGGAGCGCGAGGCCGACTACGAAAAACTTTCGGCCCGTGTACACGAACTGGGTATGAACGAGAAAGAACTCTGGTGGTATCTCGACACCCGTCGTTGGGGATCGGCTCCTCATTCCGGTTTCGGACTCGGGTTCGAGCGCCTGCTGCTCTTCGTGACGGGTATGGGTAACATCCGCGATGTGATTCCCTTCCCCCGTACGCCCAAGAATGCGGAATTTTAATTAAATCCGGACCATTTATCTATTAACCCGTTTTCAGCCGTTCCTGATAATACTTTTATCACGAACTGCAATATTTTATTTTGCCAAAAGAAGAAGCCGATTACTAATTTCGAAGTTAATAATTGGGAGGAGACAAGTATGAGCATGATCAATCAAAAGCAGGTATTGTCCCTGCAACAGAAATTATCACCCCAGCAGATTCAGATGATCAAATTGTTGGAGTTGCCGACCATGCAGCTCGAGCAGCGGATCAAGCAGGAGATCGAGGAGAACATCGTGTTGGAGGAAGACGATCATACTCCGGAGGACGAGCAGCCGCAGCAGATTTCGGTGGAGGAATACCTCCGGGAAGACGAAACTCCTTCCTATAAGAGCCGTATCAACAACTATTCGAAAGACGATAAACCGCGCCAGGCCCCCCTTGCGGGCGGACGTTCGTTGCAGGAGTACCTGGTCGAACAGTTGGGATACCGCAATCTCTCGGAGCAGGATATGCGTCTGGCCGTTTATCTGGTCGGCAGTATCGAGGAGGACGGCTATCTGCGCCGGAGTTTGGAGGCTATCGCCGACGACATCGCCTTCACGCAGGGCGTAGATGTTTCGGTCGAGCACTTGGAACGATTGCTGTCGATTATCCACGAACTCGAACCGACCGGTGTAGGTGCCCGCAACCTGCAGGAGTGTTTGTTGTTGCAATTGGATCAGGAGAATCTTAATACCCGCTCCCGCCGGCTGGCCCGCAAGATCGTGGAGTGCTATTTCGACGAGTTTGTCAAAAAGCATTACGAAAAACTGATGGCCCGGCTTCAGGTTTCCGAGGACGAATTCCGCGAGGCGATCGAAGAGATTACCCGCCTTTCACCCAAACCGGGCAACCTTTACTCCGAAGGCGGGGCCGATACGACGCCTTACGTGACGCCGGATTTCATCCTCGATTACCACGAAGGGCATTTCGACCTGACGCTCAATTCGGGCAATCTTCCCGAAGCGAGAATCAATCATCGTTATATCGAAATGATGCGGGGCATGGTGGATTCCGACGGTCGGGTCAAGGAGAAGGACCGCGAGGCGATTCAGTTCGTCAAGAGCAAGATCGATTCGGCCAAGTGGTTCATTTCGGCGATCAAGCAGCGGCACGATACGCTGATGCGGACGATGCAGGAGATTCTCGATTACCAGCAGGAATATTTCAAGGACGGTAACAAAAGTAAGTTGCGGCCGATGATCCTCAAGGATATCGCCGATCGCACGGGGTTGGACGTATCGACCATTTCGCGCGTGGTGAACAGCAAATATGTACAGACCCAGTTCGGCATCATTCTGCTCAAGTCGCTCTTCTCGGAGGCGATGCAGACCGACAGCGGCGAGGAAGTGTCGAGCTATGAAATCAAGAATATCCTCCAGCAGTGCATCGACGAGGAGGATAAACGCAAGCCTCTGACCGATGAAACATTGATGGATATCCTCAATTCGAAGGGGTACCGCATCGCACGTCGTACGGTGGCCAAGTATCGGGAGATGTTGAGTATTCCGGTGGCACGGCTCCGTAAACAGATTTAATCGCGTAGAAGATGTATTTGCGTTTGTCGAAAGCCGTTTCCGTTGTGCTGCATCCGTTCCTGGTGCCGCTCTATATGGTGTTGCTGCTGTTGCTGGCCGGTACGGTCTATTCGCTTTATCCGCTCAAGGTCAAGATATACCTTATTTGGGTGACGCTGCTTTTTACGACGATCATTCCGGTTTTGGTGATCGCACTGCTCAAGTCGTATCGTAAGATCGGCGATGCGGATTTGAGCGACCGCAAGGAACGCTTCATCCCGCTGCTCGCTATGATCGCCTGCTATACGTTGTGCGCCGTCGCTATTGCGAGGATTCCTTCGGCGCAGATGTTGAGCCGTTTTATGTTTGCGGGAGCCTGTTGTGTCGCCGTGTGTCTGTTTGTCAGCTTTTATTGGAAGATCAGCCTGCATATGACGGCGTTGGGTGCTGCCGTGGCTTTTATCGTTCTGATCAATATCGCCAGCGGCGGGGGACTCTTCGCTGCGTTTATCGCAGCCCTGCTCGCTGCCGGTGCGCTCGGCTCCGCCCGGCTGAAACTGGGGTATCATACGCTGTCGCAAGTGGCGGCGGGATTCGCAACCGGTTTTATCGTCGCCGCAGGCGTCGGTTTGTTCAACTGGTAATAGAAAAATAAGGCAGTGTGTCTTTATGACACACTGCTGTTTTATTATCGGGATGCGGCAAAGTCATTTACGATAGTAAATTCCTGTCGCTCTTACCCGCAAATGCCTTGTCTTGCATCCATTCTGACACCCCTTATTCAGGGGTTGTGCCTGAAATTTTCATTTCGACACAGCCCCGTTTTAATATTACGGGTTGCCTATTTTTTCAACTGTCCGCCCAGCATGATGCCGGGATAATTTTGCATGACGGAGGCGATTTGCTGCATTTTCTCGTTCGCAGCGTATTCCGGAGAGGAGTGCCGCACGGCTTCGAGCGCATCGCCTGCATCGAACTGGAGCGTCAGCACCTCGCCGCGCAGGGAGAGATAGCCTTGGAAGGTGGCTTGTTTCCCGTCTTGGATCAGCGTGATGGCGGCTGTTCCGGTGGCGGGATCGTAGCTATACGTCCCGTCGATCTCATGTCCGCCCATAGAGGCGTGGAGCCGGTTGCGTTTTTTGAAGGAAACGGTCCCCTGTCCCGGTACGAGGCCTGCCTTGACGTAATGGGTCGCCAACTGGTCTTGCAATCCGGCTACGGCGATCGAGGCGAACATATCGTCGCCCTTGTATTCGATGCTGGGAGCCTGGTAGGTCCAGACTCCGAGGAGCGCTTCTTCCGACGGATAGGTCGGCGGTGTGGCCTCTTCCTGTTTCGCGGAGTGACTACCTCCTAAAAGTTGCTGGAGTTTTTCATTCAGCGATTGTCCCGAAACAGCGATTGTCGCGCATACGACGAACAAGGCGGACAGACATAATGTACGTTTCATATCCGAATGATATTATTTGGAAAAATTGAACCCGATGGCGATACTCTTGTATTTTTCGAGCGAAGCTGTCAGGGGTTGCAGCGATGCGATTTTTGCTCCGATTCCCGAGAGCAGCTCCATGAGTTTTTCGCTCGGAAAGACCAGCTGCATCTGTGAGCCGCTCAGGTAGGCATGGCCGGTCAGGGAACCCAGTTTGCCCGGTGCTTTGCTGAAGTGGAGCGTAATGGCATGTGTTTCGGGGTTGAATTCGTAGGTTCCGTTCAGGGAATGGGTTCCTAACAGCGCTTCGAAAGCACCGTCCGTATCGAACGTGAAATGACAGGCTCCGGGTTTGATTCCCGCCAGTTGGTAAACCGGGTCGAGTTTTTTCTCGACGCTACTCGAAAGAGCCGAGCCGCCCAACTCGCTCAAGGTGTCGTCGCTTTCGAATTTGACGCCCGGACCGGAGTATTCCCACCGGCCCGTAATAGCCATTTGGGTCAGTTTTCCTCCCGTGACTTTATCTGCGGCACTGGTCGCCGCTTTGGAGAGGGCGTCTTTCCAGTCTTGGGCCTGAAGTGTGCTGCAACCTATGAGCAATACCGCGAGAATAAGCAATTTTTTCATAGCCGAATAGCAAGAGCTGTTTTATTTTTCCTGAATCAGAAGATCGATTTCCCGCAACCACAGGCTTGCCGTAGCGTCCGAAGGCATACGCCAGTCGCCGCGCGGCGAAAGCGTTACGGTACCGACCTTCGGGCCGTCCGGCAGGCAGGAACGCTTGAACTGCTGTGCAAAAAATCTGCGGTAAAAAGTTTTTAACCATTTCAAAATGGTTTCATCATCATAAGTTCCCGCAAAAGCAACTTTCGCCAGACGGTAAATCTTTGCCGGCGCATAGCCAAGACGAAGCATATGATACAGATAAAAATCATGTAATTCGTAAGGTCCCACCAGATCTTCTGTTTTCTGTAGGTGACAGAGGAGATGAATGCTACAACTCCCTGATGGTTTTTCCGGGTAATACGGTTAATACGCTCCACGGGTACACGCTGAACAGGGATGAGGGTATTTTTCAAGCAGGTAAACAGTTCTTTGGACAGTTCGCTCTGTATATCTTTCTTCACCAATACTTTATCTATCTCTCTTCCGGCTTGTATGGCTTCAATAACAGCGCGTACACCGAAAATCATTTCATTCTTTTCTAACATATTTAATAAGTGGTTAATGGTTAGTGACAGGTGGTTAGTGGTAATTGGCACTAGCCACTTATCAGCGCCTTTGCATTGTTCAGGGCTGCCTCTGTCAAGGTAGCCCCACTTAGCATATTGGCAATTTCTTTTACTCTTTCTTCATCAGTCAGGCGGCGGATGTGGCTGTTGGTGCCTGTTTCCGTATCTTCCTTATATACTTTATAATGAGTGATGCCGCGTGCTGCAATCTGGGGCAGGTGGGTGATGCTGATGACCTGACGGTTTTGTTTTCCCATCTCCTGCATGATGAGCGCCATTTTCTCGGCGATGGAACCGGAAACTCCGGTGTCTATTTCATCAAAGATGATAGTAGGCAGTTTCACAGCTCCGGCTATCATGGCTTTCAGCGAAAGCATGACACGGGCAATCTCACCACCCGATGCTACGGAAGCTACATTTTGTAATGTTCCATTCTTGTTGGCCGAAAACAGGAATGTCACACTGTCCATCCCTTTACTGTCCGGTTCCTTGCGCGGATTCAGTTCCACCACAAAGCGCACATTGGGCATACCGAGAGGAACCAGCAGGCTTTGCATCTGTCTTTCAATGTGCTTGCCCGATTGGGAACGGAGTTTTGTCAACACAGCAGCTTGCTTTATCACTTTGTCATATAGCGTTTCTTTTTGGGCGGTAAGTTCTGCTATACGGTCATCAAAAGAAGTGATGGCGTTCAGCTTCTCATGATAGTCGGTTTGCACGGCTATCAATTCCTCTATTGTTTGTACGTGATGCTTCTGTTGCAAAGAGTAGATTAAGTTCAGGCGTTCATTTACATAATCCAGACGGGTGGGGTTGAACTCCACTTCCTCCTGTGCGCCTGCTATTTCATGCGACAGATCTTTCAGTTCTATGTAACAACTGTCTAAACGCCCTATCCATTCCTGGGCACGTGTGTACACTCTCGCTATGTTATGCAGGGTTTGCATACATTCTTTGGTAGCGGACAACAGGCTGGCATCTTCCGAAGCCATTATTTGGTCCACTTTGTACAAGCCCGCTTTTATCTCTTCGGCATGATTCAAGGTTTCGGCTTCCTGTTCCAGTTCGGTTTGTTCTCCTTCCTGAAGGTTTGCATCATCCAGCTGTTCCAGTTGGAACCGGATGTAATCTTCATCCTTCCGGCTTTGCTCGGCTTGCGTTATGAAGTCGGCCAGCTGTTTGCATACGTTTCTGTACTCGGTATAAATATCCTTGTATGCTGAAAGTTCGTTGTCATCTTGTGCCAGGATATCCAATACATTCAATTGGAATCCCTCACTGTTGAGCAACAGGTTTTGATGCTGGCTATGTACATCTATCAGTTTCTCGCCCAGTTCTTTCATCTGCGCCAATGAGGCCGGAGTATCGTTTATGAATGCGCGGCTTTTACCTGATGCATATAACTCGCGGCGGATAATACATTCATCCGGATCATATTCCAAATCTCTTTGGGTAAAGAAAGGCTCCATCTGATAGGCGGAGATGTTGAAACGTGCTTCTACAATACATTTATTGGCGCCTTTCTTGATCGCTTTGATATCGGCCCGTTGTCCCAGTAACAAGCCGATAGCGCCTAGAATAATCGATTTACCGGCGCCGGTCTCTCCGGTGATGACAGAGAAGCCGGGGGTGAAACTGATATCCAATGTATCAATCAATGCATAATTCTGTATATAGATAGATTGCAGCATATTCTTGCTCCTTTTTAATAATTTGCTGATTTGTCAATTTGCTAATTTGCTGCGCTGTTGTATTCCGCATGGTAATTAGCGCATTAGCACATTGGCAACGTGGCAAATTAAGAAATTATTTATTATTTACCAGTCTGTCAATAATATCCCTTGCTACTTCCTGTTTGCTTTTCAGCGGATAAGGAGTTGCTCCCTGACGGTCTATAATCGTTATTTTGTTGGTGTCACAACGAAACCCGGCTCCTTGGTCGTTCAATGAGTTCAGTACAATGAAATCAAGGTTCTTACGTTCCAGTTTTCTTTGTGCATTTTTTGTTTCATCATTTGTTTCCAAGGCAAATCCCACTAATGTCTGTCCGTCTTTTTTCCGGTTTCCCAGTGCGGCGGCAATGTCTTGTGTGGGTTTCAGTTGCAGTATTAAATTATCTTTCTCTCTTTTGATTTTATGACCGGCTACGGTTTCCGGGGTAAAGTCGGCCACTGCCGCACACAGGATGCCGGCCGAAGCTGTAGGAAACTCGCGGATGGCGGCTTCGTACATTTCTCCGGCACTTTCCACATCTATGCGGCGGATGTTAGGGTGATAGGCCTGAATCGTTACCGGTCCGCTGATTAGCGATACTTCCGCTCCACGTGAAGCGCATTCCTCGGCAAGTGCGAATCCCATTTTTCCTGAAGAATAATTGCCGATAAAGCGTACCGGATCTATTTTCTCGTAGGTTGGACCGGCGGTAATGACTACTTTCTTTCCGGCCATGTCTTGTTGTTTGGCAAAGAAAGCTTCCAGAATTTCCACTATTTTTTCCGGTTCTTCCATTCTGCCTTTTCCTACCAGATGGCTTGCCAGTTCCCCTTCTGCCGGTTCTATAATATGATTTCCGTAAGAACGGAGCGTGTCCAGATTCTTCCGGGTGGAAGGGTGTGCGAACATATCCAGATCCATTGCCGGAGCTACGAATACGGGAGCTTTCATTGACAGATAAGTCGTGATCAGCATATTGTCCGCTATTCCGTTGGCCATTTTACCAATAGTGGATGCGGTAGCCGGAGCGATAATCATGGCATCCGCCCATAGTCCCAAATCAACGTGGCTGTTCCATGTCCCGTCACGCTGGGCAAAAAACTCGCTGATAACAGGTTTGCTTGTTAATGCAGACAAAGTGATAGGTGTGATGAATTCTTTGCCTGCGGGGGTAATCACGACTTGTACTTCCGCTCCCTTCTTAATAAGTCCGCGAATGAGTATAGCCGCTTTATAGGCGGCTATACTTCCGGTTATACCTAGTACGATTTTTTTTCCTTTCATACTCATTTCATCATTCCCGATTCACGTAGTCTGATTTTTGTCAGTACGTTTTTTGTGTTCAGCGTAAAGTCACCGTTCAGTATCCAGCTGTAGTAGCCCGGATCTTTTTGTAATACTTCGCTGACCGACATTCCTTTGTATTTCCCAAAATTAAAGACTTCCACGCCTTTGTCATCATAAACAATGCGTCCGGCGAAATCTACGTTCTTGTTGAAACTTGAATATTCGGCTAGAAATGCCATATCGTTTTGCAATTCTTCCGGATAGCGGTCCAATTGGGATTTCAGTACTTCGTATGTGGCACGTGTGTCGGCTTCGGCTGTATGGGCATCTTCCAGATTCTTTCCGCAATAGAATTTATAGGCGGCAGACAGGGTGCGCTGTTCCAGTTTGTGATAAATCACCTGCACGTCAATGAATTTTCGTTTCATCATGTCAATGTCTACTCCTGCGCGCAGGAACTCCTCGGCCAAAACCGGAATGTCAAAACGATTGGAATTGAAACCGGCAAGGTCACATCCCTCAATGTCCCGGGCTATCTCTTTTGCCACTTCCTTGAAAGTAGGGCAGTCCGCCACATCTGCGTCATAAATACCGTGGATGGCAGAAGATTGTTCGGGAATATGCATTTCCGGATTGATACGCATGGTCTTCGTTTCTTCGTTGCCGTTTGGATACACCTTCAGATAGCATATTTCCACTATTCTGTCTGTGTTTATATTTGTTCCCGTTGTTTCCAAATCGAAAAAAACAATAGGATTCTTCAAGTTCAATTTCATTTTCAGCTTGTATTATATATTGTTTTTCCGCCACATGGTGGCGTGTCGTTTTTAGTCGTTCAGCATCATAGGCATCAGCAGCATCAGCAGGTCTTCTTTTTCTTCCTGTTCTACAGGAACAATAACACCCGCACGTGAAGGATCAGCCAGTTCGAAAAGTATTTCCTGTGCCGAGATATTGTTTAAAATATCGATCAGGAATGTTGATTTAAAGCCGATGCTCATGGGGCTTCCTGTATATTGGCAAGTCAGTGTTTCTTCTGCTGAGGTGGAGAAATCTATGTCTTGTGCGGAGATCTGGATCTGATTTTCACTGAGGCGGAGTTTTATCAAACTGCTTGCTTGTGATGAGAATACAGATACACGGCGGAGCGCACTGATCAGCATCATGCGGTCAATGGTGGCCTTGTGCGGATTATCCTGCGGAATTACTGAATTATAATTGGGATAGCGTCCTTCGATAAGACGGCATATCATGCTGTAGTTTTCTAATGTAAACGTAGCGTTACGGTCGTCAAAATCAATTTGCACATCTCCTTGTTCTTTCGGCAACAGGTTCTTCAGCAGGGTTGCCGGTTTCTTGGGCAGAATGAAAGCGGCTTTTTCATCGCCGTGTGCCACAAATGTTTTATTGCGTACTAATTTGTGCCCGTCTGAGGCTACGAAAGTGATGTCTTCGGTAGTGATATCAAAATAAATACCATTCATTACCGGACGTAACTCGTCATCGGCAGTAGCGAACAAAGAACGGTTGATACCTGCCAGCATCACCGGAGCGCCCATTGTTACGTGTACCGCATTTGCGCCTAATGCGGGAGCCTGCGGATATTCGTCGGCATTTTGTCCCATCAGGCTGTATTTACCATTCTGATATTGTACGGTGATTTCCAGATTCTCTGTATTTACCAGGAAAGTCAGTGGTTGTTCGGGTATTTCTTTCAGGGCTTCGAGTATGGTTTTTGAAGAAACGGCAAAGCGTCCGTCACCGTCACTTTCATTTACTTCCAAAGAAGTGGACAGGGTCGTTTCGCTGTCAGAGGCAGTGAGCGACAACGTTCCGTCAGTCAGTTCCATTAAGAAACAATCAAGAATAGGTAACGAATTTTTGGAGTTGATTACTCGGCTAATAGCTTGTAAATGACTGAATAATCCAGTACTTGAAACGATGAACTTCATAGTTTTATATTATTATATTTATATTCTATATCTCTATATTCATTTAACTGCCAAAGTTACGAAAAGATTATGGTTCAAGCGCAAAAAATGGCGAAAAAATTAGTTTACTCGCAAGGAAAAGTGTACTTTCGTGGCGAATTTAAATAACGTAATATGGAATTAGCAGGAAAAGTAATAGCAGTCCTCGAACCGAGAGGAGGAGTTTCAAAGACAGGAAATGAATGGAAAGTACAAGAATACGTAATTGAAACGCATGATCAATATCCTAAAAAAATGTGTTTTGACGTATTTGGAGCAGATAAGATAGCGCAATTTAATATTCAGGCAGGTGAAGAGTTGAATGTGTTTTTTGATGTGGATGCCCGCGAGTGGAATGGTCGTTGGTTCAACAGTATCCGTGCGTGGAAAGTAGAGCGTGTGGGTGCCCAGGGGCCTGTTGCGCCGGATGCTCCGTTTCCTCCCATGAATGCTGCTCCCACTGCACCGGTAGATTTTGCCGCGACAGACGAGAAGGATGATTTGCCTTTCTAGGGGATAGAGGATTCCCATAAACATAAATAAGCCGGCAGAATCCGTGAAAAGGATTTTGCCGGCTTATTTTATATAGTCTGTTTTTATGGTCATTCTCAATCATGGTGTGAAGTGTTGACGGGATATTTGCGTTCCATGAATTTCCATTTATCATCCGGTGTGGTATGATTACGGTGGAGTAAATTAAACAGGCGGAAACTATATTGCTGTAGTTTCCGCCTGTTCTTTATTGGGTTAAATAAAAAAAGTCTTAAAATGTAGTGTAGAAGATTTGCATTTTCAGCTTATTCTCAGGATTCGTTCCACCTTTTAACATAGCGCTTTCCATACCTAAGCTGTTGGATATTTCAACTATTTCATTGTTTGAATTGGATACTGCTTTGACAGGTATGATGACAACTCTGTTCCAGTCCGGATTTTCAGCGTCCCATTTTTTTCCGTCTTCTTCCTTTTCAGGATCTCCACCTGCTGCTGTTATGCCTTTTTTCCGTTCCTCAATGCAGTAAGTGATTAAGGGAGCGATGTTGGTAAAGGTGTATGTATTGTTACTGCTGCTATATGAACTTAAGAAAGAAGTCTTGTTATCGATAATCTTGTTTTCTTCAAAGAACGAGAACATATCTTTCTTTCTGACCATCAATACATATTGGGGGATGCCCATTTTGTATTTGGACTCTTTCTCGTTGTAGCGTGTGAATGATACATTTACACCATTTAGCGTATCTCTTTTATGTTCATTGTAAATCTCTGCAATGGGGAAAGTCGCTTCTGTAAAAATACCTGCCGGACTTTTGAGGTAAGTATGGTCCGGATCTTGGGCTAACTCTTCCAATCTGCTACCGTTACTGAAGTGGTTGGCTTGTATCACTTCCTTGGTTGCTCCAAAGAAATAGGATTTGTAAACCAACGAATCCCGCTTGCCGGAAGAACTTTCTATCAGGGCTTCAAAATTAAGATTCAGGCTTAAACCGTCAATGTATAAAATGGTTCCGTCGCCATGAGTACAGCGAATGTAAACTCCCTTTAATACATTCTTGATAAAACTTTCAGGAGTCTTGAAATACTCTTTGTTCTCCTTGTATTTGTTGAAGATGTGATCGCCTAATGAATTGGGCAATTTGATAGTCTGTATAATTGTTCTTTGCTTGACACCGCTGCTTGTGGTTGTAGTTTCATCTTTGCTTGTAGACGGACCTACTGCCGAATAGGCTTTTACAGCGATAGGCTTTCCTTTTTCGTTGTAATAATCTTTAGGATCCACACTGGTATAGAAAGTACTTAGTTCTTTTTCAGGAATAACCTTGTCCAATGTGTCAACCTGTAAGCGCATGGCATTCAGTGAGTCACCAAAGAAAGACCCGTATTGCAGACTTATATTTACTCCGATGACTTTGGTCAGCTCTTCTTCAAATTTGAAGTTGTC
>OKTN01000483.1_pt1 | contig 19859 bp, 22 predicted proteins | sample 1606451 | NCBI WGS metagenome assembly OKTN01 (sample SAMEA3879602, study PRJEB24766) | human gut metagenome | biome: human-associated habitat; feature: feces | place: USA | collected 1985/1987 | reverse complement strand
CTATAATGATTTTAAAGAATTTCCAAACCAAGTTCTTGAGCAACTAAAGTACGAATAAATATCTTTATTTGAAAAAGCTTTTAATATTATTTAGGGTCCTACTTCAAACACCACCGTAGTTACATCAAAGACGAGGAAAGATGAAACAAGGAGTAAAAAGTAAGTTAGGACATAAAATAAGCGAAGATAAGTAAATTGGAAAAAGATAAATTGCGGAAAAAGAATTCTTTCATAATTGGGTTAGTTATAAAAACTCTGCCGAAATCATGCATATACATTCAATTCGGCAGAGAAAATGATTGAAAAAGAAATACATATACGCTATTACTAAAAATCTGCAATTAGATTAGATAGCATTCTTTTAGTTGCTTGAATTGAATCAGATAAACCTATTCCGTCTTTAGGAAAAGATTTATTCATCCTGTACAGGTCTTATTGCACAACCATAATTCTTAAATGGATAAGCCAAGCCAGAAACAGATGTTGTATTAAGCCCCTTATTTGCTTTATCAAAGTTTAGGACGTATGGATACGGACTTGTACTTGATCGCATAGTACCAGTCCAATAATATCCTTTATCACTATTATACCATGAAAAACCTCTTCTGTACCCGGTAGTTGGAAGAAATATGCTATTCCCACTTGGACCAGTAACTTTATATCCATAATAACCATTTCTTTCTTCCCAAGTCCATATACAAGCAGAGATTAGTTCCTGGAATTCACTTTGAGTGGCAATTCTCCATTTGCCACCCCATTTTGCTTTAGCAACATCATATATTGTGCCGCTTATTGAACTGGTTTTTGGATAGTCACTTTCAACTTCACTTTTCTTCCCACCTGTAGGATCTCCCCATCCAATTAATCCATTACAAAACCTAGTCACGTTGTCTTGGATATTTTCGGGGGTCAATGCTGCATCATCATCATATCCTATGTCTAAATTTACGTCTGCCCATTTTACACTTAAACCTAAGTCTACAGCATTTGCCATATCAAGACCGTATTGGCTCCAACTTATAGTGTAAAAACCATCGCTATTCTCTATTTCAGCGATTGTGTTAGAATTTTCATCTAAATAAATAAGGTTATCATACTGGCTTAATAATGTGTAACCTTTAAAAGCCAACAAAATTTCGTCCAATGACAATGTCACTTTCGGAATAACAACTATTGTATTTAGCTTATTATTTTTAAAGCCATATGCGATTGTCTCGCCATTCGACTGATAACATAGCGTGTTGTCATCTTCCAATACAACGTCGCAGTCAGCCATCTTTGAAGCAATATAAGATTGATTACTACCCCATTCTATGCATGGCTTAAAAAAAAGATATTGTGTATTTAAGTCATCACCATCTTCGCTGCAAGAGAAAATAGAAAAACAAGCGAACGCTATTAAAATTATGCTGATGGAATTTAATTTATTCATGATTATTGATTTTATTGTGTTGCTGAATGGCTTTATTTCGAAGTGCATCCATTCTCTTTTTTGAAATTTGGTAATAATAGTCAGTATTATTGTAATCTGTATTATTTTGTATATTGTCGCCACTATTGCCATTGTTACCATTATCTCCACTATTATTTCCATCATCTTCTACGGCAATAGAAAGTGAATCAGAATTTCCATTATCTAATGTAACTTTCAAGGACGCAGATCCAGAGCCTACAGCCTTTATTGAAACTTTTGGTCCGACCTGTTCCAAAATTTTAATTATACTTGAATTACTTGTTGTCCAACTATAATTTCCGGAATATGAATTTGAGCTCGCATAAGCAAGTATGTTTGTAACTTGACCTTTTTTCAAACTTAAAGAAGACATGTGCATACTTACTGTAGTATTATCAGAGCTTCCACCATCTCCATTAACGAATATCTTCCAAGTATCAACGTCTTTATTGATGCCAGACGATGTTGTCCCATTTTTATAATAGTATGTAGTCGCTTGAATTGTTGAACCTACAGCCGGAGATTCTTTTATAGCCTTAAAAGTTGCCGAAGTTGAATATCCGGTGAGATTTCCTTGTAATTCAAATAAAGCAGTATCCCAATTCCACATTACACTCTGTGTGTATGAATGATTTGTTGTGTACAAAGTAAATGTATCTCCAACTTTTACGTTTCGGGAGGCACGAGAAACCTGCGCGTTAACAACTAACACATTTATAAAGCAGATAAAAATAATTATAAACTTCTTCATTTTAATTCAATTAATTTAGAGTATAATTGTCCTGTCATAATTGCCTTACACATACTATTCTGGTGCAGAATAAACTAATCTAACGGTAATGTACCTTCCATCAACAGCATTTTTTTCACGAATGGATGTTCCAGGGATCTTACTTGTAGAAGTGTTTCCACTCTGATAGCTGGAAGAAGTACATTTGGAAGCCGCATATTTCCAACACCCGCCATATGTCCTTCCATCAATATTTAAAGGCTCACTACTACAAACTTCTGCATAATTTCCAGACATGTCATAAAATCCAAGTTCATTTGATTGTTTCGATGCTATATCTTGGATTTTATTACTATTCCCGCTATACCATGCAACATCATTTATATCATCACTACCACTATATGTATAGTTGTTGCTTTTTACACCACCCTTAGCTGCAAATTTCCATTCCTCTTCTGTTGGCAATCTGAAATCCAAACCAGTAGCATCATTAAGTTTGTTTATGAAAGTTCTAAGTTCTGCTTTAGTAATACAATAGTCTCCATTAGAATCAATTCTGCCAATAGAAGTATTACCTATTTTAAATTCTCCCAATAGAGGGACTTCTGTTTGCATCATATAAAATGCCGGAAGACTTCCCCCATCCACTAAAATCATTTTAAACTGTTTGCCATCTATTGAGTAAGATAAATTTTTATAATCTACCTTTATAATTATATCCCCGTCATATAAGTTAGAAACGATAGGTGTAAAGCCTATTACTGAATATTCAGCATCATCTGATAAAATGTCATACGAGAAACACATAGTGTTTTGGGAAGTATTGTAGTGAACATTTTTCGAAGACAGTTCTCCCAAATTTTCGTATTCTTCTAAATTATAAGACAAGGCATTGTCAGATAATTTTGGAGCAATTGCGACGGTTGCCCGTAAACTATCATTAACAAAACTATATGATAATTTAATCAAGCGATTTTTATCTGTATATTGTAAAAAATCAACGTCAGAATCAACAAGCACGTAACCATTCATCTGCTCTTGAACTTGATTCTTAGATGTGTTCCATGCTGTATATGCATTATCTAATATATTCTCAACAATACTTTCATCAGAAGAATATTCATCAAACTTATCATCATCATTACATGATATGAAAAAGTTGTTTAGTGTTACGATTAGTATATATCCAATGTATTTCAAATTGTTTTTCATTTCAATTATTGTTTATTGAACGTTTAACAATAGTCTCTATCACCTTTGCCCTATTATTAGCATTCTTTGAGTTTAGCTCTATTGGTGTACTTTTTATTGTTACTTCGCATTTCGCAATCTTGCCATTTTCTGTTGTAACAGTTATTGTTGTCGTGCCAACTTTCTTTCCTGTTATTTTACCAGATGAAACAGTAGCGATTGAAGAATCGGATGATTTCCAAGTATATGAAGTTTCTGAATTTGTAGGTGAAACAGACGGTGTTAATGTTTTTGAATATCCAACATATATTGTCAATGTGCTAGGCAATGATACTGATGCAGGAAGAGGTAGAACGACTATGTCAGCTGTCGCTTTAATCCCATTATCTGTTGTTGCTGTTACTATAGCTTCACCCTCTGCGATTCCTTTAACTATACCACTAGAGCTAACTGTCGCTATATTATTATTAGAAGATTCCCATGTAACTTTTTTTGCAGATGCACCTTCTGGAGAATAAGAAATTTCAAGCCTTTTAGTTTTACCAACTGTCACATTCAACGGATTTGGCGTTAATGTTGCATTTTGAGGTGCAATATAGGCTACATTTACGATACATGTTTTAGGTGGACCTATAACCGGATCAAAAGTTATTGTTGCTTTACCAGATGCCACCGCCTTAATTTTTGCATCCCAGTTAGTAGCTCCCGATTTACTACTGACTGAAACAATATCTTCGTCACTTGATTTCCATGTCATTTTAGGACTACCAGAAATAGAATGTACTCCGGGGAAAGATGCTTTTATAGTTTCTGTTTGACCTATAGCTAATGATATGTCAGACTTATCAAGTACAGCCTCTTTGCTCTTGAATGTTACAGTGTATGAGACTACAGCCGTAGCAGTCTGATAACGTCCATTGCGATAGTATTCATAGCGATAATTACATGTTACAACAGAAGTTCCTTCAAAATAATGATTCGGATAAATTATCGCTCCTGCCTCATCAGCTTCTTTGAATGTAAGATTACTGTTATTGACATTCCATATAGCATGAGCAACATATCCATTAAAAGGAGGATCCGGAATTCCTAAATAAGCATGTTCATCCCACTCTAAATGATACTGTGCAGATACCTCCAATGTCAGTAAAGCACAGCATAAAAAGAATAATAATTTTTTCATATACAATAATTTAATTGCTCGGTATTACAAGCAGGATATTAGTAGATTGCTAATGTTCAAATGTGTTAGAATCTATATTTTGAACAACATTGAAAAATTTACACTTAAAATGAAAATCCTAAGGAAATTTCAGGGAAACCATCATTTTTACCATAATTATCATCAAACGAAAATACATATGAGCCACCCAAATACCATCCCCACAAATTCAATCGCAAACCAATACGGCCATTCATTCCCACCCTTTTATCAGGATCTATAGATTTCTTCTTTTTATTAGTTCCTATGCCTTCCTCCATTGTGCTTTTGACGATACAATTAATGTCTATCCCCACATATGGCACTAACGCAACTTTATCCTCTGTCAGATACAATTTGGAACCTATCTCAAGTGGTATAAATATCATGTGGTTATCTGATATAACATTTTGATAATCTGCGACATCAAGAAGCATTAAAGTATTAGTATTTACCGCACTGTATCCGATTCTTGCTCCAACATAAAACAACTTATTAAAATGGTAATTTGCGCCAAAACTAAAAGAAAGTGCATAATTACTTCCACTAACACCATCTCCTTTGGGCTTTGGAAGAATTCCATATGCAGCATTAAAAACATAACCCCATTTAGAGTAATCATTGTCATCGAATCTTGCAATATCTATAACTTGATTTGATGTGTTTTGTGAGCCAAAATCATTTTGCTGTGATGTCGCTTTTTTTACATCATTAACTATCTTTTCTACAGGAATGGTGAGTTCCATTCCAACATATACGAATTGAGCGGCATCTGGATTCAGCTCAATTATTTTGGCTTCTGTTGTTGCGTACCGCTTTGCTATAGAGGCAAGCGTTTCTCCACGTTCGACAGTATGTTTCGTTGTGTTTGTCTGAGCAACAACAAGGCTCATACCAACAAACATCATACAAATAAAAGTAATGATTTTTTTCTTAAAATATTCCATGATATATTTAATTAGTTATTTTAATCCATATACATGCCCTGTACCTTGGCATTGACTACACTTGCCAGATGCTCGTCCGTTTATTATTAGGCAATTAGGACACTTTCCGGTAGTATTGGTCATAGAGTGGCTTATCCAACCTTTACCATTACAGGTGGGACAAACACCGTTACCATGACAAATATGACATTCCTTGTTTCCATATCGTTCAGCATAGTACGCTTTATTCTTGGAGCGAATCTCTTCAAAACCGCTATAATGGTCATCGGGATTTGAGGAACTTGTTTTATCCAAGCTGTTATAACCGGCAGCAACCATTTCATGTGAAATCCAATTCCCGTCCCTATCAACATAGCCGGCAATCGGTTGGAGAGGATTCTCCATTAGTTGTTGCGTTATTTGATCCGCTTGGCGTTTGTAAAATGCAGATATTTCACAACTCGCTCGTGCGTTCTGCGTTGCCATAGTGTTTATCTGCTGCTGCATACCCCAATTCCACAATGGGCTGCCCGGAGACATGTCCGTTCCCAAATCAACTGCGCTCATGTCTGTCGGTATCATTGGCGTACCAGTCCAATCGGCGTAAGTCTTGTTCATCGTATATTGAGCAATCTGTTGAAGGGCGAGTTGATTTTTTGCTTGCCATTGAGCATCTGACATTTGACCGATGGGCATTGTTTGCGTAGAATATGACGTTTTCCCTTGCATTTGATGTGATTGCATTTTGGCGGATTCTACAGCCATATAGGTTTGTGCTGCTGTTTGAACGACTGTGCTTGCAATGTTTGCCCATATTTGACGGCGACGTTGCTTTTTTTCTTCTATTTGCCTTTGACGTTCCAACTCTCTACGTCGTTTTTGTTCTGCTTTGGCTTTTTGTTGCTTTTCGTAGGCTTCAAGGAAATCCTCTGCCTCTTGTTTGCCGTTAGCTGCGGCATTTTTGACAAAGCAAAGCATTTGAGACTCATTATTCCATGAATTTCCCATTGAGCCTTTAGCATGTTTCCCATTTTGAAGAATACTGGCAAGTGCCCAATTAGCATCTGCATTATCCTGCCGTGCTGCTCTATGAAGCCAGAAGATTCCCTCCGGTTCTAATACGTCATTGTGATAATGAGAAAAACCTACCGACATCATTGTCTTGGCGTCAAGTCCAACTCCATAACGGGAACTTTCAAAGTTTGTCGGCATTGCCTCAATTTGCTCAAGGATTTTCTCACGATGGGTCTTAATTCCGCTTTTATTTGTTAATTCTGTCGATGGACAATATATATAAGCTTGAAGTAGATTAGGATGAATACCATATCCATTCTCATACATATAACATATCAGATTATTCACCTCAAGTCCCTGTTCCTTTTGATATTGTTCAAGCATTCCAAGACACAGATAAGGGTTACGAATAGGAGAATCCTCATATCCACATGCTAAAGCCAGCTCAATCAGAGCCTTGCCGTTTTTTCCTATGAGAGCGGCTATTTGTAGATACTCTATCCCTTTTTGAAATTCATCCAAGTTTATATTAACTGCCTGACTAAAGGTGGGATAACCATCTGTACTATAAAGAACTCCATGAATTTTTTGTCGTCCCAATTGATATAAAGCATCAGTGTTCCCATATGACACAGCTTCTGTATAATCATTGATTATTTGTTGGGTAAGTTTCTGCCTTTTCTTTTCAGAGACTTGATTTAGTTTCATTTGCTTTTCATGTGCACTCTTATACTTGTTAATTCCCTTTTTAGGGTTATGCGTATAGCGATAACGCATACTCCGAAACAGTTCGCAGTCTCCCAAATCATACACCAACGTTGACAGTGGCACTTCAATGGTAAGTCCTGCATACGCTTCAGTATTTGGGTTCGCTTTAATAATAGAATCAAGCGGTACATTGTATAGCTTTGCCACATCAGCAAATGTTTCGCCCTTTTGAATGGTATGAGGACCGGCATAAACAGAAGAAGCACAAAGAAATGCTAATAAATACCCAATGAATCTCATCGCATCAATCAGTTTGTATTACAAGATATGTTGAAATACGCCAGAAATCAGATGGATTTTTGACTGTCAACGTGAAATTTCGATTACCCGTAGTCGTAATTTCATAGGAAGAAGAGGGCATGTTAGTCAATATCCTTGGACGTTTGGCGGTGAAACTGATTTCGCGCCACTCTCTGATGTCAACTTTTGCAAACTTGCTTCGGTCAAGCGCGGCATCCGCCACAATCTTTCCTTTCTTCAATATGCCCTTACGTTTCAAATCATCTTTTGAACCGATGAGTACATACCCATTATTCAGTATTGCGTCTTGGCGGGCAAGAGCTTCACCTTGTCGTTGAGTACGCCGGTTTAATTCGCTGATAGTTACAGTTTGGGTATTTATTGTTAATCTTTGCGATTCCACCTGCTCCTGCAAACGAGTTATATCCACATTCTTTTTTTCGAGTTCTTCCTTTAATTGTGCAATCTGAATGTTCTTTGCATTCAGTTGCTCCTTTAGATGAGAAATCAGGTTTAACGATTGTGCATTTGAATCGTTGCTTTCAGAAAGTTGATTTTCCAACTGTCTGATTTTATCATTTTGTTTCTTCAGCAATGCTTCAAAACGCATGAGGTTATGCTTTACATTTTCTTTTGTAATGGGAAGTTCCTCATTGTTATTAAAGAAAATCATGTTTTCCTGATAGGCAATAGAATCCAAAGTCTCATTTAGAATCTCTATCGTTTTACTGTACCTATCAAGACTTTCACCTTGTTCTCTATTTATTTGGCGCAAAGAGTCTCGTTCTTCCACCAGTTTCATGACTTTACTGCCGGAATTGCCACAACTACATATTAAAGTAGAAACAAAACACATTGACAGGAAAGTCGTTATCTTACTTATCATTCTTGTCTATTTTTTAGGTTGATAAATCATAAGTTGCATTCCGGTAGTAAGCGGACTTGTCGGTTTAGTTTTTTGCGGTAAATCATTCCATTCAATAATTTGTTCTGGAGTAACATTATATTTAGACGATAATTTTTCCAAATTTTCTCCTTTTGAAACGGCATGGAATACAACGATAAATTGTGGCTGTTGATTTTCAACAACTACAGTATCAGCCACATTTTCTTCTACAAATTCAACCGGAGTAATAATATCAGACATACCACTTTTATATCTAATCATAAAAACCTCGGATTTGTCTAATACCACTTCACTTATATTACCTTTCCCTATTAATCCCGTAATACCTGCACCTTTAGATTTTACGGAATAATGAACATTGTTTTCTGTTATTTTTATATTGTCAGCAGCAATCTCCACCCCTCGTATAAGATAGATAACATCGTTTCGTTTTGCATCTGCACGCTTAGACTCACCGGTAAGACGTTTCCCATCCGGAGTTATGTACACATTACCCTGTTTCTCAATATAGACCATAAAAACATCTTTTGATGCGACCTCGTGTTGAGTACCAGTTTTATCGCCAATGTAACCGAAGATGATTTTATCATCGGTTATCTGATATAATTTAACATCTGTTTCTCGACCATTTCTAAAAATGATATGATCATAAGCCATACATGTACTACTAATTGTCAAGAATATAAATCCCAATAATAATGTAATGTAACGTTTCATCTTGATTGTTTCTATTAATTTTGTATCGGAATTCCGTCTCTTCGCAAGAAACGGATGCTTGATATAACTTATTGTAAATCAGTAATATCTGACTTTTCTAAATATTTCTTGCTTAACAAAAAATATGTTTTTGAATACAATTTGTGAAAAATCTTATATTCCAATGATTTACGTTTCTGGATTTTTTCATATCTTTGCACTGGAAATCCGTTTCTTGCGAAGAGACGGATGTTTTTGTCTAACGGTCAATCCCCTACAAATCTTTAATAATCAGTTCGTTTACCTTGTCTATAACAGAAGTGTCAATTGAGGCGAGATATATCTGCGTGGTAGTAATAGAGTCATGCCCGAGGGCGTCCGAGATGACATTGACCGGGACGTTCTTCGACTTGGCGATGGTCGCCCAAGCATGGCGGCTGACATACGTCGTGAGCGTAACGGGTAGCCTGATCATTCCGGCTATGGTTTTAAGGGACTTGTTCACGCGGCGTAACGCCGTCTCATACTGCCTGCGCTCGTTCTCTCCGGGACGGGTTATGACCGGAAGCAGATACGGCGATTCCTTGTTCGGGTGGCGGTCAATTATTTCCTCTATCTGTCTGATGACCTTTATGTGCAGCAACTGGCCGGTCTTGTGGCGGCGGTAGGTCAGCACGCCGTTTTGGATGTCGGTCTTCTTCAGGAACGCAGCGTCTATGAATGACATCCCCCTGCAGAGGAAAAGAAAAAGGAACAGGTCGCGGGCTGATTCAAGGCCGGGTTTCAACGAGAGGTCAAGGTCTCTGATCCGCCTGATGTCACCGATCGATATTGCCCGTTTGAGCGTCTTCTCTGTCCCGGTGAACACCGTTCGGAACGGTCTGCGGTCTTCGGTCAGTCCCTGCTCCACGGCACGATTATAGACCGCACGGAGTATGCGCATGTAAAAGGATATGGAGTTGGGCACGACTCCTGTCGAAGTCAGGTACGCCTGATAGTCCTCCATGAGTATGTGGTCTATTGCTTCCATCGGGATGTCCCCGTTATCCCGGAACTGTTTGAAGCTGCCGAGTGCGGCACGGTAGTTCTTGGCCGTGCCGGTGTGATTCAATTGCAGCAACCGTTCGATGACGCTCTCCATGAAATTGAAAAAGGTGTTCTCTTTTCCAGTACGCCGAAACTCTTCCACCACATCATCCGATGAATAATTACGGCACCGGTTCTCGAACCGTCCTATGATTGCCGACAACCGTTCCATATCCGAGCGTAACTTTCGGGTTATCGACTGCACTATGGCTGTTCGCTCGTTATTGTCTGTCGGTATCGGCTTGAAGTGTTCTTCATCCCATTCATGAGAGAATACCTTGTAACCGGTCGTGATCTGCCTGACAGTACGGCGGTGAGTTACAACATAAATGATAGTGCCCGGACGGTCTTTGACCGTCGAAGGGCGGAGTTTTACTTTTACTGTAGTCATACTTATATTGTTTAAATTGATAATGTCCCATTGTCATTGCTTTAGCTTGCGGCACGTAAAAATGGTCAGCACGATACAGAGCGCAAGAAAACCTGCCGTGTAACCGAGCATTTTCCACAGCATGACACTGTGTATGAATCGGGCGTTGGCCATACAGGTGCAGATGAAAGCCGCCAAAAGAAAAATGACCGTCTCTACCATACACCAGAAGGCGGTGGTGGAGATGACCACACGGTCTTTCATTGACAGGCGGTTGAGCAGTTTCGTGCTTTCGCTGTCAATTTTCCCGGCTATCTTCCGGCAAATCGCCTCCCCTTCCTGCTCAAGCGTCCGTTTGGCTTCTTCGCTGACGGTTATTTTGCTTGCCTCGTGCAGGGAAGAGACAGCCCTGTCCAGTCCGGGCAGGGCTTCCGAGAGTCTGTTTTCAAGTTTTTCCAGCTTGTCGTTAAGAATGCCGACGGCCTTGTAATTGTTTTCCAGCGCGTCGGCCATGCGGTCTTTCTCCTGCATTTTCTCGGCTGCGGGGAGTGCCGCGTCTATTTCCGAAAAATCAAATCTGTCTTTACCCATAGCTTCTATCGTTTTCGTCCGACTTTCGGTTTCCTGCCGATCATCCTTGCAGCTTCACGGGCGCATCGGCGTGCCCATTCCCGTTCGTTCTCGTCCTCGCGTCTTCCCCACGGCAGGTCACTGGTACTTCCGCCACCGCCGCCCGACGGTGCCGCCTGTGCCGACATCATCCCCGCAAACAAGGCCACGGCAAGGTCTGTCAGCTCTTTATGATTCGCCACCTCCCGGTAGTCGAACTCGTCGTCGAACACCTCCATGACCTTTTCGGGAATGAAAAGGCGGCGGCTCCCACCGTCCGTGTCAATAATATATGAGGTGGTGCCGGAGCGATAATCGGTATATTGCGGAATCGGTGTCGTTCCTTGTACCCAGCCCGGTACCGGTCGGGCTGCGGTCGGTATCGGCTTCTTTATGACAGGTGGTGTTGAAACAGTCTTTGTCTTGGGTGTCGCGTGAAGCTTCTCCCACGTGCTTTCGAGCTTGCTCGCCATGAGATTGCGCCCCCTGCCGAGTTCGGAAGCCTTATATCTGGCGTTGCCTTTCTTCAGCACGTAGCCGCGCAATATCTTCCTGTTGTCGTGCAGCTCCCAGATTTCATATCCCTTGCTCCGGAATATGGCGGCGTATTCGTCCCATGACCAGTTTTCCATAGATCGCAGGGTTTCCATGCAGTCCCGGTTTACCTGCCCGATGTTCGTCTCCCGTACTTCGGCGGCGGTTGTCCAGCCCCGTTTCAGGGCCACACGCTCGGCTGCCCGCTGCGCCCGCAGATGTATGTCGTGGTCGTTGTTGATGTGTCCCTGTTCGTCGATGCGGCAGAATGCACCGTGAAGGTGGGGAACGCCGCTTTGGGATTCCAGATGCAGCTGCACCGTACCCTTGCTCCCTTTGAGGTTGGTCTTCGGGGAATAGGTCTTGCCGGTCTTGTCGTACAGTTCGATGTTGTCGAACTCGTTAATGAAATCGTCCCACAGCTTTTGCCAGTCATTGATGGTAAAGTTCTTCGTGTGTTCCGGTGCGGGGCTGACCTCAATGCGGATGACGGAGTTTTTGACCCGTTTGAATTTCGCCAGCGTCAGCCGCATGGAATCCCAGATTCCCGCCGCGTCCAGACCGGGCGGCAGCAAATTGTCCTTGACGTGGAAGATACGTTCGGGATGTTTCTTGTTCCTCGATTCTCCCGTGATATAACCGAGATCATTTATCCCGTGGGAAATGGATTTCGCTTTTGCTATCATGGTTCATCCTCCCGGTCTTCATCGTTCCTTGTCCCGTCAGGCAGGCGGTTGTCCGCCCGTATCTTGTCAAGAACACCGGTGATGCGGTCGGCAAGTTTTCCGAGTTCCTTGAGCCATTCGAGCATGAAAGGGTAGCTGTTAAACATCTGTTTACGTTTCTCGGGATTCATGCCATGGAGTGCAGACGTGTAGTTCACGAGGTCGCTGCGGCAACCTATAAGGGCCTCCATGACGGCCTCCTGCCTTGCCGTCAGCCTCGCTTTCGGCCTGTAACCGGAAGCCCTTGCCAGTATATAGTTGCTGACGGTCATGCCGCACTCGTCGGCCAGCCGCCGGATATGCTGCTTCTGCCCCGGGGTGACCTTGGCACCGACATACTCGGTACGCCTGTTCTCGGGCGGAAAGGGTGTATTCTGCTTGTCTTTTGTCATAAAATATTGTTTAAAAATGGGTTATTAAAAGGTGCGAGCCTGCGAGCGCCGTAACCGGCGACCGCCAGTGAGCCGCGAGAGCGCCAAGGGATGACCGACCAAAGGGAAGTTAGACCTTGGCATATCTCGAAACTGAAAGACGTTTTTGCTTTCCCTGCGGAGTGCCTCTCCTGCCGGATGGATACCGTTCAGGTGTCATTTAAGTGCTGTTCAAATGCCGTTCAAATGCTGTTTGGGTGGTATTGCAGGGGTTGCCCACATAGCTGCCCTGCGTGTCGGTCCAGCCCTCTATGCAGGTCACGGAGACCACGGAAGCGACTTTGGTGCTGCTTACCGTTATCATGTCCAGCCTCTCCATCGTGGCGAGAAGGTTGCGGACTTTCTTCCTCCCCATGTTCCACTCTTCCGCAAGACCGGTTTCCGAGAACTGCAACTGTCCGGGTTGTAATGTCTGCGGCCTGCGGAATGAACTGTTCCTGCCGGGAGTAAACGCATACGTGCCAACAGGTCGTAAAAGAGCGTGTGATTGCCGATTGTATTGTCATTGTCATCTTTCGTTGTCCCGCCGAGCCATCCGATGGCCTCTGCGGTAAGGTGGAACCGGATTGTCCGGAATCCCTTCGGCTTTTTGAAAAGATATGCTTCCTTGTCCTTCATTATTTTCTGTATCATTTAGCGTAGATAAGGGAACGGAACGGCGGAATGGTTGGCAACGGTTCCGGTAAAATGTCGTGAATGAAATACTCCTTGTCCCTTGCGGTTTCATCCGCCATCCAGCTCCGGTTTGGTTTCAGTTCTTCCCTCCGTTCGTGGCGGGTTGGGATTGCAGGTGCTGCCGTGCCTCCTCCACCGCCTTGAAGTCGGACGAGATTTTCATCAGCGCGACACTGATACGGCAGAGCTGACCTATGTCCACAAAGCCCTTGACCGCTTCCATCAGTCTTTGCACGCGCTCCTGACGGTGTCTCATCACGGCCTCGTTGCTTGTTCCGTTCTCACGGGTAAGCCCGTGGTTCAAGAAGCGGTTGACTGCCAGCATGTCGGTTGGCTCAATCGTGTCGATGTCACCCTTCCCCATGCCGTAACCGACCATCACCCGGATGGAATCGGCCTCGTAGGGCGAACAGGCTCGGAGAAACTCCAGAATGGTCTGGGCCTTCGCACCGATTACGGGCCTGCTCTCTTTTTTCTTCTGTTCCTTGTTTGCGGAATCCTGAACCGTGCTATCCTCGATACCCGGCTCCTTGTTCATCAGATTGTCCATGTACATTTTTAATCATTCGTTAATAAATCATTTGTTCCTCTCACGGCCTGCCAGATAGCGTGCGGCCTCGCTGTCGATCTCGTCCTGCGATTTCACCCGTACCCGTTTCAGCCATGCGTCGAGGTCTTCCCTTGCGAAGAAGCACAGCTTGCCGTTAGGCTTGTAGTAAGGGATCGCGCGGCGCATCATCATCTTGTAGAGATAGCTGGGTTTCAGCCCGAGATACCGGGCCGCCTCCGTGGTAGTCATCAGGTTGCGTTCATTTTCCATATTCGTCCGTTTAAAATGATTCCTTGAAATAGTTCCTTGTTCTCTCTGGAAACCGGAAAACACTGTTTGTCAGCCTTTTCCTTTCTTCTGTTTCCGATGCAAAGTTAAGTTTGACCCGGAGGGGCACAATGGGAAACAGATGGGGAAAGTGCATAGAAAAAGAAATGCGCCATACTGCTGGGGTTCAACAGTATAGCGCACGGCTATGGTCTATATGTGGTATGCTGAATGGGGAAACGGCGGGCGGCTATGGGGTACGGTTCAACCGCTTTGCGTTTTCAATGGCCTTGTCGATGGCCTTGCGGTAATCCTGATTCTCCTTTGTGGTACCTTTGCCGCAAACGTCGCTGCGGTGTTTGTCGTAGTACGACTTGGATATGCCGCAGCGTTTCAGGAATTCTTCCGCCCAGAGTTTTCCACGTTCCCGTGGCCTGATGGTCTGCGAGACGGAGAACACCATGTAGCAGACGCGCAGGTTCTCTTTCGGGCGCACGGTGACGGCCCGTGAAGCGGGTTTCAGGTTCAGGAAGTTCACAAAGTCGCTGCCCGGCAGGAAGTCGAACTGGTAGTCGTTGCACACCTCGTAGATGAACAGGCACAGGGCGAGGTCAACGGTATCCGTCCATGAGGATGTCTCTTGCAACAAGGCGTTCATGGCTTGCCCTCCTTCATGCGCCCGATGTCGGAGATGATACTCCCAGCGATTCCTTTCAGGCGTTCCACCAGCACATCGAGGAATACCGGTTTGAAACACCAGACACAGAAATACCGGTCACGTTCCTGCTGCCACTCTTTATATAATAGATCCGCGTGCGCGTGGGCTTCGTCATATTTCGCCTTTGCCGCATCGCACTCCACGTCGAGCGACTTGTATTCTTTCGAATCCAGCGGTAGGAAATCCAACCGGTTGCTCATGGCCGAATACTTGCGCCAGAGTTCGGTGGCGACGGTTTTAGTTTCCTCGTACCGGAGTTCAAAAGGTTTGAGGTGTTCCTCGAAAAGGGCCGCAAAGTCCATTTTCTGCAACGATGCCCTGTCAAGCGATAGGTATCTGTCTGTTTCCGAAAAGAGGGAAGTTGAAAATTCCAGAAGCCGCTCCGTATCTTCCCGGAACAACAATCCGGCTTCTTTGACAAGGCTGTTCGTTTCGTTGAAATCACGGTAGAACAGGGCGGGCGGCAAAGCTTGTTCAAAAGACACCTCACCTGGGTTATGAGTTGTATAAGTGGCGAGGAACGTGTTCACCTCGTACAATCGTTGTGCAATCTGCTGTATCATCATGGCCGTCAGGAATTAAAAAGGTCATCCATCGTCACCTCGCTGTGGACAATACTGCTGTGCTTGCCTTGTCCTACACCGAATGTAGTGACAAAGGTATGCACCACGGCTTCTTTGGTCTTTGTACGCTCCTTGAATATCCCCATCCGCTTGCGCAATCTCATCTCATACTCGTTGGTAATGGAATATTCCTGCTCGCTGAATTTCATCTCGCAAAGATGTATCACCTTGTCGGATCTTTCAATAAGCATGTCTATTTGCGCACCCGGTATTTCGTTCTCTGTGTCCGGCAAACATTTCCAAGTGGAAACGGAAGTACCGATACCCGATATGCCCAATGCCTTCTTGATCTGTTTGTGGTGCTTCATACATATAAGTTCAAATGTCAGTCCCATCCATGCCCTTATGCCCGCATCGTCAAGATTGTGGCTCCACCATTCGGTATCCTTGTCGTGGCGGTTTGCAATAAACTTGAAATAAAAAAGGGTGTAGAAATCGACAAGCCTGTAAACCAATGTGTTCTTCTTTCCGAAAAGCTCAAAATTTTCTATGAAGTCACACAACTCAAGATTGTTAAGCACGGTGTTAAGGAAGGTTCCGTTAAGTTTTGTGGCCTTGGAAATTTCCCGTTTTGTCAAGCCGTATTTATGGTCGTACAGAATTTCAATAACCTTGATGTAGGAATCCACATGAGTAAACAGCGCGCTGTATAATTCGTCATATTCCCTGCGCAGCGGTGCGCTCTTATGAAAAAACAGCATGTCGATATTCTGCGCCACGCTCATTTGCGGATTCATCAGACTAAGATAGAAGGGAATGCCGCCTGTGAACATATAACATTGCAGAATATCATAACGGGTGAGTGGAGAATCGAACGATTTGAAATACTCTTCCGTTTCAGACAAAGTGAAAGGTTCAAGGTAAAGCCGGCGTGTGATACGGTTATGCAAACCGCCTTGATTGTCTATCAGCTTGTCTGCCATCCAAGAGGTCGCAGAACCGGATGCAATCAATACAATGTCATATCTGCGGTTTGCCCATCCGTTCCAAAAATTTTCAAGGGCACTGACAAAAGTGGAGCGTTGGGTGTCAATCCAAGGCATTTCATCAATGAAGATGATTTTTTTCCGATTTACAGGAAGTGTTTCCAGATAATATTCAAGAGCGTCAAACGCATCATACCAGTCGGCGTATGTTTTCTGTTTCTGACCGGAATGCTTCTGAATCGCTTTCGCAAAATAATTAAGCTGGGTCTGTGTTTTAGTCTTATGTTTCCCGACAAAAGAAAAGTCGTACCTGTTCTCAAAAAATTGATCGATAAGAAAGGTTTTTCCTATACGCCGGCGACCACATACAATAACGAACTCTGACCTGTTGGAAGCCATGCATTCTTTCAAGGTCGCACATTCATCGTGCCGTCCTATAAGCACAGGGGGGATTTGAACTGTATTTTCCATACGGCAAAGTTATGGATTAAATTCCATACGGCAAAGAAAATATGCCGAGTTTTGACTAAAACCGCATTAAAAACCTCTAAAAAAGTCAAATCTCGGTGATATAGCAACCGATAAGGTATGACAATGATAAGTTTTTAACACGAAAAAATACCGCCATTGAATAGACAAGGTATTCTGTGGTAATATTTTGTGTATAAAACAGTTGTCAATCAAACACGCTGTCCACCAGATTGACCGCCTCGACTTTCTTGCTGTCAACGATTTTCGCGTAAATTTGTGTAGTCTTCACGTTGGCATGTCCGAGCAGTTTCGATACCGTATAGAGGTCTGCACCGAGCGTCAACATCATCGTGGCGAACGTGTGGCGGCTGGTGTGATAGGTGATTTTCTTGGCTATCTTGGCTGTCTCCACCCACTTGGCCAATACCTTGTTGATATTGGGTTCGGCTGGCAATCCGTCAAAGATTTTCGATTCGTCGTCTTCTCCGTTTCTCTCGGGCAGCCAGCGGACGGCGTGGCGGGAAAGCGGCAGGTAAATCGGCGTAGTGGTCTTCTTCATCACGGTTGACATCCGGTATTGTTCCCCGTCCAGAATGATGTCCTTCCACCGCAGGGCGTACACGTCACTCAACCGCAGACCGCAGTAACAAGAGAAAAGATAGGCACACTTCACGTCCTCACGGGGACACTCCGTGTCAATCAGCACCTTTATCTCGTCAATGGTCAGGTATTCACGCTTGGATTCCGGCACCTTGATGCGTTCCGTGGCTGCAAGTGTCATGATCGGGTTTTCCGGGATGACCTCCGCACGGACGGCGGCATTGAGGGCGGTGGAGAAATAGCCCACGTAGTCTGCCGCACTTTTGGGAGAAAGCGGCTTACCCCACCGGGTTTTGTAAGTATGCTGAATCCAGTCGATAAAATCCAGACACCACTCCTTGTCGATTTCCTGCATCCTCACCTTTTTCCTGTAAAGGGGAAGCATACGGCAGACCGTCCGCAACAGTTTCAGTCCTCTTGCGCCCTTACGTTCCTGTTCGGCAAGATAGGTTTCCATCCAGTCGTCCAGCAGCATTTTGGAACGGATGGATGTCTTTTTCAGCCCGGCCTTCGAGTGGGTCAGCTCGATAATGCGTTTTGACTTGATGGCCTCCACCGCTGCTTTGGTGGCCCGGTTCTGTTCCTTGATCATGGGATTGATTTCAGGCAGCAGGTACAGTTTCAGGAACTCGTAACTGCGCCTGCCGTCCACGTAGATGTCGAGATAATAGGATTCCGAGCCGTCGGCGAGCTTCTTGGTGCGCACCTTCACCGGCTCTTTGAGTCTGGTTGCCTTTCTTGTTGTTGCCATATATATGATGTATTTAGAATGCGTTGTCAACCAATGCGATTGCATCGTCTTTCTTCTTGTCCACAATTTTCGCGTAAACCTGCGTGGCACGCACGGAACGGTGGCCGAGAATTTTGGAAACGGTGTAGATGTCCGCCCCGAGCGTCAGCAGCAGCACCGCGCATGAATGCCGGGCGGTGTGGAAGGTCACGTTCTTCTTTACCCCGGCCTTTTCCGCCCAGCTTTTGAGATTGACACAAAGGTTGCCTTCATTGGGCAGACCTCCGAAAACAAGGCCGTCGGGCATACAGTCCCCACGTTCCGGCAGCCATTTTACGGCTTGGGATGAAAGGGGGATATAAACGGGGTTGGTGGTCTTCGTCATCACCACCGAGACACGCCATTGTCCACCGGACATGGAAAGGTCACGCCAGCGCAGCTTCCGGATGTCGCTGATACGCAGCCCGCAGAAACAGGAGAACAGGTATGCCTGCCGTACCAGCTCGTTAAAAAACGGAGTGGCCATCATCCTCTTTATTTCCTCGATGGTCAGGAAATCCCGCTTACTCTCGGGAACCTTGATTTTCTCTGTCATTTCCAGCCTGTACCACGGGTTCGAGGCAATCAGGTTCTCACGGACAGCCTCGTTCAATGCGGTGCGCAAGGTGGTATAATAGGAATGCGCGGTCTTGGGGGTGATGGGCTTACCCCATGCGGTCTTGCAGGAACAGCGGAGCCAGTCGATATAGTCAAGATAGAATTGCTTGTCCACATCACAGAGCTTGACATCCGCACGGAATTTCAGCAGATTCTTGCGGGCGTTGTCGATACCGTTCAGGTCACGCGCTCCCCGGTGCTCGTGGTTCTTACGAACAATCGCCATCCAGTCGGACAGCAGCATGTCGGAGGATGTATTTTCCGGCACCGCTTCCACCTTCGCGTTAAGCAAGGCTTCCGCCCGCTCACGTCGGATGTCTTCCGCCCTACGGAGTGTCCGCGCGTTTTGTCGCTTCGCTTGGGTGGATGTCTCCGGCACGAGATAGAGTTGCAGAAACTCGTACTCGTGCCCGCCGTTCACGCTACGGTCAAGAAACAAGGATAAACGCCCGTCCGCCAATTTACGGTGACGTAACTTGAACGGAGATTTCTCTATCAATGATTTCTTTTTTCTTCCCATTGTCAATCAGTGATTTATATCCATGCACAAAGATACGAAATAATCCGAAAATGAGTATCGTTTTAGGTAACAAAAATGGTGAATAATAGCGATTTTTAAGGAATACAACGGAAATCATCATCTATTTATAATATATTGATAATCAGTAATTATATGGATTTTCGTTGTTTTTATTTTCCCTTATTTTGTATACATTGGCTAATGGGCTACGATATGCTGCGTAGATATGTACATTGGCCTT
>OKTN01000478.1_pt1 | contig 19988 bp, 14 predicted proteins | sample 1606451 | NCBI WGS metagenome assembly OKTN01 (sample SAMEA3879602, study PRJEB24766) | human gut metagenome | biome: human-associated habitat; feature: feces | place: USA | collected 1985/1987 | reverse complement strand
AATTTTTGTATAATATGATTTTGTACTGGATTCTTTTTTACATTTTAAGAACTCTGGAACGAATAATCATAAGAATAATTAATGAGGAGATTCTATTATGAAGCTTGGTATCGTGGGTCTGCCTAATGTCGGCAAAAGTACCCTTTTTAATTCACTTACTAAGGCAGGAGCAGAGTCAGCTAACTATCCTTTCTGTACAATTGACCCTAATGTCGGTGTTGTTGCAGTTCCGGATGACAGACTTGACAAGCTTGCCGCTTTATATAATTCAGCAAAGATAACACCTGCTGTTATTGAATTCGTAGATATTGCAGGTCTTGTTAAAGGTGCATCTAAAGGTGAAGGTCTTGGAAACCAGTTCCTTGCCAACATCCGTGAGGTTGATGCTATCGTTCATGTTGTAAGATGTTTTGAAGATTCTAACATCGTTCATGTTGATGGTTCTATTGACCCAATAAGAGATATTGAAACTATCAATCTTGAGCTTATATTCTCAGATATTGAAGTATTAGACAGAAGACTCGCTAAGCAGAAGCGTGCTTCTTATAACAATAAAGATATTGCTAAAGAATGTGACCTTCTCGAAAGACTTAAGGCTTTCCTTGAAGAAGGTAATTTAGCTAAGAATTTTGAATGTCAGGACGAAGATGAAGAAGCATTTTTAAAGGAATACAACCTTCTTACAGCTAAGCCTGTAATCTTTGCAGCTAACGTGTCAGAAGATGACCTTGCCAATGATGGTGCTGACAATGAATATGTCGAAAGAGTAAGAGAATATTCTAAGAAGGATAACTGTGAAGTATTCGTTATCTGTGCACAGATTGAACAGGAAATCTCAGAATTAGATGATGATGAGAAGAAGATGTTTCTTGAAGACCTTGGCATAAGTTCATCAGGTCTTGATAAACTTATTGCGGCAAGCTACCGTATTCTTGGTCTTATCAGCTACTTAACAGCAGGCGAGACAGAAACCAGAGCATGGACAATCACTAAAGGAACTAAAGCTCCGCAGGCTGCCGGAAAGATTCACAGTGATTTCGAAAGAGGCTTCATTAAAGCAGAAGTTGTTTACTATCAGGATTTACTTGACTGTGGTTCATATAACGGAGCCAAAGAGAAAGGTCTTGTAAGAATGGAAGGTAAAGAATATGTCGTTAAAGATGGCGATGTAATCCTTTTCAGATTCAATGTATAATATTAATGGGCGTGTGGTTTTACCACGCGCCCATTATTTCTTTAAACTTCTTAACATTATCAGCTACATCTCCAGAAAAGATTGCTGAACCTGCTACTATTACATTAGCACCTGCCTCAAGAATTGATGCAAGATTTCCGGCATTCACTCCACCATCTATCTCAATATCTGTATCAAGTCCTTTAGCATCTAATAAAGTTCTTATTTCTTTTACTTTATCAAGTGATTCCGGTATGAACTTCTGTCCCCCGAATCCCGGATTAACGCTCATTACAAGAACCATATCTACCTTATCAAGATATGGCTCAATTGCTGATACCGGTGTCGGTGGATTAAGTGTTATAGCTGCTTTTACACCACATTCCTTAATCTTTTCTAATGTAGCAACAACATCCTTACACGCTTCAACATGTACTGTAATTATATCAGCTCCTGCCTTAACAAAATCTTCTATATATCTTATAGGCTCTTCAATCATAAGATGTACATCAAAAACCTTGTCAGTCGCACTTCTTGCTGACTTAATAACTGGCATTCCGAATGAAATACTCTTTACAAAAAGTCCATCCATAACATCTACATGAACATATTCAGCTCCTGCCTTATCAATCGTTTCAAGCTCTTCTCCTAATTTCTTGAAGTCTGCCGATAATATTGATGGTGACAAAATTTTCTTTAAACCACTCATAATTAACAACCTTTCTGTTTTCAAGTACATTTAGTACTTCTTCTTGTTCTTTATTTCTTCAAACATATCTGTATATGACTTATATCTGTCATAATTGATAATTCCGTCTTCAACTGCCTGTTTTACCGCACATCCCGGTTCGCTTACATGCATGCAGCCATTGAATCTGCACTTTCCTTCGAATGGTACAAACTCTTCAAAGTAAAATCTTAAATCTTCTTTCTCAACATCCGGAAGATTAAGTGATGTAAATCCCGGAGTATCACATATATATGTTTGCTTACATACATTGTATATCTCGGAATGTCTTGTAGTATGCCTTCCTCGGCCTATCCTGCTTACTTCTCCTGTCTGGCTGACTTCTCCCTGCTCTTCCATGTCCGGTATAAGCAGATTGGTAAGTGTCGACTTTCCAACTCCTGATGGACCTGCAAGCACTGTAGTCTTTCCTTTCAGCACTTCCATTACACTGTCAATGCCAATATTATTCTTTGCACTTATGAATATGCACTCACAGCCACAGCCTTCGTATTTCTTCTTTAATTCATTCTTATATTCATCATCCGCCAGTTCTTCCTTATTAAAGCATACAACGGTCGGAACATCCTGATAATTCATCATAAGAATGAATTTATCAAGCAGATTAAAATTAGGTTCTGGCGTCTTTACTGCAAATATAACCATTGCCTGGTCAATATTAGCAGTAGCCGGTCTTATAAGTTCGTTCTTTCTTGGAAGGATATCCACCACATTTCCTTTGAAATTATCCTTATCAATAACTTCTATCTCCACATTATCACCAACCAGTGGTTTAATGTGTCGGTTTCTGAATATCCCTTTTGCCTTACATTCATAAATACCGCTGGTTTCTACATGTATATAGTAGAAACCAGCGATACCCTTAATTATCTTTCCCTGCATATAAATAATTATACCTGATTAATTCTGTGCTGCTTCTGTAGCCTTTGTTGCTTCTGTAACCTTTGTTGACTCTGTAGCCTTTGTTGGTTCCGTAGCCTTTGTTTGCTCTTCCTGCTTATGGCTTACTGTAACTGTAACTGTTGTTCCCTCTGGAACAGAAGTACCTTCTGAGTAATCACTTGAAACTACATATCCATATGTTCCGCTAGATGTTGTATAAGAAACATTAGCCTTAAGTCCGTTATTTTCAAGCCACTGTCTTGCTTCTGACTCAGTCTTTCCTACAAGATTAGCCATTGTAACATTCTTAATCTGCTTTCCACGGCTTACTGTAATTGTAACTGTTGTTCCCTGTGCCACACTTCCTGATGGAGAAGCCTTAATTACTTTGCCTTCATCAACAGTGCTGCTGTAATCATAATCAACCGAAACCTTAAATCCTGCTGATTCCAGTTTTTCTCTGGCATCAGATTCTGATTCCCCTGTAACAGATGGAACTGTTGTATTAACAACTTCTTCCCCACCACTTATAGTAAGAATAATCTGTGTATTCTTTGCCACCTTGGCACCTGCCTTAGTTCCCTGTGAAATTACAGTATCCTTAGCCACTGTCTTAGAGCTCTGTACAACCTGCTTATAGCCAAGTCCGACATCATTAAGTGCTTTAACAGCTTCATCCTTAGTCATGCCCTCAACCTTAGGAACTGTAACTGTATCCTTGGCATTTGCTGTTGATACAGTCTCTTCTGTAGTTGATAGAGTTTCTGTATTTTCATTCTTATGTGACTTAGTGCTTCCAACAAGCTTAACAATAACAAATATTGTAACAATAAGTATAATAACAGCTATTCCTATTCCAATTATTTTCATAATTAAATCCAGCTTGTCATTATCCTCATCATCAATATCTACATCCTCATCGTCTTCCTGTAATTCATTATCTGAATCTTCATTTTCATCATCTTCCAGAAAAATATCATCATCTGATAATGCATCATCATTCTCACCAGCATTAACTTCTTCTGTATCAGATGAAGCTGTAGCTGCCACTCCTGCTGCTGCATAAGCCGGAGCCATCTTAACAAAATCTTCATCTGGCATTACAAGAGCTTTTTTAAGATCTGTTATAAGTTCTGCTGCTGTCTGATATCTTCTGTCAGGTTTCTTCTGTGTACATTTAATAACAATTCTGTCTATACTTAATGGTATATCCGCTACAACCGTAGATGGTGCAGGTATCTCATCCTGAATATGCTGTACTGCTACTGCAACTGTAGAGTCACCATCAAACGGTACTGTACCTGTCAGCATCTCAAATATTGTTATACCAAGAGAGTATATATCACTTCTCGCATCAGAATATCCACCTCTTGCCTGCTCAGGTGAAATATAATGAACCGAACCCATTGTTGATGACGAATTAATTGTACTTGATGAAGCAACCTTGGCAATTCCAAAGTCCGTTACCTTGACCTTGCCTTCCTTAGATATAATAATATTCTGTGGCTTAATATCCCTGTGTACAATATTATGCTTATGTGCTGCATCAAGTCCGTTAGCAACCTGAATTGCAATGCTTACAGCTTCTTTAAAAGGTATTTTGCCACGCTTTTCTATGTATTTCTTAAGAGTTATGCCCTCTACAAGCTCCATTACAATATAATATACTCCGTTCTCATCACCGACATCATATACATTAACTACATTAGGATGTGTAAATCCTGCTACAGACTGTGCCTCTGCCCTGAACTTAGATACAAATGTCTTGTCTTCACTAAACTCAGACTTCATTACCTTAATAGCAACATATCTGTTGAGTTTATGGCACTTTGCTTTGTAAACATCTGACATTCCGCCTGTGCCAATCTGCTCGATTATCTCGTATCTGTCAGCTAAAAACATTCCTTTTCTTAACATAACCTATCCCTTTCACTTACAGTTCTACAATTATAACTGAAATATTATCCTTACCGCCATTCTCATTCGCTCTGTCAATAAGCATTCTCGCTGCATCTTCTATATCGGAATTGTTCCTTACAATGCTTAATATCTCTGCATCTTCAAGCATATTAGTAAGACCATCAGAACACATAAGAACCTTACTGTTTTCTTTAAGATCAATTGAAAACATCTCTGGTTCGACTTGTTCCTCTCCTCCGATTGCCCTTGTTATGACATTCTTTCTGGCATGTGTTCTTGCCTCGCTTTTACTTAACTTTCCTGCAAGAACCATCTCTTCAACAAGTGAATGATCTCTTGTTATCTGAGTTATATCATTGTCATCTATTACATATAATCTGCTGTCTCCTACATTAGCAACTCTTAATACATTATCAAATATGGTTGCGATAACAAGCGTTGTTCCCATACCATAGTAATCCTCTGATTCAGATGCCTTCTGTAAAAGCAGACCATTAACCATCTTAACCGAATCATTAATAATGGATATCGCATCTTTTCCCTGTGACTGTTCAATAAGAGTTTTAATAGTTTCAACTGTAAAACGTGAAGCTGTATCACCAGCTTTATGACCGCCCATTCCATCTGCTACAATAAACAGATTAGGCAGGCATCCAACCCTGTCAACAGATGTATATATATAATCCTGATTAACGGCACGCGTCTTGCCTATATCAGTAATCGCCGTTGCTTTCATCAACATCCTCCATATACTTATTCCTTAACTGTCCACAGGCACCATCAATATCTCTGCCCATTTCCCTTCTAATTGTAACATTTATTCCGTTCTTTTCAAGTTTATTTTTAAATGCGTACACTTCATCCTTACCAGTCTGCTTATAATCACGCTCCTTGATAGGATTAACAGGTATAAGATTAATATGGCAGTTCATGCCCTTAACAAGTTCAATCAGCTGCTTTGCACATTCCATTGAATCATTGACACCTTTAACAAGACTGTATTCAAATGAGATTCTTCTGCCTGTACATTCTATGTAATACCTGCATACATCCATTATCTCCTCAATTGAATACTTATTAGCTATAGGCATCATTGTTTTTCTTAGTTCATCATTAGGCGCATGAAGTGAAATAGCAAGTGTAATCTGTAACTTAAGGTCAGCAAGTTCCTTTAACTTAGGTACTATTCCACATGATGATACAGTAATATTTCGCTGGCTTATATTAAGCCCCCTCTCATCATTGAGAAGTTCTATAAACTTAATAAGATTATCATAGTTATCCATTGGCTCTCCAGAACCCATAACTACAACATTGCTTACTCGCTCCCCTGTAATCTTCTGTATTCTGTATATCTGGTCAAGCATTTCAGATGGTCTTAAATCCCTAACTTTGCCGTTAAGTGTAGATGCACAGAAACGGCATCCCATACGGCATCCAACCTGTGAAGATATACATACTGAATTACCATGATGATATTTCATGAGTACACTTTCAACATAATTACCATCCGATAATCTGAACAGATATTTTTCTGTTCCGTCAAGCTTTGAATGCTGTACCCTGACAGGCTCTAAGCATACATATTCTGATGTTTCCTTTAACTTCTGTCTTAATGCATTAGAAAGGTTGGTACATTCATCAAAGCTGTCTGCCAGCTTTTCATGCATCCACTGATATAGCTGCGAAGCCCTGAACTTCTTTTCACCAAGTCCAGCCATATATGTTACAAGTTCGTCATAATTAAGTGACTTAATATCTGTCATGTCTATTCTCTCCTAAGTTTTGCAACAAAGAACCCATCTGTTCCGCCATTCTTTCCCGGCAGAATCTGTCTGTATTCTATCTTCTTAAAGCCATATTCTTTACATAACCAGTCAGCATTGGCTTCATTCTCTTCTGAATTAATTGTACATGTACTGTACATCATTACACCGCCCTGCTTAACATATGCCTGTACAACAGAAAGTATGCTCTGCTGAAGCTCTTTTAATGAAACAAGCTTGTCCTCTGTTATATTATATCTGATATCAGGCTTTCTTCCCATAACGCCGAGTCCTGAGCATGGAAGGTCTGCTATAACAACATCTGCCTTCTCTTTCATGGATTCATCCATTACGAGTGCATCTTTTACCTGAACTTCTATATTATTAAGTCCTAGCCTTGATATATTTTCTTCAATAAGTCCTGCCTTATAATCTGATACATCCCTTGAATATACTTTACCATCAGTGCCAACACTTATTGCAGCATTAACACTCTTGCCTCCTGGTGCTGCACACACATCAATTACTGTGTCCCCAGCCTTAAATCCAGTCATATATCCTGCTGTCATGGAGCTTATATCCTGTATCTGGTACAGACCATCCCTGAAACTCTTAAGGCCAGCTATATAATCATAGTCCTTAATCTCTAAAGCATATGGTATACCTTCAACATCTGCCACAGATACATTTTCCTGTGAAAGAATCCTCTTTATCTCTTCAACCGGTGCCTTTGCTGTATTACATCTTACATAAGTCTTTTTTTCCTGCTTAAAGCCTGCAAGAATTTTCTCAGTCTTATCAATACCTAGCTGACTATGCCACATTTTAACTATCCATAATGGCATTGAGTATTTTACAGAAAGGTACTGTTCAATATCCTTATTCCTGTCAGGATATGTAATATTGTCTTTATTTCTTGCAATGTTTCTTAAGACTCCGTTCACAAAGCCCTTAAGTCCTGTGAATCCACGTTTTGCAGCCAGCTTTACAGCCTCATTGCACACTGCTGAATCCGGAATATTATCCATATATATTATCTGGTATACAGACATTTCACATATATTTCTTATTAGTGGTTTCATCTTTCTTACAGGAGTCTTTGAAAACTGGTCTATTATATAGTCAAGTTCAATTCTGTTCTCAATCGTTCCTAGTGATAATCTGCTTATAAATGCTCTCTTATTCTTATCAAGATACTGGTACTTTGTCAGTGCATTATTAATGAGAAGGTGTGAAAATTCACCCTTCTCATTGATTTCCATAAGTATATCCAGTACAACTGCCCTTAAATTCACCGAATCAGTCACGGCGTCTTCCTCCAAATAAATAAATCAGTCTTAAAAGCTGTAAAATTGCTGTAGCTGCTGCCGCAACATATGTCATGGCCGCTGCTGAAAGCACTTTTCTTGCCTGTCTGTTCTCATCTCCATATAGGAATCCTTCTGATTCAAGAAGCTGTAATGCTCTTGCCGAAGCATTAAACTCAACCGGTAATGTTACAAGCTGGAAAAGTACTGCCAGACTGAACATAAGAATACCAATATCTATAAGTATATTAGTTGAGCCAAATATAAGTCCAAGCACAATAAGTATCCATGATACCTGCGAACCGACGCTAGCTAACGGAAAAAGTGCTGTTCTGAAGCTTAAAGGACCATATCCGTAAGCATGCTGTATGGCATGTCCTGTTTCATGGGCTGCAACTCCGATAGCAGCAACAGATGTTGAATTATACACAGAATCTGACAGGTTAAGTGTCTTATTTCTTGGATTATAATTATCTGTCAGGCTTCCTGATACTCTCTGAATAGATACATCGTATATTCCCTGGCTTCTTAAAAGCTGCTCTGCGACCATTGCGCCTGTCATTCCTTTTGAAGATGACACCTTAGAATACTTGTTAAATGTGCTTTTTACCTTCACCTGTGCTATCAGTGCAATAACGCATGATATTATTATCAGAATGTACATTGGATCATAGTAATATCCATATCCATAATTACCATATAAAGCTACCATAATTCCTCTTTTCTGAACCATTTAAGATTCTGCTTATTCTCCTAACATTACACCTGCTTCTAACTGGTTGCCTCTTAAGAACGAACCGCTGTCCATTCTCTTCTTACCTTCTAACTGAACCTCATTAACAACTAAATACCCCTGTCCACAGGCTATTGTAAATGTGTTCTTTCCTACCGTAACAACCTGTCCCGGCTTAACTTCTTCTGTTTGTACTTCACTGATATTATCTGCAACATCTGCATCCCATATCTTTAACATCTTACCGTCTATATAAGTAAATGCACTAGGCCATGGATTAAGTCCTCTTATAAGTCTTTCAAGTTCAGCTGCACTCTTATTGAAATCCATCTTACCAAATGACTTATGAAGCATTTTTACATAAGTGCTTTCTGAATCATCCTGCTTAACAGGAGTAATAGTTCCAGCTTCAAGTCCTTCAAGTGTCTTAACCAAAAGATGCGCACCGACATCACTTAATCTGTCAAAAAGACTTCCGCCCGTCTCTTTAGCATCAAGCTTCACCTTTTCAACCATCAGGATGTCTCCTGTATCAAGGCCTTCATCCATCTTCATGGTTGTAACACCTGAATACTCACAGCCATCAATAACTGCCCACTGGATTGGCGATGCACCTCTGTACTTAGGAAGAAGTGATGCATGAACATTGATACAGCCGTATCTTGGCATGTTAATAATACTTGCCGGCAGTAACTGTCCAAATGCAACGACAACAATTACATCTGCATTATATGTTCTTAATTCTTCTACAAATGCTTCATCTCTTGCTCTCTCCGGCTGTAACACTGTGATTCCATGCGCCACAGCTTCCTCCTTAACTGGAGAGAAAACAAGTGATTTGCTTCTTCCCCTTGGCTTATCAGGCTGTGTAACAACTGCTGCCACATCATGTCCTGCTTCGATTATTGCTTTAAGTGTCCCTACAGCAAAATCGGGTGTACCCATAAATACTACTCGCATTCTGTTCCCCTTTTCATTAATTATTCTTCTTCAATGTCATCTGTAGAGAGAAGTTCTCCTTCTACTTTATCAACATACATTATACCATCAAGATGGTCAATCTCATGAAGAAGGCATCTTGCAAGAAGCTCCTCTCCTTCTACTATAATCTCTTCCATATTCTCATTAAGAGCCTTAACCTTGGCATAATTAGGTCTTGTAACCTCACCTGTCTTTCCAGGTACACTTAGGCATCCTTCAAGCCCTGTCTGACTTCCGCTTGTCTCTAATACAACAGGATTGATAAGAACAATAGGATCATCTCCACAGTCAATAACAACAAGTCTCTTTCTGATTCCAACCTGAGGTGCTGCAAGACCTACACCGTTAGCCTCATACATTGTATCAAACATATCATCAATAAGCTCTTCAATTCTTGGTGTCATCTCTGTAATCTCTTTTGCCTTGGCTCTTAGTATATCATCTCCAAGTGTTCTAATATTTCTTATTGCCATATATTCCTCCTCGCAATCATCCATTAATATCGTATTGTACATTAATATTCTTAAAAGCCTGATTTCCAACAATATTAACATCAAGCTTTTCATGTATACTGTTAAGAACTTCCCTGTCTTTATGTTTTACATAGATTATCTTACTATACACATCTTTAATCTTATATATAGGTGCATCTGCCGGACCTATACACATAAGTCCTTTATACTTACAGTTGTTATCCACAAACGCTTTAACCCACGCTGCACTCTTTGTCAATAACATCTCATCTGGTGAAGATAACATAATCTTCATAAGATTATCCGCCGGCGGATATCCACACAGCTTTCTGTAAGCAATTTCCTGCTCATAGAAAGCATTATAATCCTGATTAGCCGCACTAACAATACTAAAATGCTCCGGCGTATACGTCTGTATAACTACATTGCCGCTTTTTTCTGCTCTTCCTGCCCTTCCAGCCGCCTGTGTAAGAAGCTGGAAAGTTCTCTCAGAAGCCCTGTAATCACTGGAATAAAGTGACATGTCTGCCGCAAGCACTCCCATAAGCGTTACATTTGGAAAATCATGTCCTTTAACAATCATCTGAGTTCCAATAAGAATATCCGCATTACCATTGGCGAATTCCGACAGAATCTTTTCATGTCCATCCTTGCCTCTTGTAGTGTCCATATCCATTCTTAGCACTCTCGCCTGTGGAAATGTTTTCTTAACCTGCGCTTCAACACCTTCTGTTCCTGCCCTGAAGCCCGAAACATATCTTGAACCGCATGAAGGACATACAGTTATCTTAGGTGTTGTATATCCGCAGTAATGACACATCAGCCTTCCATCAGCATGCTCCGTAAGTGAAACATCACAATGCGGGCATTTCATAACCTTTCCGCATGAACGGCATGATATAAAGCCAGCCACGCCTCTCTTATTAAGGAAAAGCATTATCTGCTCATGCTTTGCAAGTCTGTCACTCATCAGTTCTCTTAACCTGTTGCTGAATATCGTCCTGTTTCCAAGCCTTAATTCTTCTCTCAGATCAACAATGTCAACTGCTGGAAGCCCTCCGCTTCCCGCCCGACTGTCAAGTGTAATAAGCTGTATATGTCCATTCATTGCCGCATAGTAGCTTTCCATTGAAGGAGTCGCAGAACCAAGTATCACTGAAGCGCCTGCTTCCTTTGCAATATGGCATGCAACCTCTCTTGCATGATATCTTGGAACAGTCTCTGACTTATAGGCTCCTTCATGCTCTTCATCTATTACTATAAGGCCTATATTTGAAAATGGTGTGAACAACGCCGAACGCGGGCCAATCATTACACTTATATCACCTCTCTGTGCCCGCAGAAACTGGTCATACCGCTCTCCCTTTGACATACGGGAATTCATAATAGATACCTTATCCCCGAATCTGTGGTAAAACCTCTGCACAGTCTGAAATGTAAGTGCAATCTCCGGTATAAGCACAATTACCTGTCTTCCATGATTAAGGACATGCTCAATTGTCTCAAGATACACCTCAGTCTTTCCGCTTCCTGTAACACCATGAAGCAGATATGTCTTATAATCACCATTATCATAGTCAGCTATTATTGTATCCACAGCGTTTTTCTGCTGTTCATTAAGTTCGATACGCTTTCTTTCTCCGGTAACATTTCTTACAGGATTCCTATACATATCTTCTGACCTGACTTCGGCAATCCCCATATCTTCAAACGCCTTGACCGTCTGTGCCGTGATATTAAGCTTGGATTTAATAATACTTTCATCTATTACAGGTTCCTTAATCAGTGCCTCTAACAATCTGTATCTTGCTTTTGCATTTTTCTTTGCAAATGTACCAAGATACTTCTGCGCCTGTGCCGCGTCAATAATAAGATTAACCGAGTGTTTTTCCTTCTGTTTAACCTTATCCTTTACAGGAATAACCGTCTTAATTGCCTGATTCATGGTACAACCATAATTGTGCTTCAGCCACGCCGCAAGCTTTAACATTCTGCTTACTGCAGTGACCTTTCCCTCAGTAATTCCTGTAATATATTTTATCTTTTCAACAGGATATGCAGCCTTGTCTCCCAAACCTACAACATACCCTGTTATCTGCCTGTTTCCTACTCCAAAAGGAATATCAACTGACATTCCCAGTTCAATTACATCCACCAATTCATCCGGAACTGCATACTGGAATGTCTTATCAAGCTGTTCATGTGAAATGTCTATTATTACATCTGCGTACATTAATTACCCTTCAATTCTTCAAGCACTTCTTTGATAAGCACCCTCTCATCCATAGGATACTTCACACCCTTAATCTCCTGATAATCCTCATGACCTTTACCCGCAAGAACAATAATATCACCCGGTTCGCCATGTTCTATCGCATACTTAATAGCTTCTTTTCTGTCTGTAATATCAACATGCTTTCCGGTAGTCTTAGCAATTCCAGTCTTGATATCTTCTATAATTGCCTCCGGCTCTTCAAATCTTGGATTATCTGATGTGATAATAGTAAGGTCAGCAAGTTTTCCTGAAACCTCGCCCATCTCATATCTTCTTTCCTTGGAGCGGTTACCACCACATCCAAACAGGCATACAAGTCTGTGAGGGTGATATTCCTTAAGAGTTGTAAGTATACTCTCTAAAGCCATTGCATTATGAGCATAATCTATCATTAATGTAAAATCATCTGAAACCTTTACAAGCTCAATTCTTCCCTTAACCTTAACATGCTTAAGAGTTTCCTTAAGTGCCTCTTCGTCAACATCGAAATGCCTTGTAATTGCTATTGCACATAATGAATTGTATACAGAAAACTTACCCGGAAGATTAAGTTCAACCTTCATATTAACAAGTCCTGTACAGTCATATGTAAGACCAATTTTACCCGGTTCATGTAAAAGTTCAATATTTTCAGCCTTAATATCAGCATTATCTCCGATACCATAGCTTTCAACCTTACATATTGCTCCCCTAAGGATATCTTTGGTATGCTTATCATCAGCATTAACGATACCAACCTTGCACTGCTTGAATAACTTTGCCTTACAATTAAGATAATCCTCAAATGACTCATGCTCATTAGGTCCGATATGGTCGGGCTCAAGATTAGTAAACACTCCTATATCGAACATAATACCTGCTGTTCTGTCAAGCTTAAGTCCCTGCGAAGACACCTCCATAACAACTGCTTTACAGCCAGCGTCTACCATCTTTGCAAATGACTGGTGAATCTCTATTGATTCAGGTGTTGTATTATGTGCCGGAATCGCTTCATCCCCGATAATAGTCTCAATTGTTCCAATAAGTCCAGTCTTAATGCCGCATGCCTCAAGCACATTTTTAACCATATAAGTGGTTGTTGTTTTTCCCTTAGTTCCTGTTATTCCTATTGTAAACAGCTTCTTATCAGGATTGCCATATATAGCTGCCGACATAAGTGCCAGCGCAAGCCTTGTGTTATCTGTGCTTACAACTGCTGCCTTGCAATCCTTGGCTTCGTATTCGCCATCAATAACAACAATTACAGATGCCTTATCCTTAATCTGGTCAATATACTTATGTCCATCACTCACAGCACCCTTAATGCATACAAATGCATATCCATCCTGCATTTTTCTTGAATCAGATGTAATTCCTGTCACTTGCGACTCAGTACTGCCGCATACAACACTGTACCTGAAATCTGCAGTTTCATTTTCTGAACATATTTTTAATATCTCTGAAAGCTTCATACATTAGTCTCCTTATTTTATAGTATATATTACTTACATTACTGCTGCTTTAGAAGTGTTTCAAACTCTTCCATTGTCATCTCAACCTTTCTTGGCTTAGTTCCAAGCTCCGGTCCTACTACCTTTGCATCAGCAAGCTGGTCCATAATTCGTCCTGCCCTGTTAAAACCAATCTTAAAATGTCTCTGCAGACTTCCTATTGAGCCTTTTTCATTCTCAATAACGAATCTTCCTGCATCAGCAAAAAGTGAATCTCTCTCATCATCGCCTTTACTGCTGCCAGGCATGCTCTCCTGACTTACAGTAGCCTGTGCAATACTCTCATCATAAGATACTTCCTCTGCATTCTCCTTAAGGAAAGATACAACATTTTCAACCTCTTCATCAGATACGAATGCGCCCTGAACACGCAGCGGCTTTGGAAGATTAGATGGGAAGTAGAGCATATCTCCTTTTCCAAGCAGCTTCTCAGCACCATTCATATCAATGATAACTCTTGAATCAATTCCCGAAGATACTGCAAATGCTATCTTAGACGGAATATTTGCCTTGATAAGTCCTGTTACTACATTAACAGAAGGTCTCTGCGTTGCTATAACCATATGTATTCCGGCCGCTCTAGCAAGCTGAGCCAGACGGCATATTGCATCTTCGACCTCACCCGGTGCAACCATCATAAGGTCAGCAAGCTCATCTATGATAATAACAATCTGTGGAAGCTTCTCCATTGGAGGGTCTATGCCATCCTTATTCTTCTTGACAACAACATCATTATATCCCTTTATATTACGAACCTGCATTGCCGCGAACTTCTTATATCTGTCTGTCATCTCATTAACAGCCCAGTTAAGCGCCCCCGCAGCCTTCTTAGGATCCGTTACAACCGGTAATAACAGATGTGGTATTCCATTATATACACTTAGCTCAACAACCTTAGGGTCAACCATTATAAGTCTTACATCTTCTGGCTTTGCCTTATAAAGAATACTCATAATAATTGTGTTGATACATACTGATTTACCTGAACCTGTTGCTCCGGCAATAAGCATATGCGGCATCTTCGCAATATCCGCAATAATAGTCTTTCCTGCAATATCCTTACCAACACCGAATGATATTGCTGACTGGCTTTCCTTGAATTCCTTAGACTCAACCAGTTCCCTGAAATATACACTTCCGGCTTCCTTATTGGGAACTTCAATACCTATAGCTGCCTTGCCCGGAATTGGTGCTTCAATTCTTATGTCGGCGGCTGCCAGATTAAGCTTGATATCATCTGATAAAGAAACAATCTTGCTTACCTTGACACCCTGTTCCGGCTGTAACTCATATCTTGTAACTGTAGGTCCGCAGCTTATATCAGTTATAGTAACTTTAACACCGAAAGTAAGCAGTGTATCCTGTAACCTCTGTGCAGTTACTCTGTATTCAGACTTTCCACCAGACGCTGCATCTGGATTTCTCTTTAATAAGCTTACCGGTGGGAACTTGTATGCTTTCTTAGGCTTATTCACAGGCTTGACCTGTACTTCAGTCTTCTGCTCATCACTTAACTGTTCACTGCCCTGCTGCCCATTATTCTGGTTCACACTATTTTCTCTGTATTCTTCATTAGTCACATCATTTTCATATATATTATCATTATCTGATACATAATCATTATCATATGATGCAGTATTATCCTCTGGCATGTTTCCGGCCACTTCATCATCAACCATATAATCATCTGGCTGTATCTGCTGCATATGCGACTCATAGTCAGCATACACTGGCTCATCAGCCACATTTCCTGCTACACCTGCATTACTATCGCAATCATAAGCAAGCTCAAATTCATCTTCATCTGGCTCATAGATATCCTGTGTATACTGGTCATTACGTTCAGTATCAACATGAATTTCATGTATATCAATATCCTGTGCCAGTTCTTCATCCGTTCCTGTTATAAGAGTATCAGATGTTACTCCACGGACAACATTATTCATACGTGCATTGGTAAGATATTCTTCTCTTGCTTTCTTTTCCGCAAGCTGCTTTTCTTTCTTTTCAATCTTCTTAAGCCTTGCCTTAGCACGCTCTTCTTCCCTTAACCTGCGGTATTCATCATCAGACATGTCATTCTGTCTGCCTGCTGAATGTTCTTTGTATGCTGAATAATCCTCTCTTGCTTCCTGCATAATGCGCTGGCTGCCGTTTCCAACCTTCTTAAGCCCGGATATAAAAGACCTCTCCGTAATTATAACCAGACATATTATTGCAAGTATCATAAGTATTACGAATGTTCCAATTGAACCTATAGGGCTAAGTACCTTGCATAGCAATCCGCCAAAAAATCCACCCCCGGCTTTATAATCAGCACAATATGTAAATATACTTCCTAATCCATTATCTGCAATATCCGGTTTATTATATAAACACTGAATCATTGCACATAATACAACAAACAATCCATATCCTGCTGCCGTCTTAATTCTCGCGACACGAAGCAGTTCTCTGTTTACCATAAGAAAGATTATGCTTACTGCAAGAATTACAGGAAATATGTATTCCATAACTCCAAATAAACCAAACATAAGCCATTTAATTCCTCTTCCCAATGTTCCTGCAATATTAAAATTACTTAATACCATTATTATTGCACAGGCAATTGAAAAAAGAATAATACAATCATTCTTCAACTGGTCGGCCTGTGTCTGGACATTTTTCTTAGTCTGTTTCTTTCTCCCCTGAGCAGTCGTCTTTTTCCCTTGAGTATTAGTTTTTCTGCTTTGACTGGTATTCTTTCTACCATTATTGCTGGCTGTTTTTGCCATAAACCTTCACTCCTTCATATATTCATCACGCATCATGATATTATACCATTTATCTAATCTCAAGGCAAATAAATGTGCATTCTCCAAAACACAGAAAAAGCGGAATACACACATAACTGTGCATATCCCGCCTGTCATACATATGTATTTAATCACTCATCAAATATACTTACAATTTCGCCTTCCATAATCTTGTTCATATTCTTTACTGCACAGAAATTACCACACATAGAACATGTATCTTCCTTCTCAGGCTTAGATGAAGCTCTGTAAGCTCTTGCCTTCTCAGGGTCAATCGCAACGTCAAACATTGCTTCCCAGTCAAGAACCTTTCTTGCCTTGTCCATCTTATAATCCCAGTCCATTGCACCCGGTACGCCCTTTGCAATATCAGCCGCATGTGCTGCAATCTTAGAAGCAATAATTCCTTCCTTAACATCATTAAGATCTGGTAATCTTAAATGTTCTGCAGGTGTTACATAGCACAGGAATGAAGCTCCGTAAGTAGCTGCGATAGCTCCACCAATTGCTGCTGTAATATGATCATATCCTGGAGCTATATCAGTGACAAGAGGTCCTAATACATAGAAAGGTGCTCCCTTGCATATTGTCTGCTGAATCTCCATATTAGCCTTAATCTGGTTAAGAGGCATATGTCCTGGTCCTTCAACCATAACCTGGACATCCTTCTCCCATGCTCTTCTTGTAAGCTCGCCAAGTGTAACAAGTTCTTCAATCTGTGAGATATCTGATGCATCCATAATACATCCCGGTCTGCACGCATCTCCAAGACTCATTGTAACATCATATTCTCGGCATATCTCAAGCACTCTGTCATAATATTCAAAGAATGGATTCTCATTTCCTGTCATCTCCATCCATGCATATATGATTGAACCGCCTCTTGATACAATATTCATAAGTCTCTTATCTGCTCTGAACTTCTTAGCTGTAGCCTTGTTGATACCACAGTGTATAGTCATGAAATCAACGCCGTCTTTAGCATGCATTTCTACAACATCAAGCCACTCCTGTGCAGTGATATCCTTAAGTGCCTTATGATAATATACAACTGCATCATATATAGGAACTGTTCCAATTGTTGCCGGACATTCTGATGTCAGCTTTCTTCTGAACTTCTGTGTATCTCCGAAAGAAGAAAGATCCATGATAGCTTCCGCACCCATCTTTACAGCGTTATTAACCTTGTCAAGCTCCATATCAAGATCCACACAGTCTCTTGAAGTTCCAAGATTAACATTAATCTTAGTTCTTAACTTATTTCCGATACCATTAGGGTCAAGACATTTATGATTCTTATTGGCAGGAATGATAACCTGTCCCTTAGCTATAAGCTGTCTTAAACTCTCGACATCTATATTTTCTTTCTTTGCAACAATTTCCATTTCTTTAGTAACAATGCCTTTTCTTGCAGCATCCATCTGTGTTGCGTATTCCATATGTATTCCTCCATTCTGGGTAATTAACAGGAAAAATCATAAGCCTTGTGGAAATTCGATATTGAAACAATCAAATGAAGAGCTAAAAAGCCCTTTTAAGAATCCCTACGGTGGCATTATCCACATCAGGTTATGGGTCGGAACTTAATCCCTCTCAGCAGCCACTGCTTACACAGCCCTTATGCTCCCCTGCAAATATAATATGTGATAAGTATAACAAATGTGTTGTATTTGTCAATCATTCTTATTCTCATCTTGACTCTGTTCGCAGCTCATACGCACAGACAGCCGCACATAAGTGCGGCTGTCCATTGCTGTTTATTAATCTTCATCATCAGAAGCTGCTTCTGCAAAGCCCTGACGCTTTCTTGCCATCTCATCACTTGCAAGATACTCATCGTATGTTGTTATCTTATCAATAAGCTGTCCGCTTGGAACAATTTCCATAATACGGTTAGCAGTTGTCTGGATGAACTGGTGATCGTGTGATGTAAATAATGTAACACCAGGGAACTTAATAAGTCCATTATTAAGAGCTGTGATTGACTCCATATCAAGGTGGTTAGTAGGATCATCAAATACTAATACATTAGCTCCACATATCATCATCTTAGAGATAAGACATCTTACCTTCTCTCCTCCTGATAACACCTTAACCTTCTTAACACCGTCATCTCCGGCAAAAAGCATTCTTCCGAGGAATCCTCTTACATAAGTAGGATCCGGATCTGGTGAATACTGTGTAAGCCATTCAACGATAGTATCTTCTCTGTTAAACTCTGCAGCACTGTCCTTAGGGAAATAAGCCTGTGAAGTTGTAACACCCCATTTGTAGCTTCCCTCATCAGGTTCCATGTTGCCTGTAATAATATTGAAAAGAGTAGTTGTTGCAAGCTCATTAGAACCAACAAATGCTATCTTATCATCATGGTTTACGATAAATGATACATTATCAAGTACCTTAACACCATCAATAGTCTTAGAAATTCCTTCTACTGTAAGTACTTCATTACCAATCTCTCTTGCTGGTCTGAAATCAATATATGGATACTTTCTGCTTGATGGCTTAATCTCGTCTAATTCAATCTTCTCAAGAGCTCTCTTTCTTGAAGTAGCCTGCTTAGACTTAGAAGCATTGGCAGAGAATCTCTGGATAAAGTCCTGTAATTCCTTAATCTTTTCTTCCTTCTTCTTATTAGCTTCCTTCATCTGCTTGATAATGAGCTGACTTGACTCATACCAGAAATCATAATTCCCTGCATAGAGCTGAATCTTCGCATAATCAATATCTGCAATCTGTGTACATACTTTATTAAGGAAGTATCTGTCATGCGATACAACAATAACAGTATTCTCAAAATTAATAAGGAATTCTTCTAACCATGCAATCGCATCAAGATCAAGGTGGTTAGTAGGCTCATCTAAAAGCAGAATATCAGGATTACCAAATAAAGCCTTTGCCAGAAGAACTTTCACCTTCTCACTACCGTTAAGCTCAGCCATTGTCTTATAATGAAGATCTGTTCCAATTCCAAGTCCGTTAAGAAGCTGTGCAGCATCTGATTCAGCCTCCCAGCCATTCATATCTGCAAACTCAGCCTCAAGCTCACTTGCCTTGTTACCATCTTCCTCTGTAAAATCTTCCTTGGCATATATAGCTTCTTTCTCTTTCATAATCTGGTAAAGTCTGTCATTACCCATGATTACTGTATCAAGAACATTATATTCATCATACTTGAAGTGATCCTGCTCTAAGAAAGATAATCTCTGACCCGGTGTGATTGAAACATCGCCCTTGCTAGGTTCTATCTGTCCTGTAAGAATTTTTAAAAATGTTGACTTTCCGGCACCATTCGCACCAATAAGTCCATAACAGTTACCTTCTGTGAACTTAATGTTAACATCTTCAAAAAGAGCCTTCTTACCGATTCTAAGTGTTACATTATTAGCACTAATCATTAATAATCTCCTCCAAAAAATACGCATAATAGTTAATAATCTATTA
>OKTN01000464.1_pt1 | contig 20631 bp, 19 predicted proteins | sample 1606451 | NCBI WGS metagenome assembly OKTN01 (sample SAMEA3879602, study PRJEB24766) | human gut metagenome | biome: human-associated habitat; feature: feces | place: USA | collected 1985/1987 | reverse complement strand
TAATGTTATTGCTCCAATCTTTGCTCCACTTGGATTTGGTAACTGGCAATCAGTTGCTTCATCATTAACTGGATTTTCAGCTAAAGAAGCAATCGTTTCTACAATGGGTGTATTAGCTAACGTTTCTGGTGATACAGAAGATGCTGTTAACGTTGCTGCTGGTGTAGCTCAATGGTTCCCAACTGCAATGGCTGCATTATCATTCTTGATCTTTAACCTATTAGATTCACCATGTTTAGCTGCTATTTCAACAATGGCTAACGAATTAAATGATAGAAAATGGTTCTGGTTTGCAATTCTATTCCAAAACGTATTTGCTTACGCTGTTTCATTAATGGTATATCAAATTGGTTCATTAGTATTATATGGAACATTTGGATTCTGGACAGTTGTTGCATTCGTTGTTCTTGCATTCATGTTATACATGTTGTTTAGACCTGATCCATATAAAGATCAAAGTCGGGAAGCTCGTCCCAGGTCGGAAGCGAAAAACGGTTTATGTATTTATCCCATCTGCGCAGCTTGGCTGCAACGAATTTGCTGTTATATATAGGTCGTTCCTCCCTAAGGTGTTATATAATACATTATAGCACCGATTTGAATTTGTGACAAGAAAATATAATATTCATTATTATTTCTTAATAAAGTATTTACTTAGAGAGAAAAATGCGGTAATATGATATAATATATTAAATACCCATGGAGGTGTATGATGTCAATTGAGGTATTCACTGATTCGGCGGCCAATCTTCCGGCTGCAAAGATCGAAGAGATGAATATACATGTGATCGCGTGCAGCTATGAGCTGGACGGTAAGATCATAAAGTGCCCTTTAGTTCCTGAGAGCTTTGACGGTCACGAGTTTTATGATATGCTCCGAGCTAAAGCCGAGCTCCGCACGAGCATGACAAATTCCCATGACATTGCAGAGGCCTTTGAAACCGAGCTTTCTAAGGGCAACGATATTGTCTATATAAGTATTTCATCCGGCATAAGCGGAACATATAATGCCGGACGTCTTGCGGCCGAGGAGCTGCGCGATAAATATCCCGAGCGGCGCATTGAAGTGTTTGACTCTATGGGTGCAGGACTCGGTATCGGCTTACTTGCCATGAAAGCTGCCGACTACAGGGACGAGGGGCTCAACATGAATGCGCTCATCGAGCGCCTTGCCTCCGACCGCAGCGGCCTTTGCGAGTATTTCACGGTCGATGACCTCATGCATCTTCGGCGCGGCGGAAGACTGTCCGGCATAGCCGCAATGGTTGGAACGGTCCTTAACGTGAAGCCGCTCCTGCGCGGCGACGAGGAAGGGAAGATCGTCGTTTTCTCAAAGCTCCGCGGCAGGAAGAAAGCAATAGAGGCCATTGCGCATGAGTACGAGGCCAAAGCCGTCGATCCGCAGCATCAGCGCGTTGCCATAAGCCACGGCGATTGCCTTGAAGACGCTGAAAAGCTCGCCGAAATGGTTCGTGCCATTGCCGAACCGGAGGAGCTTATAATCTCCATGCACGAGCCGTTCACCGGCATTCATGTCGGCCCCGGCATGCTGTCGCTGTTCTTCATCGGCGCAGGAAGATGAAAAAAAGACCGCTTTCGCGGTCTTTTTTTATTGAAATAATAAGCTTTATCAGTGGTGATCCTTTGCGTTTGTGCCTTTGTCGCCGACACCGAAGTGAAGCTCCTTCATGCCTTCGACCTCGTCGCAGATATCCTTGAGCTGGCATACGGTGCAGTCGGTGGGCAGACCTTCCATGATGTGGGTCAGCGTGTTGGTGATTGCATCGGCTTTCTTGGCGTTTTCAAGCATTGCCTTGAAGTCGAGCGAGGGATCGGTGACGAAAATGACCTTTACATTGAGCACGTTGGGGTCCTTTTTGTATGCCTCGATGTAGCGGTAGCCGACCTGCTCGAAGTTAATGCCGCGCTTTATGGCTTTCTTGGAAACGCGGACCTGCTCGCGGTGGCTTTCCGGGGACATGCGCACCATGTAGCCTTCAGGATAGACGTGGTACTTGCAGAACTCGATGTCTTTAAGTGCGCGGTAGACCTCTTCATCCTCGCCGTCGAGAACGCCGACACGCAGCAGAACGATGCGCGCGAAGGGAACGTCCTTCTTTATTGCCTTGAGGTCGGGACCGTAGAGCACTACCTCGTCGCGGTTGACAAGCTCGGAGCTTGTTGTGGTGCAGATGTAGTTTGCCGAGCCCAGACCGAGAGCGCCAAGCTCATACGCGGCGTCCGACTGGAGCACAAGCTCTGCCGAGCCGAGATCCGGCCATGCCTTGCCTGCTTTGTATGGCCATGCCTTGGGAGAGCCTTTTGCAAGCAGCTCGTTGGTGTGCTTTATAAGAGCATTGTACAGTTCCATGTTGGTATCTCCTTTACCTTATTTCCTTTGGTTATATTATAGACGCTCGGGCCATAAAAACATGTAGCAAATTCTACAGGTCATAATAAATGTTAAAATAATTGCATTTTTCCGCAAAAAACGGAGCCACTAGCAAATGACTCCGTTTTTTGTGTTTATAAATAAGATATCGCGCTCAGAACGAACCGCTGCGGCCGCCGTGAGTGCTGCCGCCGCTTGAAACATGCGTGCTGCTGAAGCCGCCGCGATCATTATCGTCATCCTTCGGCTTTGCCGTCACGGAAACGGTGTGATACAGGAACAGATCCTCGCTCCTGCCGGGAGTGAAGCTTCCTGAGCGCAGATAATCCGCTGCCGATGACTTCATAGAAACCGACTTCATGCCTCGCTTCATTGAAAGCGTGACGATAAGGGCAACGATAAGTCCGACAAGCAGCGAGCCTATAAGCCAGACGCTGTTAAAATACATGACGCTCGGCGTGTAGTCGTAATCGTCGTCGGTGTTGTCGGTGTCATCGCTGTAATTGCCGTCATCCGGCTCATAGGCGGACAGGCACGGGCCGCAGTCGTCTGCAAAGCTGATCGCCGCGCCGGACCAGTCGCCGTCGGAAAGGTAGGGAAGCAGGTTGCCGGCGATATAATCAAGGTCACTGTCCGTGAAAGCGTCGATGCAGCTTCCTGAGGTGCTTATTGCCCAAACGCGCTCGCTTTCGCTTATAAGAAGCAGTATGCCGTCCTTGCTTGCGCCCTGGCCGATGCCGTTTTCGTCATAAAAATCGTCGGCGTATTCCTCAGCTGTCTTGCCGTCGAGCGAGGAAGCCGTGACAACTGCGACATCAACACCATAGATTCGGTTGAGCTCGGCGAGCTTGCCGCTTATAATCTCGGTGTCATACTCGTCAAAAAGCCCCTCCCGGTCGTATACGATGCTCTTGTCGCTGTCGGCAAGAGCGGCCGGAATGAGCGAAACGCAGAGAAGAAATGCGAGAATAAAAGATAAAAGCTTCTTTTTCATGCCGCACCTCCTCAATGAAACAGCAGCCAGAACACGGCGTAGGCAGCGACCGAGGCTCCGGCAAATACAGAGCCGAAATACGTCCAGAACAGCCCCTTGTCAACCGGCAGATCACCGACAAATTTGCCGGTCTGACCGTTCATTGCAAAGGTGTATTTCTCGCCGTTCCATGTGGTGTTGAGTATCCACACGGGGTAGAGCGCATAGTGCTTCCGACCGCCGGAAAACTGCACGGACACATTCTCGGGAACAACGGAGTCATAGCCCTGTACGGTGCTTTGTAAAACAAGATCCGAGCTGCGCTTAACGCGCTCGTTTGCTCTCTCGTTGCACTCGTCCGAGCTTACGTCGTATTTGTCGGCAAGATAGCCGGACAGATAAGCCATGCTGAAATCAACCGCTTCGGAAAAATCAAACGGCTCGAGCGATTCCATGAGATCGTCCGGCATTTTCTTTGAGCCGTCGACCGGGATATGGTCAAAGCTCATGCTGCCGCTGCGCAGAACGCTGTAGTGGCTGGTCTCGGTGTAATCGTAATCCTTATCCGACCAGAAGCGAGTGCGCGTTGCGTGGTATCGTGCCTCGGCGTCGGCGTCGGTGTCAAACAGCCAGAAGGGAACGTACACGCCCTTTATCTCGTCGATGTGGTTTTCGCTTTTGAACAGCTTCGGCAAAAGCTTCTTGCCGGTAAGGTGCTTTTTAAGAGCCTCCTTTGCGGTATTCTTATCGAGCTTGAAGGGAATAATATAGTCCGGCTTCAACTCGCCGGAAAGCTGCGATTTGAATATGGTGGGATTGCCGCAGAACGGGCAGCTTGTCGCCGCCGTCGTGTCATCAGCAATTATCTCGCCGCCGCAGCTTTGGCAGACATAGATGCACATACCGTCGCCATCGCCGTCAAAACGCTCCTTTTCGTCGTCCGATATCCAGTTCATGTCATCGCACTTATCATTTTTCAGGCTCTCGTCATAGCTTTTGAGCGTTTCAAGCTCAAACTCCGTGTCGCAATACGGACACTTCATTTTACCGACCTTGCTGTCATAGGTTATAAAGCCGCTGCAGCAGGGACATTTATATTGAACGGTATTCTTCGTTTCCATAAGCGTCAGACCTTATCGTTGTCGTTGAACGGGTCGCCGCATTTCGGGCAGAACTTCGGCGGCTGCGACTGATCGGCAGGGACCCAGCCGCACTTATCGCACCTGTATCTCGGAGCGCCGGTCGGACGAGGCTTGCCGCACTCGGGGCAGAAATTATCCGTTGAAGTCGTGCCGCAGGAGCAGGTCCACGCGGAAGAAGGCTGTGCCGGTGCTGCCTGCGCGGGAGCTGCCGCCTGCTGCTGGGCTGCCGCCATGCCGTAAAGCGCCTGAGCGTTTGCGCCGCCGGCGTTAGCTGCCATACCCATGCCCATGAAACCTGCCATAGCGCCTGAGCTGTTGCCTGCTGCCGTGCGCATGGCGTCGGTCTGAGCGCCGATAACGGCGCCTGCCGCGAGAGCGGGATTTGCAAGCGCGGCGGCGCGCTGAAGCTCCTTGAGCTTTTCCGCGTCCTCTTCGGGGATGCTGACGGAGTTCATTGCTATGGAAACAACGCTTATTCCGCGCAGCTCCGACCATTTGCGTGTGAGCGTTTCATTCATAAGGTCGCAAAGCTCAATGGTGTGCGCCGGGATCTGATTCGGGCGCATTTCAAATGTCGAAAGCCGTGCAAAGGCCGGCTGAAGTGCGCTGACAAACTCGGATTTAAGCTGCGAGTCGATCTCCGAGCGCTCGTAGGCCTGCTCAACATTGCCGCAGACGTTTGTGTAAAACAGCAGGGGATTTGTGATCTTGTATGAATAAACGCCGTTGCATCTGACTTCGGTGTCCGTATCAAGTCCTATGCGGTTGTCAACAATGCGGAAGGGGATGGGCGTTGCGGTGCCGAATCTGTTATCGACTATCTCCTTGGTGTTGAAGTAGTAAACGCGCTGATCCTTTCCGGTGTCACCGCCGAGGGTAAAGCGCTTGCCGATGGTCTTGAAGGTGTCAAGTATCGCCTGACCGAGGCTGCCGGAGAAAATGCTGGGCTCTGTTGATGCATCGTATGTAAACTGCCCGGGCTCTGCGCAGACCTCAACGACCTTGCCCTGCTCGACGATTATCATGCACTGGCCGTCGGCAACGGCAATGCCCGAGCAGCTTGAAATGATGTTGTCATTGCCCTTGGTGTTCGACGAGCGCGAGCTTGTGCGCTTTGCGCCCTTTAAAACGAGCGTGTCCTTATCAATCGCATCGCAGTAGAAAAACTCCTTCCACTGGTCTGCCATCGTTCCGCCGAGAGCGCCTGCGCCGGCCCTTATAAGTCCCATATCAATAAAACCCCTTTCGAAAAATGCGTTGATGAACAATGTATACTGCATCTGCATGTAATTGCACAAATTATATCATGCACAAGCAGCGCTTTCAATAATTTTCAACACTTGCGGATATTAAATTATAGTGTTAAAATAAAGCGTTTGATAATAAAGGGGGTAAACTTCATGAGCATTATTAAAGACATAAACCTTGCGCCTTCCGGCGAGATGAAGATAAACTGGGTCGAGCGCAACATGCCCGTGCTGCGCGGTATCGGCCGCCGCTTTTCCGAGGAAAAGCCTTTTAAGGGACTCAAGGTCGCGCTTTCCGTCCACCTTGAAGCCAAAACCGCGTATCTGTGCCGCGTGATGGAAATGGGCGGCGCGGAAATGTATGTCACAGGCTCAAACCCTCTTTCCACTCAGGATGACGTTGCCGCGGCGCTGGCTGCCGGCGGCATGAACGTTTTCGCGGAATACTGCTGCACCGAGCAGCAGTATGAAGACTGCCTGCGCGAGGTGCTCAAGATCGGCCCCAATATTATCATTGACGACGGCGGCGACCTCGTCCACCTCATGCACGAGGAGTTTGCAGACCTCATCCCCGGCGTTATCGGCGGCTGCGAGGAGACAACGACCGGCATTAACCGCCTGCGCATCATGTCCGCTGCCGGTGCGCTGCGCTTCCCTATGGTCATGGTAAACGATGCCGACTGCAAGCACATGTTCGATAACCGCTACGGCACCGGCCAGAGCGTTTGGGACGGTATCTGCCGCACGACAAATCTTATCATCGCCGGCAAATACGTTGTCATATCCGGCTACGGCTGGTGCGGCAAGGGCGTCTCGCTCAGAGCAAAGGGACTGGGCGCAAAGGTCATCGTTACCGAAACCGACCCCATCCGCGCGCTTGAAGCCGTAATGGACGGATACGAGGTCATGCCCATGAAAGAGGCGGCCAAGGTCGGCGATATCTTCTGCACCGTCACCGGCGGCAGAGATATAATCACCGCAGAGCACTTCCCCCTGATGAAGGACGGCGCTATCCTCAGCAACGCAGGCCACTTCAATGTTGAGGTCGATATGGCGGCGCTTGAGAAAATGGCGGTCAAAAAATACGAAGCGCGCCACAATATCCAGGGCTATGTCATGCCCGACGGGAGAACTCTTTTCACCATAGCCGAGGGCAGGCTTGTTAACCTTGCCGCAGCCGACGGTCACCCGGCGGAGATCATGGACATGAGCTTTGCAATCCAGGCACTGTCGGCAAAGTATCTTGCCGATAACCGCGGCAGGCTCGAGGCCGATGTTGTCTCCGTTCCGCGTGAGATAGACTATGAGGTCGCAAGATGCAAGCTCGACGCGATGGGCGTCGGTATAGACAGTCTCAGCCGCGAGCAGGCCGAGTATCTCGGAAAGTGATCTTTAAGCTAAGCAACGCGAAAGGAGGCTCCTAAATGGATAATATGGAGAATATGGACTTTGAGGCCATGCGCGATAAGCAGGCCGACGAGCTCATGCAGCTTCTTGACGAGCGCAGAATGAAGGAGCTTCAGCTCCGCCTTGAGGACATGAATGAATTCGACGTTGCCGAGTTCCTGTCCGAAATCGGCGATAACCGCATGCCGATGGTGTTCAGGCTTTTGTCAAAGCAGATGGCAGCGGACGTTTTTGCAAACTTCGATTCTCCCGAGCAGGAGCAGATAATAAACTCCATCACAGACTCGGAGCTGTCGGCGATCATCGAAGAGCTTTACGTTGACGACGCCGTTGACATGATGGAGGAGCTGCCGGCAAACGTCGTGAAGCGTGTCATGCGCACTGCAACGCCGGAAACCAGACGGCTTATAAATCAGTACCTCAATTATCCCGAAAACTCGGCAGGCAGCATAATGACGGCCGAGTTCGTGGATCTCAAAAAATACATGAACGTGCGCGAATCTATCGCGCGCATACGCAGAATAGGCGAGGATAAGGAGACTATCTACACCTGCTTTGTCACCTCCGCCGACCGAAAGCTTGAGGGCGTTTTGTCCGTAAAGGATCTGCTCCTGTCAGACGATGAGACTGTCATCGAGGATATAATGGACACGAATATCGTGTTCTGCATGACGCACGATGACCAGGAGGAAGCGGCGGAAAAGATATCCGACTACGACCTTATGGCGCTGCCCGTTGTAGATAAGGAAGGCCGCCTCGTCGGCATCGTCACCGTTGACGACGTCATCGACGTTATGGAAGCCGAGGCCACCGAGGACTTCGAGCTCATGGCCGCAATGACGCCTTCGGACAAGCCCTATTCGCGAACAAGCGCGTGGGACATGTGGAAGCGAAGAGTACCGTGGCTCATGTTCCTCATGCTTTCTGCAACGTTCACGAGCATGATAATCAACTCCTTTGAGGATGCACTTGCCGTGCAGGCCGTGCTCATCGGCTTTATCCCGATGCTTATGGGCACGGGCGGCAACTCCGGTGCGCAGGCATCGACGGCCGTCATTCGAAGCATCTCCCTCGGCGACACCGAGCCTGAAGACGTCGGCCGCGTCATATGGAAAGAGTTTCGCGTTGCCATCCTGTGCGGAGTCACACTTGCAGCGGTCAACTTTGCAAAAATGCTGTTAGTGGACAGAATACTTTTGAACAACGACGGTGTAACGCTCACCGTTGCCGCCGTTGTCAGCCTTTCGATCGTGCTCATCGTTATGTTTGCAAAGGTCGTCGGAAGTGTGCTGCCCATAGCGGCAGAAAAGCTCGGCGTTGACCCGGCAGTCATGGCAAACCCCCTGATATCGACCATCACCGATGCGGTCTCGCTGCTTATTTATTTTGAAATAGCAAAGCTTATGATAAGCTTTTAGTCCACATATCTCAGCAAAAGGATACTATACAGAGAATGCTTGTTTTGTTTGAAAAGATGGCGCTGCTTGTAATTATACTTGCCATCGGATACATTTGCGCAAAAATCAAGCTCGTTGGCCCGGAGTTTAATAAGGGCCTGAGCAAAATGGTCATAAACGTGTTCCTCGCCGGAATGATACTGGCGTCGGTAATGAACAAGGAACTGAGCATGGACAAGGGCGATATGCTTTTCGGCATAGCCATGCTTTTTGTGATGCAGATCGTGTGCTTTGCCGTCGGCATGATAACGCCTGCCGCAATGCGTATAAAAGACGGCGATAAGGGCATGTATAAGCTGATAACGTCCTTTTCAAACCTCAGCTTTATGGGCGTTCCGGTGATCTCGGCGGTGTATGGCGAGGGCGCGATCTTCTTCGCCTCGCTGGGCAATATCCCGTTTAACGTTCTGCTTTACACCGTCGGGATCATGCTGCTTCAGAGCAATGGAGAAAAGAAAGAAAAGATAAGCATTAAAAGCATGATAAACGTCCCGATAATCGCAACGGTCATTGCAACGGTCATATTCCTGTTTGAGATACCGATGCCGGTGATAGTGGTTGACGTTGCCGACATGCTCTCCGATGCCTGTGCGCCGCTTTCAATGATGTGCATCGGTCTGTCGCTGGGCAGCGTTTCGATAAAGGATGCGTTTGTTCATCCGAGGATTTACGGGATAAACTTCATGCGTCTTATCGTCGCGCCCGTTGCAGTCTGGCTCGTGCTCAAGCTTTTTGTGAGCGATATCGTCATGCTCGGCTCGATCGTCATAATCGCAGCCTGTCCGCCGGCGATAATATGCGCGCTGCTCGGCATGGATTACGGCCGCGACGGTGTCGAAGCCTCGGAGACGATATTTGTCGGCACGGTGCTTTCAATGTTCACAATACCGCTGCTGGTCTCACTTCTCGGACTGAGTCTATAGCTACATAGCAAAAGCGCCCTCAACAGAGGGCGCTTTTGACGTTTATTATTAGACCATTATTCTTCCGAAGCTTCTTCCGCCGCGCTCTCCGCTACTGCCGGCTCTGCGGCTTCTTCGGCCTTTGCCGCCGGAGCGGGGGAGACGGGGAAAACCTGCACTTTCAGCTTGCGGTTTATGGCGATAACGTTCTGAACAAGAAGTATCGCCATCATGACAAATTCGTAGGTGACTCGCAGCACCAACGGCCCGAGGATCATAAGGCCGAGCCCGTACAGGAAGGTGCTCTGTTCAAACGTTGCGCCGAAGTAGCCGTAGTATTCGATCTTGCCGAATAGCAGCAGAAATCCCACGAATATGCACGCGCATGACAAGAGCACGAACACAAACTTTGTCAGAGCCTCAATATAAAATGTTTTGAAGTTGAAAAAGTCGTGCAAAAACTGCAAAAATTTGTTGCCGAGCTTGCCGTCATACCTTTTGGGCATGACCTTGATGTAAAGAACGGTCGTTGCTGCGATCGCCAGAAGTATCCCGATGATTATCAAAGTATCCATATCGTGCCTCCTCTATATTTTAGTTAAGTATATCAGATGAAGCACGCCTCGGCAAGATGCTTGGCAGGTTTACGAAATTTTGCGACAAAGGCAGTTCCCTGCGAGTCTGACTTTGTCTTAACGTTTTTCTCAGCTGCAAATGGCGTTTGACGGGGCTGCTTCGCTGCAGCTTACCTCATCTTTCACGTCTGCCTCAACGGATGAGCCTCCGGCAAAACCGTGCTCTTTGATGTATTTGCGGTTTTTATAAACGCCAACGGTGAGGAAGGGGATGACGACTGCCGCTGCGCCGAGATATCCGCAGTAACCGTAGCCGTATTTTATGATGTTCGTCAGTCCGGCCATGGAGATGGTCATAGACAGAACGATGATAAACGCGGACACGATCGCGCTGCGCGTGGTGGCGGACTTTATGCCGCTGAATATCGGCAGCTTTTCAAAGCGCGCAACAAAGCCGAAGATGGTAGTGACACCGGTCGAGATCAGGCACAGGAGCAGGCATACGCCGTAGATAACGGTCAGTGCGCGGATGCCCATTGCATTGCAGGCCGTGAGCGTTGGAATGGTCGCGCCGCCGTCGACGGAGTTGTAAACGCCCTGCCAGCACATGAGCATGAATATCGACAGGGTCAGTGCGACGGCGTTCATGACAAAGGATATCCACATCGCCTTTGAGCAGCCGCGCTCGGAGCGCATCGTTGTACCGCAGGCGATCATTGTGGGCAGTGTGACGCACTGGAAGCCTGCGTACACAAAGGAGTTGAATATTGCCTTGGGCATGTTCCCAAAGCCAGTCTTGGCAAAGTCGGAGGCGAGGACGGTAAACAGGCCGCTGTCGCTTTTGAAAATGCCTATCGCGTATATGCTGATAGCCGTTACGAGGATCGCTATGCCCATCCAGGTGGATGCGGCGATGCCGGCGCCGAAAATCGTGAGCATGAGCACAATAACGCCGACTATTCCCACGCCGATGTAATAATTTAAGCCGAAGTAGCTTTGCAGAGCGCTTGCAGCGCCCGATATCGCGGCAGCAACGGCCATGAGCACCATTATGTAGAAGAAAATTTCAAATACCCATTCGAGCTTGTCAAACGGGTGATAGAGCGTCTGGAAAAGCTCCTTATAGCTTGAAAGGCCGTGTGAGTTGTACATGACCATCGCCTGACGCATGGTGAGCGTGAGCAGGAGCATTGCGATGACTGCGGCGATGATGCCTGACCAGCCGAGGCCGACGTAATAGGTATTGGCCTGATTGCCGGTTGCAAATCCGCCGCCTGCATGCGCCGAAAAGAGCACTGCACCGACGGAAAATGCGGCAAAAAACGGGGTCTTGGATGTCTTGCGGGTTTGGGGCTTGTTGTTCATTTTGGTTTTCCTCCTTAAATTCCGGCAGAAAAACAAAAAACCCCTCGTCCTTCTGCCGATTTGCAGAAGAGACGAAAGGCTGAAAAACCGTCCGCGGTACCACTCTTCTTCGTTCCACAAGCTGTGGGACGCACTCAGTCAGGATACAGTCATATCCCTGCACTGTAACGGGCGCACCCGTCTGCGCCTACTGAAGTTCAGCACAGCCGCTATCCGGTGAGTTCGGCGAAAAAACAACCTTTGTGCCTTGCACCAACCGGCACTTCTCTGAAAGGGCATTTTCGCTTACTGTTCCGTGTCCTTGCGTTTATGGGCAAATTGTAGCACCGCAGACGCAGATCCGTCAAGATTGCGGACTAAATAAAAAATTCACGAGCAATGCTTCAAGATTTTGTAGGAATGAACAAATTTTGCGCTTCCGACCGGCTATACCATGCTCTTGTAGTCCTCGCAGGGATCGAGATTATCGGGAGGGAAAAACTCGTCAACGGGGAAGGATATGCGGCCGAACATCGTGCACGGATCATCCTCGGACGAGCCTACGCACTCCTTCTCGGGCAGGCAGTAGTCGTATGCCGGGATGAGCAGCTGCGTGCTGCGCTCAAGCCGGATGATAGAAAACTGGCCGAGCGTAACATAGACATGGCGCGTGCCGCCGGTAACTGATATCTCCTCGCCGAAGGAGTCGAGTATCTGCTGCGGAATATCTCGCTGATCTATGCCGGGGTCGGGCAGCGCCGTTTCCGCAAGGGTCATGTGCAGAGCGATCGGGTCAACGGCATCGACCTCGGCAAATGGCATGCTGTTTGCTCCGTCGAGGATGCAGCAGTCATCCGAAGAAAAGCTCCTGACTCTGCCCTCGGAGCCAAATAGCATTACGCGCTTATCGAACACGGCAAGCCCCGTGAAGCATTGATTTGCCGGGAATGTTTCGCCGCTTATCTTATAGAAGTAGGTCACATCGACCGTGTAGTAGCCGCGGTTAAGGCAGATCTCATTGACCTTTACCTCACAGTGCAGAAGCTGCGCGCACTTTGGACGCACGCTGAATGCGCTCTCTATGTAGGGAAGAGAGCTGACCGTGGGGTAAACGCGCAGATCCTCGATGCAGTCCTTGTCGCGGCAGGCGTCCATTATCTTTCTTGTGCTTACGCAAACGGCCTGTTTTATGCAGTCATTATCATTGACCGGACCGGGTACGACCCTGTCTGCCATAAAAATACCTCCCAGGATGGAATTGAAGAAAAACTTCAATACAGTCTATGCGTATTGTTCCAAAATGTGAAGAATATTGGATTTACAAAAAGAAAAGTATGTATTATTATATATAATGCAGAGGAGGGAAAGAATGAAAAAGCAGCTTTGGCTCATACTCATAGCCGTTGAGGTTTTGATACTGTTTGCAATGCTTCTGGCTGATTTCGGCGTTATACACGCTTCTGTTGCACCGCTTTCACCGAAGAGCATTATATTGCATATAACGACTGTTGTTATAATTTTTGCTTGTATCGAAGCATATAAGAAAAGCGACTGATGCCGGAAATTTGCCGATCGGATATATGATTTTTAGGAGCAAGTTATGGAACGACTGGGCTTTATTCATGAAAAGCTTGATATAAAAATTTTGATACTGTTTATTCTTCGCCGGCTGCCGGGCATAGTCGCGCCCATTGACCTTCAGGACTTTACGCAGCAGTGCGACGAGGGCTTCGGGTATTTTGAATATTCCGACTGCCTTGCCGAGCTGATAGAGAGCGGGCTTGTTATCGAGGAGGAGACCGGCCTGCGCGTCAGCAAGCGCGGCGCCGATGCCGCCGAAACGGTGGAGAGCAGCCTGCCTTTTTCCGTTCGCAAGAGGGCAGAGAAGATAATTGCACCCGAGGCCGAGCGTCTGCGCCGCCTTTCGATGATAACCGCGCAGCACCGCAACCGTGAGGGCGGCTGCTTTGTGACGCTTGCCATGAGCGACGGTAAGGGCGAGATAATAAGGCTCAATATCCTCTCGTCAGGCGAGCAGCAGGCAGAGCGGATCGAAGAAAACTTCCGCGACAGGGCAGAAGAGATATATTGCAGAATAATCGAGCTTCTTGATAAGAAGCCCGAAAATAAAAAAGGGTAATATAACGCCCATCACAGATGGGCGTTTATATATTTTTATTGTACACCAGGAGGAAAACCATGGAGATCAAAATTCCGGACGGATACAAAAGTATCCTCAGTGTTTACGACACACAGAAGGCTATAAGCCTCTTAAAGCGCCTGTTTGAGGACAGGCTCGCGGCACTTTTAAATCTTTACCGGGTATCCGCACCGCTGTTTGTCGATTCTAATTCCGGACTTAACGATAACCTCAACGGCTACGAGCGCCCCGTATCGTTTGATATTCTCCGCTCGGATACGACCGCTCAGGTCGTTCAGTCGCTTGCAAAGTGGAAGCGTCTTGCGCTCAAGCGCTATAACTTCTTCCCCGGCAAGGGACTTTACACAGATATGGACGCCATCCGCCGCGACGAGGACGAGCTGGATAACCTTCACTCTGTCTATGTTGACCAGTGGGACTGGGAAAAGGTCATCCTTTCGGAAAATCGTAACCTCGACTATCTCAAGCTAACCGTTATGGACATAGTCAAGGCCCTGTGCGATACGCAGGATACGATGCAGGCGATCTATCCCCAGCTTCAGTGCCTGCCGAAGCTTGAGCGTAATGTCACATTCGTCACCTCGCAGGAGCTTGAGGATATGTATCCCGACATGACCTCAAAGCAGCGCGAAAACGCATTTACACGAGAGCATAAGACTATTTTCATCATCGGTATCGGCGGCGCTCTGCGCTCCGGCAAGCCGCATGACGGCCGCGCGCCCGACTATGACGACTGGACGCTCAACGGCGATATTCTGTTCTGGTGCGATTGGCTCGACTGCGCGATCGAGATATCCTCGATGGGCATCCGCGTCGATCCCGAATCGCTGGACAGACAGCTTCGCCTTGCCGGCTGTGATGACCGACGCGAGCTTCCGTATCACAAGATGCTTTTAAACGGCGAGCTGCCCCTGACCATCGGTGGCGGTATCGGCCAGTCGCGCGTTTCCATGCTCCTTCTCGGCAAGGCGCATATCGGCGAGGTGCAGGTATCCATTTGGGATAAGCACACCGAAGAGGTTTGCGCCGAAAAGGGAGTCATGCTGCTGTAAAAAAGAGCATATGGTGTTAGCATGGACATTATAGAACTTATCAAAGTAATAATCATCGGCATAGTCGAGGGCATAACCGAATGGCTGCCCATTTCAAGCACCGGACACATGCTGCTCGTGGACGAATTTATCCACATGAATGTCACGCCGGAATTTCGCGAGATGTTCCTGTATGTCATTCAGCTCGGCGCGATACTGGCGGTCATAATCCTGTTCTGGAACAAAATGTGGCCGTTTCAGAGCAAAAAGAAAAACGGCAGCGTTATAAAAAAAGAGACGTTTGTTCTCTGGTTCAAGGTCGTCATTGCCTGCATTCCGGGCTTTGTCGCGTATCTGCTGCTTGACTTTGTCGATAACTGCTATGTTGTTGCCGCAGCGCTTATCGTCTACGGTGTTCTGTTTATCGTCATTGAAAACTGGAACCGCGGCCGCGAGCCGAGAGTCAAAACGCTCGAGGAGATATCGTATAAGGATGCGTTCATCATCGGCCTGTTTCAGGCTCTGTCGATCATTCCGGGCACCTCGCGCAGCGGTTCTACAATCATAGGCGGCCTTGTGATCGGTGTGTCGCGTGTTACGGCGGCGGAGTTTACGTTCTTCCTTGCCGTGCCGGTCATGGTCGGCGTGTCGCTTTTGAAGATAATCGCCTTCGGCTTTTCGTTTACAAGCGCCGAGCTTATAACGCTCATCGTCGGCTGCGTCGTGGCCTTCCTTGTATCCGTTGTTGTGATAAAATTCCTCATGAGCTATATTAAGCGCAAGGACTTCAAGGTCTTCGGCTGGTACAGGATCATTCTCGGTGTGGTCGTCATCGCATACTTTCTGCTGAAATAAGCGCGCAAAAATACCCTCCTCTTGTCCCGATGCGGAACAGAAGGAGGGTATATCAAAATTATCCGATCAAAAGCACGGAAAGATCGTTTACGTTCGTTCCCGTTGCACCTGTGCGGATAAGGCCGCCGCAGGCGTCGAGCGCATGGTACGAGTCGTTGCTTTGCAGCGTGCGGAAGATGCTGATGCCTTTTTCCTCAAGCAGCTGCTTTGTGCTGCCGTCAACATATCCGCCGGCTGCATCGGTCGGACCGTCGGTCCCGTCCGAGCCTACGGAAAAAACGCACACATTCGGCATGCCTGCGATGTTTTCGGCGGCTGCAAGAGCAAGCTCCTGATTTCTGCCGCCAAGTCCGCTGCCGGTTATATGAACAACGGTCTCGCCGCCGGCAATGAATGCGCGCTTTTTCGCGTCTCCGGCGTATTGCTGAGCAATGTTCGAGAGAAACACACCGGCGTCCTTTGCTGTGCAGCTGAGCGATGAGGTTAGGATAACAGGCTCATAGCCAAGCTCCGCGCAGGTTTTTGCGGCCGAGCGGCAAAGCTGGTTTACGCTGCCTATCACTTTGGTTTCAACGTTGCTTATGGACTTCGGAGTTTCATTTTCAATGAGACTGCTCATCTGCTCGGTCATTGTGATCCCGTATTTTTCGACTATGTATTTTGCCTGCTCGGCCGTTGTGCCGTCAGGTGCTGCCGGGCCGGAGGCTATACTGTCGATCCTGTCGCCGATGACGTCGGACAAAACGATGTTGTATACCTTTGCCGGCATGCAGGCGAGCGCAAACTTGCCGCCTTTAACGGCGGAAAAGCGTTTTCTTAGCGTGTTTATCTCGTTTATGTCGGCGCCGGAGGCAAGAAGCTCCTGGGTGAGCCTGCTCATATCCTCGGCCGGGATAAGCGGCTTTTCAAAAAGCGCCGAGCCTCCGCCGGAGAGAAGAAAAAGCACGGTATCGCCCTCTCCGAGGGGCTTTACCAGCTCCAGCACCTTCTCAGTTGCGGCATAGCTGTCGTCATCCGGCACAGGGTGCCCTGCCTCATAGACCTCAAGGCGCTCTATAGCGCCCTTGCCGTAGCCGTGTTTGGTTACGACTATGCCGGCTTTTATCCTTGATCCCAAGACCTCGGATACCGTCTTTCCCATTTGCCATGCCGCCTTTCCGACTGCGGCAACGTAGATATTTCCCTGAAGCTCAATATCCTTCAGAGCAACTCTCACTGCGTTGTCGGGCAGCGCGGCGTCTATTGCCCGTGTGTAGATAAGTTTCGCGTCTGCGCGCATATCCATAGCGATATCACCTTTGCCTGCGTATTTTATGCCTACACTATACCATAAATGCAGCTGCTGTTCAAACAGAATGCATAATATCAAATTTATAAGGAGAAACAAATGAAAATTGTTGTTTTGGACGGCTACACGGAAAATCCCGGCGACCTCAGCTGGAACGGACTTAAAAAGTACGGGGAGCTTACCGTGTATGACAGAACGCCGTATGAAGATGCCGAGATAATAAAGCGCATCGGAGATGCCGAGATCGTGCTTACGAACAAAGCTCCGATCAGCAGCGCAACATTGGATGCCTGCCCTAATATCAAATGCATCTGTGTGCTCGCGACCGGGTACAATATAGTTGACTGCGCCGCTGCCGAGAAGAAAAACATCCCCGTCTGCAACATTCCCACATACGGAACGGCCTCGGTCGGGCAGTTTGCCATTGCAATGCTGCTTGAGATATGCAGCCATGTTCAGGTGCATTCCGACAGCGTACACGCCGGGGAATGGGAGAACAGCTCCGACTGGTGCTACTGGAAGCATCCGCTTATTGAGCTTGCAGGGAAGACGATGGGCATAATCGGCTTCGGAAAGATCGGACAGACAACGGGCCGCATTGCAAAAGCCCTCGGAATGAATATCCTTGCATCCGGCAGCCACCCGACACCACAGGGCGAGGAGATCGCCGAATATGTGGACACGGACACGCTTTTTGCAAAGTCCGACGTTATCGCGCTGCACTGCCCTCTGTTCCCGAACACTCAGGGAATTATCAATAAGGATAATATAGCCAAGATGAAGGACGGCGTTATTATCATCAATAACAGCCGCGGCGGCCTTGTCGTCGAGGAAGACCTCGCTGACGCACTCAACTCCGGAAAGGTCTATGCCGCAGCGGTCGATGTCGTGTCCACAGAGCCTATTAAAGGCGATAATCCGCTGCTGAAGGCGAAAAACTGCCTTATAACGCCGCATATCAGTTGGGCGCCCAAAGAGGCAAGGCAGAGGATAATGGATATGACCGAAGAAAATATCAAGGCCTTTATTGAAGGCGCGCCGATAAACGTCGTGAATAATATCTAATATTAAAAAATGCACCCCGAGGGTGCATTTTTTAATGCATTAGATTGCTAAAAACTATGCTGCAATGAAAGAAAATAGAGTAACAGGGGAGCACGAGGGGTAGCGAAGCGGCGGCGCGGTAGTGAATGACATGCCGGGGGCATGTCAGAGCCGCGGCGTGACCGAGCCGCAGCGAGAAAAAGGCCCCACTCGTGATTAAATCAATAGCCATCAAAAACGCCTGATTTATCAGGCGCTTTTGATGCCGATTTGTTGCATTCCGGTGGTAACATGTGCCCGTGTTGAAAGGAGCATGAATCATGAAAACCAAAAATATTATTTCGCTGCTTTTAGTTCTTGCGATGCTCATGAGCGTCTGCGCATGCGGCAGCGATACGACTCCGGCAGCACCGAACGGTTCTGCCGAAACCAAGCCCGAGTACCGCATCACGGCAAAGCTGACTGCCGCCGATGCCGAAAATAAGGAGCTTGCCGCACATCTGACGGAAAACTGTGTTATCAGTTTTACAAACACGAGCAGCGATACATGGGACAAAATTTGCCTGCGCGACTATGCCGCCGCAAATCTTGAGCTTGAAAACAGCATAAGCGACGATAAGCCTTACACTCCGGGCAGCATACGCGAGGTCAAGGACTCGCGCGGAAATGCTCTGAGCTTTTCGGTTCAGGAGGATAAATCCGTCGTGTATGTTCAGCTGCCGTCGCCGCTCAAGCCCGGCGAGCGAACGAGCGTAAGCATTGATTACAGCACGGAGATACCCTGCTGCTTTGAGCGGCTGTGCTGGTCTCCGAATGGCGATGATTTCGCCGGCGAAAACACTGTCTGCCTGTCGCAGGCGTATCCTGTCCTTGCCGAGTATATTGACGGCAAGTGGAATGAGGCACCGTATTTTACTGATGGGGAGTGCTTCTTTTGGCCCTGCGGAGGCTATGAGATGACCCTCAGCGCACCCGAGGACTATATGGTAATATCCACCGGCAGCGAAGCGCAGAGCGCCGACGGAACATGGACACTCAAAGCCGACAATGTCCGCGATTTCGCCGTAATCGCCGGAAACGGCTTTGAAAAGCTCAGCGGCAAGGCCGGAAACATAACCGTCAACAGCTGGTATTATTCCGGCAGCGAGCGCGATAAAAAGCAGGGCGAGGTGTCGCTCAAGGCTGCCATAGACGCTGTGAATGCATTTTGCGATGCGTGGGGCGAATATCCTTATGATACGCTCGATGTGGTCCAGACGCCGTACAATGCCGGCGGCATGGAGTATCCCGGACTTGTGCGCATTGCCGAAATGTATGCCGATCTTATCGGCGCCGAGGGAGATGAAAGCCTGCGCCTTGACGTCGCGCATGAGGTAGCACATGAATGGTTTTATGCCGTCGTCGGCAACGATCAGTACCGTGAGGCATGGCTTGACGAGAGCTTTGCCGTGTACGGAGAGTTTGTGTATCAGCTGTACACCGGCGAAAGCGAGACAGATGTTCAGGCACGCGTTGATTCGCTTGACTGCAGCATAAAGCAAAAATATATTGATCTCAGCTACGATCAGTATTTTGACGAATATACCGGCAACAGCTATATAAACGCAGTTTATAAGGTCGGCCCCGTTTTTCTATGGAAGCTGCGGCAGACAATGGGGCAGGAGAGCTTTGATGCTTTCATGCGCGCGTGGTATGAAGAGCATATGTTCAAAGAGGTCACCACGGCCGAGTTCCGCGCGGCAATTGAAAAAGCATCGGACAGCGCCGATGTAAAAGCGCTTCTTGACGAATACCTGTCGCCGGCAAAATGATATAAATAAGAGTACCATCTGCTCGCTGTCAGGCGTGTTTGCTCTTGAGACGAGATTTGTCAAGGGGTGTTTCTGCTAAATAATACGCAGAAGCACCCCTTGATGTTTTTTTCGCAGAACAATCTACTTTTCGTCCGGACTGTATTCCAAAATATCTCCCGGCTGGCAATTGAGCACATCACAGATAGCTGCCAGTGTTGAGAAACGGATAGCGCTGATATGGCCGTTCTTCATCTTGGATAAATTCACACTGGCAACGCCAACTCTTGCCGATAATTCATTCAGGCTCATTTTCCTGTCAGCCATGACACGGTCTAACCGCAAAATGATGTGTCCCATCTCTCCGCCTCCTTACAGGGTCTCATCCGATTCTTTCTGCAACTGAACACCATACTTGAAAACAGCCACCAAGGACATAGTTACAACAAAAGCAATCAAAATGCCCCATTGAATACTGACATTTGTGCTTTTTCCGGCGGTCAAGAAGCTTTCCAGCATCGTTTCACCGATAGAGGCGAACGCTGCGACAGGAAGAAGAGAAAAGCCAAAGCTTCTCATTCTATTTACAACTTCACAGCAAAAGGGCGATTCACACTTCGTCAGCACCGCGAACAGCCTTCTCAGCATCCAAAGCGCAGCAGTTGCAGATGCCTAAAACAGCGTCAGAAAAATAAATACCGTTACTAGATCTTTTACGTTATATTCCTCAGGGGACGTATCCGCCTCCATGACTTTGGCGGTTTCGTCAGAGTGTATTTCCGCCGAGGCGTTTGAGGAAATGTGCTGCGACGCGCTGGGCAAGATAAGCTGACAAGAGTCGAACACGTATCGCCTGTCAGCGCGCTCTTCCAGCTACTTTTGCCTTGCAGTTTTGTCGGGCAGATTTTTGCTCAGGCAAGGCAAAGCTCGCTGAGAATACTGCCGTATTGTCAAGAGCTTTAACGCAGCATGGGCGGAAATCTGCCCGTCAAAACCGATACGTGTTCGACTCTCGTCAGCTTA
>OKTN01000407.1_pt1 | contig 22653 bp, 15 predicted proteins | sample 1606451 | NCBI WGS metagenome assembly OKTN01 (sample SAMEA3879602, study PRJEB24766) | human gut metagenome | biome: human-associated habitat; feature: feces | place: USA | collected 1985/1987 | reverse complement strand
CAATTGCGTCGGCCGGCTTCTTCGGCATCGGCAACGGCGTATGGCAGATCGTTGCACTGGTAGTTTCCCTTGCCATCATGGTAATGGGCGTTGCAGGCGGCATTGAGAAGGCAAACAAGATCATGATGCCGGTTCTGGTAGTTCTGGCAGTCGTAGTTACAATCTATTCTGTCACACGTCCGGGCGCTGTTGAAGGTGTGAAATATTTCCTGATTCCGAATGTGAAAAATTTCTCCTGGATGACAGTAGTAGCAGCGATGGGACAGATGTTTTATTCTTTGTCCATTGCAATGGGAATCCTGTATACTTACGGTTCCTATGTCCGTAAAGATATGGATATCGAGAGATCTACCACACAGGTTGAGGTTTTCGATACAGGTATCGCAATCCTTGCAGGTCTGATGATCATCCCGGCGGTATTTTCATTCTCCGGTGGAAATCCTGAAACACTTCAGGCAGGACCATCTCTGATGTTTATCACATTGCCAAAAGTATTTGCAAGTATGGGATTTGGTACTGCAACAGGAATCGTATTCTTCATACTTGTATTACTTGCAGCCCTGACAAGTGCAGTTTCCCTGATGGAAACCAGTGTTTCCACATTCATGGACGAACTTCATTGGAGCCGTAAGAAATGCTGCGGTCTGATGGTCGTGATCATGATTGTACTTGGAACCGCATCTTCCATGGGATATGGACTTCTGGATTTCATTCGTATCTTTGGAATGAACTTCCTTGACTTCTTCGATTTTATAACAAACTCAGTAATGATGCCGCTGGCAGCACTTGCAACCTGTATTCTGATTCTTCGTGTTGTTGGTATTGATGGAATGGTAAAAGAAATTGAACAGTCTTCTCCATTCCGCAGAAAGAAACTGTACAGAGTATTTATCAAATACTTTGCAACGATTTGTCTGATTATTATTTTGCTGAGTTCTATTGCAAACGTTTTGGGAATTATCAGTATGTAAAAAATATATGACTCTTTTTACAAAGAATGCAGCATGGATCAACTGCAAGACAAGAGAAGAAGCAACTGCACAGTTCACCAGGAAGAATGGCTGGCAGGCAAACATGGCAGGAAATCTGCCAATGAATGTGTGAAATGTGGTAAGTGCGAAGAAGTATGTCCGCAGCACATTAAGATCAGAGATGAGCTGGAGAAAATTGCAGCAGAACTTTTGGGGTAAATTGCTATAGATAAGAGTAGAAAAGAGGAGTGAAACATGAAATTCGATAAAGAGAAAATGCGCTTATACGCAATAACGGACCGTCACTGGCTTAATGGGCGGAACCTTAAGGAAGTGGTAAAGGAGAGTCTGGATGGAGGCGTAACCTTTCTGCAGCTCAGAGATAAAAATTCAGATGATGAAACTTTCCTGCAGGAAGCAGCTGAACTTCAGGAATTATGCAGAGATTATAAGGTACCTCTGATCATAAATGACAATGTGGAAATTGCTTTGAAGATGAATGCAGATGGTGTTCATGTAGGGCAGAGTGATATGGAAGCAGGTGCTGTGCGTGAGAAACTTGGACCGGATAAAATCCTGGGAGTTTCGGCACGAACGGTAGAGCAGGCATTGCTTGCACAGGAGCGTGGTGCAGATTATCTGGGGGTGGGTGCAGTATTTGCAACCGGTTCAAAAGCAGATGCGGCAGAACTTCCCCATGAAACGCTGAAGGCAATCTGTGAAGTGGTATCTATCCCTGTGGTGGCAATCGGGGGGATCACAGCAGAAAATATATCTCAGCTAAAGGGAACAGGGATTTGCGGTGTGGCAGTGATCAGTGCCATTTATGCTCAAAATAACATTAAAGAAGCAGCAGAAGAACTGAAAGAGGCAGTAGATAAGATTGTATGATAGCAGAAATGAGAGGAAGACAATTATGAGAACTGCACTGACGATCGCAGGAAGTGATTCCAGCGGAGGCGCCGGAATCCAGGCAGATATTAAGACAATGATCACAAATGGTGTATATGCAATGAGTGCCATTACCGCATTAACTGCACAGAATACAACCGGTGTACAGGCAATATTAAATGTAACACCGGAATTTCTGGGGCAGGAATTGGATTCTGTTTTTCAGGATATTTATCCGGATGCGGTAAAAATCGGAATGGTATCAGATAAAGATCTGATTCATGTAATAGCAGAGAAACTGAAACAATATAAAGCGGAAAACATTGTTGTGGATCCTGTTATGGTTGCAACAAGCGGTGCCAAGCTGATCAGTGATGATGCAGTGGAGATATTGAAGCAGGAACTGTTTCCACTGGCTGATGTGTTTACTCCGAATATTCCGGAGGCAGAGGTTCTGGTTGAAATGTCAGTGACCAATGCAGAGGAAATGATAGAGGCTGCCGGAAAGATTTCTGAGACATACCATTGTGCAGTACTTTGCAAAGGCGGACACAGCATTAATGATGCAAATGATCTGCTTTACTATGATGGAAAATATTGCTGGTTTGAAGGAAAGCGTATCGATAATCCAAACACACATGGAACAGGCTGTACGTTGAGCAGTGCCATTGCTTCCAATCTTGCAAAGGGATATGACCTGCAGACTGCTGTAAAACGTTCTAAACAGTATATTTCAGGAGCACTGGCGGCAATGCTTGACCTGGGAAAGGGAAGTGGCCCTATGGATCATGGATTTGCAATCCGAAATGAATATGTGAAAGAAAGTGAAAAGTGAGAATAGCTATGGAAGACAACAAAAAGAAAGGCCTCGGAATGGTTCTGGAAGGTGGAGGTATGCGGGGACTGTATACAGCCGGAGTTCTGGATGAGCTGATGGAGCAGGGGATTTATGCAGATTCTACAGTTGGCGTTTCCGCCGGTGCAATTTTTGGATGTAATTATAAGTCCCGCCAGATTGGACGAACCCTTCGTTATAATACCAGATTCTGCAAGGATAAACGATATATGGGATTGAAAAGCTGGATCACTACCGGCGATCTTTACAGCAAAGATTTTGCATATGGGGAGGTGCCCTGGAAGCTGGATGTTTTTGACACAGAGACATTTGCCAGATCACCCATGAAGTTTACGGTTGTATGTACAGATATTGAAACAGGAAAACCCTGCTATCAGGAATGCAGAATGGGAGACAGGCTGGATGTGGAATGGATGCGCGCATCAGCTTCCCTGCCACTGGCCGCCAGACCGGTAAAGCTGAATGGAAGAATGTATCTGGACGGAGGCATCTCAGATCCGATACCTGTAAACTGGATGCTTTCACAGGGGTATGAGAAAAATGTGGTAGTGTGTACCCGTCATCCGGGATACAGAAAAGAACATAATAAGCTGATGCCACTGCTCAGACTGAAGTTCAGGGAGTATCCGGAGCTTGTAAAGCTTCTGGATGAACGTCATATTCAGTATAATCGTATGCTGGATAAAATCGCATATCTGGAAAAAGAGGGCAGGATCCATGTTATCCGCCCGGACAGAGACATCAGTGCAAAACCGGTTGAGCGTGATCCCGCCCATTTAAAGGAGATTTATGAGGTGGGACGGAGAGTGATGAAAGCTGATATGGAGAAACTGAAGGCGTATTTGGCAGAGTAATGTTTAGTCTATCAGCAGGTAGCGAATCCGGTGATAGATTTCCATCTGATTGCAATTGACTTTGGGTGAGGAATTATGAACAGCAGCAAGTTATCAGTAAAGCTGTCAGATACAACGAAGTCAGTAAAAACAGACAGGAATAAAAATTGTATAAAACTGGTACATAAACCAATTAAAACAGTACTGATTTATCAGTTGCTGTTTTTTTTTCGCAAAATAATACTTTTGTTCTATTGCTGTAAACAGCAAATATATCAATGTGTTTTCCTAATCTAAATGCTATAATCCGAAAAAAGTCCCATAGAGAAAATGCTATTAAAGGCTATATAATAAAACCATCAAAAACAAGCGCGCTGATAAAAAACAGGAGGAAATTTTATGAAGAGAAGAGGAATGGCTTTAGGTCTGGCGGCATTAATGACCTGTACTGCTTTATTTACCACAACTGCGAAGGCAGAAAACAAGGGTAGTGACGAGAAAGAAACTATAAAATTCACTTACTGGGGAAGCGGAGACGAAAAAAAGGCTATTGAGGAATCTGTAGATAAATTCATGGAAGCAAACCCCAATATTGAAGTGGATCTGATGCATATTCCATCTGAGGATTTCCTGACAAAATTGAATGCTATGATTGCAGCCGGCGAAGCACCGGATGTAAGTTATTCAGCTTCATGGAAATGTCAGATGGGTGAGGATGGCCTGATTTATAATTTCTATGATCTTCTGGATGATATGGGACTTAGTAAAGATGATTATCTGTCTACCTGTTGGTGGAACTGGAGTCCTACAGAATCAGCAGGACCTGTTCAGGCCAATGTTACAACAAATCTGATGTACAATGTAGACTGCTTCGAAGAGGCAGGGGTAGATCTGCCGCCGACTAAGGTAGAGGAAGCCTGGTCATGGGATGAATTTGTAGAGATGGCACAAAAACTGACGCTGGATACAGAAGGAAGAAATGCAGCTGATCCGGATTTTGATGCAAATAATATTAAACAGTACGGTGTAATGTTTGGAACAGACTGGAATGTATATATGCCGTTTATTCTATCAGCAGGCGGCGGTTACTTAGATGAGAGTATGGACGGACTTGGATTAAATGATGAGAAGTCAGCTCAGATTTTACAGAATTTTGCAGATCTGATCAATGTGTACCATGTATCTCCTACAGCAGTACAGAAGAATGCAATGCCAAGTGCAGCAACAGCACTGGCTGCAAAACAGACAGCAATGTACATTGACGGAAGCTGGAACCATCTGGATCTTATGAATTCAGGATGCAACTGGGGCGTAGGTGTTCTCCCAATTGATGAAAACTATACTACTTTCTTTGATGGTGGTTCTTTGATTATATTCAAGAGTACAAAGCATCTGGAGGCTTCCGAAAAACTTTATCTGTGGCTTACAAATCCAGAAAGTTCAGAAAGAATCACAGAATTATACAGAACTTTATGGATGCCTGTACAGACAGAATATTATACTGATCCGGATAAGATTGATTTCTGGGCATCTGAAGAATTGCCTGCAAGACCAGAGGGCTTTCAGGACGCTATTGTAAAGGCAACTTATGATCATGCAGTAGTGGCAACCGAAATTAACGTAAAGAATTTTAATGAGATTAATACATTAGTGGGCTCTGCACTGGAACAGGTGTGGTCTGGAAAGAAAACGGCAGAAGAAGCAATGACAGAAGTAAAAAGCCAGACGGATTCTTTGGTAGAAGGAACCTATTCAGGAGAACGTTCTTAAAGTATTCAAGTGAAAGGCTGCTTTTGGCAGCCTTTCCTGATTGAAATAGCTATAATGCCAGAAAGGAATAAATATGCAGACGAAAATAAAGTATAAAATGACAAATCGCGAGAAAAGAGAAAATCGTTGGGGAATTTTATTCAGTCTTCCCTGTATTCTGGGATTTTTGATTTTTGCATTGCTTCCGATGGCAGTCAGTCTGGGATTGAGTTTTACAAATTTTAATTTTACAACAGGCGGACAGTTTATAGGAATCAGCAACTATAAAAATCTGTTCAGTGGAAGTGATCCGTATTTTTATAAATCATTACTTGTAACAGTAATTTATGTTGCGCTTTCTGTACCGACAGCTATCATATTTTCTTTTTTTATAGCAATGCTGTTAAATACAAATGTAAAAGGAAAAGGATTTTTCAGAACAATCTTTTATCTTCCGACTGTAGTTCCGATCGTAGCAATGGCAGCGATTTGGATGTGGATTTTCAATCCGGACATGGGATTGGCAAACAATATTTTAAAGGCAATGCATTTACCGGTAAGTACATGGCTTTCAGGTGAAAGTTCAGTTATTCCCACACTGGTTTTTATTAATCTGTGGACTACCGGATCAACAATGGTAATTTTCCTTGCCGGAATGCAGGATGTACCAAGACAGCTTCTGGAAGCAGTTGAGATTGATGGAGGCGGATTCTGGGCAAAGCTGCTTCATGTTACGATTCCTATGATGACTCCTACAATTTTTTATAATGTGGTAATGGGAATCATCAATGGATTCCAGATATTTACCCAGTCTTATGTTATGACACAGGGTGGACCAAACAATTCCAGTTTGTTCTATGTATACTATCTGTACAGAGAAGCATTTGAGTTTGGAAGAATGGGAAATGCCTGTGCAGTTGCCTGGGTATTGTTCCTGATCATTATGGTACTGACTGCAGTCATATTTAAGTTTTCCAACCGTTGGGTTTATTATGGAGGAGAATGAATATGAAGAATACAAAGAAAATTATTTCAAAAATTCTAATATACTTTGCGCTGATTTTAGGTGTTTTGTTTTGTCTGGTTCCTTTGTACTGGATGATCAGAAGTTCACTGATGAACACAGTGGAAGTGTTTATGATGCCGCCTCGCTGGATTCCTTCTAAATTTATGTGGGAAAACTATCAGGAAGTTTTTGATACACTTCCCTTTGGAAAATATTTCCTGAATTCATTTATTGTAACCGGAGGATGTGTAGTGGGAACAATGCTTACCAGTTCCATCTGTGCATATGGATTGGCAAGAATTAAATGGAGAGGCAGAAATGTGGTATTTGCCTGCATTATCAGCAGTATGATGCTTCCAGTTGCGGTTACTTTGATTCCTACATTTCTGATGTGGAGAACTATTGGAATAACAGACAGCTTTATTCCACTGATTGTTCCGGCCATTGCATCTCCGGTTACGTTCTTTTACATGAAACAGTACATGGAGAGTGCGCTTCCGCTTTCGCTGATAGAAGCTGCACGTATTGATGGTTCCGGAGAGTTTCGTACGTTCAACAGCATCGTTCTGCCGTTGATGAAGCCGGCGATCGCCGTACAGGCAATTTTCAGTTTCGTCAGCAGCTGGAACAATTACTTTACACCGGCACTTGTGCTGCATGATGACAAGAAAAAGACACTTCCGATTCTGATCGCGCAGCTGCGTGGTGCAGACTGGCTGAAGTTTGATATGGGGCAGGTATATGTCATGATTACATTCTCGATCCTGCCGGTTATCGTTGTATATCTGATTCTTTCCAAGCATATTGTACAGGGGGTTGCTCTGGGAAGCGTAAAAGGATAATAGAAAAAGAAAGGGGTTTTTACAGTGAAAAACAAAACATTATGGAAACAGGTGGGAGCGGCAGCAATTGCCGCTGCCATGGTAATGAGTACCGTACCGGCGACACCGGTACAGGCGGCAGGCGGTAAAACGCTTGCCGTTTCTTCTCAAAAGCAGCTGAATCAGGCATTAAAAACCGTAAAAGGGAAGAATGCGGTCATTACCGTAAAAGCAGGGAAAAACGTAAAGATTACGATTCCAAAGGGAACTTATAAAGTGACCATTCGGGTGGTCGGAAAAAAGGCAGCCGTTGTAAATAATGGTACCGTCAAAGAAATTGTTGTAAACAGTAAGGGAACGGTTGCGATCAAGAACAATGGTACCATAAAGAAAGTGACGGTACAGAATGCAAAAAGTGTTTCCTTTTCCGGAAACCATAAAAAGGCAGTGCCGGTTGTTGTAAATGCCGAAGACGTTTCGATGATTCTGGCAGCACCGGCGAAAATAACCGCAAAGAAAGATGTGAACATTGTGCTCAAAAAAGGTGCGGAAAAATCATCCATAACGTGTACAAAAAATGTACAGGCACAGGTGGATAATCAGACAAAGAAAGCAATATCTGTAAAAATTGCGGATGGAACAACGCTGAAAGTGGAATCCGGTGAATCCTGCACCATAACTCCGAAGGGAAAGAAAGAAGACACTTCCGGAGAAGACAAGACGGATGGAAAAGACCAGAAAACAGACGATACCTCGGACGGAAATGCTTCTTCCGGCAGTTCTTCTTCGGGCAATTCTTCTGGTGGAACAACAGTTGAGACACCTTCAAAGCTGACCGAAGCGGATCTCTTAAAACAGGGCTATCAACTGAAGTGGCAGGACAACTTTGACGGAAATTTTTTAAACCGTGCAGACTGGAATGTGGAACTGCATGAAAAAGGCTGGGTCAACAGTGAGTGGCAGGAATATGTGGATTCTGACAAAAATATTCAGGTCAAAGACGGAAAACTGCTGATCAAGCCGGTGGAAACGGTGAATGCAGACGGAACCAGAAGCTACACGTCCGGTCGTATTAATACACAGGGAAAACATGATTTTAAGTATGGATATTTTGAGTGCCGTGCAAAAGTTCCGACCGGAAAAGGTTATCTGCCGGCATTCTGGATGATGCCGACGGACGAAAATCTGTATGGACAGTGGCCAAAATGCGGTGAGATCGACATCATGGAAGTGATGGGGCAGGAAACAAATAAAGCATATGGTACCATTCATTACGGAGAACCGCATGATCAGAGTCAGGGAACCTGTACGGTAGATGTAAAAAATAATTTTGCAGATCAGTATCATACATATGCCTGTGACTGGGAGCCAGGAAAGATTACCTGGTATATTGATGGTGTGAAATTTCATGAAGAGTCCGACTGGTTTTCTGCAAAGAGCGGGCAGGGAGAAGTGGCTTATCCGGCACCGTTTGATCAGCCGTTTTATATGATTTTGAATCTGGCGGTCGGTGGCAGCTGGGTAGGGTATCCGGATGATTCGACCACCTATGCCGATCAGCAGTTTGCAGTGGATTATGTGAAAGTATATCAGAAAGACAGTTATGACGAAAATGTGGAAAAACCGGTAAAGAATGTTATTTTAAGAGAGCCGGATACAACGGGAAATTATATTAACAACGGTGATTTCTCCATAGCAGAGAATTTAAGTGATGACAAAAACTGGAAATTTCTTACCACTTTAGATGGTGATGGAAAAGCAGAAATTAAGAATCATGAGATGGTTATTTCTACAGTAAATATGGGAACCGCAGATTACAGCATTCAGCTGGTACAGCCGGATGTGCCGTTACAAAAAGGCGGAACATATAAAGTAACCTTTGATGCTTATGCGGATGAGGCGCGTACAATGATTGCAGATATTTCCGGACCGGATCATAATTATACGAGGTATTGGAAGGATACAAAAGTGGAACTTGGAACACAGAAAACGACATATACTTATGTGTTTCAGATGACAGGTTCCGATGATGCCAACGGACGTCTGGAATTTAATCTGGGAAATGCTGCTTCTACAGCAGCAGTGCACCTTTCCAATGTACGCATTGAAAAGACCGGATATGAAGAAATCAAAGAAGACACCACAAAGAAAGTGCTTGCAGACGGAAATTATGTCTACAACGGTTCCTTCCAGGAAGGGAAGAACCGTCTGGGTTACTGGGACATCACGAAACCGGAAAATGCAACCACAGAGGTAACCGGTCTGGAAGATGGACGCCGTCTGAAAGTGGTAAGCCCAAAAGGAACTGTGGTAACAGCAGGACAGCAGGGGCTTGCTCTGAGCGAGGATACAGAATATGTGCTCAGTTTTTCGGCTCAGGCAAACGAAGCAGAAACTATGACAGTACATGTTGCCGGACAGGAATTTCAGGCAAAACTTACCAATGAAAAGAAAAATTACAGTTTTTCCTTTCATACGGCAGCGGATCTGACAGATAAGAATATTTCCTTTGATCTCGGGCTGGGGACAACCGTATATCTCGACGATGTGCGGATTGATGAGGATAGTCTGATCAAAAACGGAAGTTTTAATGCAGGCATGGCAGGTTTTGAAGTCTATTGCTATACACCATCCAATGTAACGTATGTTGTTGACTCCTTAAACGAAGACAATGCGGCAGATTTCACAATTAACGATACCGGAGAAGCTGACTGGCATATCCAGTTAAAGCAGACAGGGGTAAAACTCGAACAGGGACAATGGTATCGACTCTCCCTGAAAATGAAATCTTCTATCGACCGTAAAGTGTCTTATGCGTTGCAGAGAGATGGAAGCACCCATAAGGATGCAGATGGAAATGAGGACTGGACTCCATACTGCCAGGAAACCGTAGATCTGACCGACGAATATCAGACGATCACGAAAGAGTTTCAGATGAAAGAGGATACAGATCCGGAAACGATCTTTAATATTGCCATGGGTGCAGTCGGTGGAGAACAGATCACACAGCAGCACAGAATCTGTATGGATGACATTGTGCTGGAAAAGATAAAGGCACCGGAGATCAAGCCGGAGGAAACCGGAAAGAATCTGCTGACCAATGGAGATTTTTCGGATGGAACGAGTGGATGGGGCATTAATACAAATGATGGTCAGGGTGGTCAGACGGCAACAACAGTAGTTACTCATGGCGGTATTGTGTTTCAGGTGAAAAATCCGGGCGAAAAGGACTGGGATGTTCAGCTTAATCAGCATGGATTTACACTTGAAAAAGGATGTAAATATCGTGTAAAATTCAAAGTCACTTCGACGAAAGCACGAACCATAAAACTCGGCTTAATGGATAACAATTGCAATAAGTGGTATGGCGGAGAAGATATTTTTCTGGCGGAAGCAGAGGAAAAGGAAGTTAGTTGTGAATTTCTGATGCCGGAGGACACAGATAATGATTCGAAAATGTTTATTTCCATGGGAAAAATCAGTGGTAAAAATACACCAGCTTCAGACATTACGCTGACGAATTTCTCTCTTGAGAAGATCACAGAGTAGTACCAGAAAGATAGTTTAAAAAGAAAACAGAAAAGACACCATGACAGAATCCATTTTTACGACAGGGGGCGTGTCATGGCGTTTTTCTGCATATTGGGGGGAGAAGAGGAGTAACAAAAGGAGACATTTGAATGAGAAAGGAGAGTTGGAAACAGGTAGCGGCAATTGTCATATGTGCGGCATTATTAAGTGGATGTACGGGAGAAAACGGACAGAAAAAAAATACCGGGCGTAAGGAAGGACAGGTTGTAAATATTTATTGCTGGAATGATGAGTTTAAGGAAATTTATGACAAATATGCATCAGATCTTGCTAAAAAACACGATGTTGAAGTGAACTTTGTCATAATTTCCAGTGATAATAATGCTTATCAGATCAATCTGGATGAAGCATTAAAAGAGCAGAATACATGTATTGATGATGACAAAGTGGATTTGTTTTTAATTGAGGCAGATTACGCATCAAAATATGTAAAGTCAGATAATTCCATTGATGTAAAAAAAACAGTGGGACTGACCGATGAGGATCTGAAGCAGCAATATGATTATACAAAGAAAATTGTATCGGAAAATGGAATACAAAAGGGAGTGACTTGGCAGGCAACGCCGGGGTTGTTTGCGTATCGCAGGTCCATTGCAAAAAAGGTATTGGGTACAGACGATCCGGATCAGGTACAAAAGCAACTGAAGGATTGGGATAAGTTTGATCAGGTTGCACAGAAGATGAATGCCGCCGGATATAAAATGTTATCGGGATATGATGATTCCTATCGGGCATTTTCCAACAATGTCTCACATCCCTGGGTGGTCGGTAACAAGATTGTTATAGATGAAAATATCAAGAAGTGGATTCGTCAGACGAAGGAATATGCTCAAAAAGATTATAACAATCATACCACACTGTGGAGTCCGCAGTGGACGCAGGATCAGGGACCGGATGGGAATGTTTTTGGCTTTTTCTATTCGACCTGGGGTATTAATTTTACTCTGATGGGAAATGCATTGGCAGACAGTAGTAAACCCGCAGAAAAAGGAAATGGAATTTACGGAGATTATGCCGTGTGTGAAGGTCCACAGGCATATTACTGGGGCGGTACATGGATGTGTGCGGCGCAGGGAACCGATAATATTCCTTTTATCAGGGATTTGATGAAGCGTCTGACGTGTGATACCAAAACCATGAAGCAGATTACATTGGATACGCAGGACTATACCAATAATAAGAAAGCAATGGATGAGATTGCAAAAAGTGACTATCAGTCGGATTTCCTTGGTGGACAAAATCATATTGCACTTTTTGCAGAGTCTGCAAAGAAAATTGATATGAGTAATATATCAGATTATGATAAGGACTGCAATGAGCAGATTCAACAGTGTCTGCATCCGTATTTTGAAGGTAAAATTTCACTTGCGCAGGGAATGGACGATTTTTATAAAAAGATGGAGCAATTGCATCCGGAATTATCCCATTAATTTAGGCAGAAAGAGAGGAAATACCTATGAAGTGGTTGAATCAGATCAGTATTAAAGTAAAGGTTATGCTGCCAATTAGTATTTTGGGAATTGTTATTCTTTTGGCAAGTATTTCAAGTCTTGTAAATTCGAAAAGGCTGTTGCAGGCGGGGGTTGTAATTTCGCAGGATTGTTCGAAGAGTATTGAACTATTGATGGATATGTCATCCGAGCTGGAATCCATGGGGAAAAATATGTATGGACACTGTGATGCGGAAAATTCTATTTCCAAAGAAAGCTTTGCAACATCCATCCATGAAAAGCTGGAATCTATGGATAGTTATTTTAAACAGTATAAAAAACAGAAAAAAACAGCGCGGGAAAAAGAATATTTCGGGGCATTACAAAATCGCTTTAAAAAGTATAAAGAAGGAATGGAACAGGTCCTTACCGCAAGTTCAAAAGGCGATGCGGATGGTGCAACGGAGGCAATCAATGTGATACAGAAACCTTCAGAAGATTATCTTGCAAAGAAAATCAGCAGTCTGATTGCTATGCGGAAACAGGCAATGAATGATTCATTACAAGCACAGCAGGCAGCATATGAATTTTCAAGAAATTCTGCTATTGTATTCGTTGCAGTTTCAATGCTTATGATTTTGTTTTCTCTTTGGATTTGTCTGAAAGGGATTGTAGCACCGATGCACTATATCGGTCAGACATTGCAGAAAATGGTGGCAGATATTGAAAAAAATCAGGGAGATCTTTCTGTAAGATTAGAGATTTCAGGAAAAGATGAGATTGGTAAAGTCGGAAGGAATGTAAATGCATTTATTGATACGCTTCAAAATGTTATGGGACGGATTACAGACAGTTCTTTGCGTATGAACCAGATTATCCGGGAGGTGGATGACAAGGTACGTAGTTCAAACGAAAATTCGGATGATATTTCCGCTACCATGGAAGAATTATCGGCATCCATGATTTCCGTTGCAGATATGGTTTCCGGGATTACAAAAAATATGAAAGAAGTGGAAGATCGTACGAAAGAACTTTCGGAAAAATCGGATGGTCTTTTATCCTATTCAGATACGATGGATCAGAACGCGGATAAACTCAAAAATGATGCAATTTTAAATAAAAAAAATACGGGAGAAATTGTCACTGATATTATCGGAAAACTGCAAACAACAATTGAGGAAAGTAAAAAAGTAGAAAAAGTCAGTGAACTTACTAATGATATTTTAAATATTGCAGATCAGACCAATCTGCTTGCATTAAATGCATCCATTGAGGCAGCACGTGCAGGGGAAGCAGGACGTGGTTTTGCAGTAGTTGCCTCTGAAATTGGTAAATTATCGGAATCCAGCAGGGACGCAGCGGTTAATATCCAGTCCATCAATAGTACCGTGATTGGAACCGTGCAGGAATTGATAAAAAATGCTAACGCGCTGGTAACTTATATGGAACAGAATATACTTCCGGATTATGACAATTTTGTGTGCGCTGGGGCACAGTATAATGATGATGCAGTCTATATTAATGAAGTGGTTGAGAAGTTTCATCAGATGGCGGCAGATTTAAAACAGCGCACCGAGTCAGTAATGGAATATATTTCACAGATTCAGAGGGCGGTAGAAGAAGGCTCTGAAGGTATTAATCTTGCTGCAAAAAATACAGCCACGCTTTCCGAAGAAATTTCACACATTTCCAGCCAAATCATGCATAATAAAAAAATAGCTGATGTACTCAGTGAAGAAGCAGAACACTTTATTTAATAAAGGACACAGATGGAGAAGGTATGAAACGAAAAATTGCAATTATTGCAGACGGATGGCGCAGACATATTACATATGTCTGGATTCGGGGATGCAGGAATTACATCAAAGAACATGAGCTGGATATAGAAATTTCGGTATTTCACAGTTTCGGAAATTTCAGCAGGGATGAAAAATTCAATGCAGGAGAATACAATATCATCCATCTGCCGGATTTGTCACAGTTTGATGGTATTATTCTGGAAGTTACGAATATGCTGAATCAGAAAAAGAGGCAGCAGATCATACGGATTATTCAGGAGTCCGGGGTACCGGCAGTATCGCTGCTTGAAAAAATTCCGGGATTGTATCATGCAGGACTGGACAATTACGCAACAATGGAACAGATGGTGGAGCATCTGATAGTGGCTCATTCCTGCAAAACATTAAACTATGTGGGAGGACCGGCAGACAGCCAGGAAAATCTTTTGCGTCGGCAGGCTTATGAAGATGTCCTGCAAAGATATGGAATTCCGCTTGAAAATGACAGAATCTGGAATGAAAGCTATGAAGTGGAGAGCGGTGTCCGTGCATTCATACATTTTCAGGAAAAACATCTGCTGCCGGATGCCTTTGTCTGCGCAAATGAGAATATTGCGGTGGGGCTCTGCCATCAGGCACAGCAGGAAGGATTTAAAATTCCGGCTGATTTTTGTGTGACAGGATTTGATAATTTTGATAAAGCGTCTTATTACAGACCGCGGATTACGACGGTGTCATACGAGAGAGAAGTCATTGCTGAGGCAGCCATGGATCTTCTGGTACAGATCTGGGGGCAGAATACAACAGCTGACTGTAAAACGGTTCCTGTACAAATGTTGTTTCAGGATAGTTGTGGCTGTAAACCAGAACAGGTAAGAAGCAGGAGTGAATATATTGAAGACCGGATTTTTCAGGAAGTGAGGGAAATTGATCTGCACAATGAGATTATGGAATTAAAGCACAATCTTATCGAGTGTGAAGATTATAAGCAGATGGCACAGTATTTTACAAAATGTGTCTGTGGTCTGCGTTGTAAAGGCGTGCGTATCTGGATGAATCAGGATCTGGTGGAGGAATCATTGAGCGATTCCATGGATGAGGCTTCTTATATTACAGATGGATATCCGGATACCATGCACGTGATCTGTGAAAAGGGAATGGAGCAGGAATATTCCTTGTATGTGTATGCACCACTGCATTTCCGGGAGCGGGAAGTAGGGTATGTTGTTCTGGCAGACTGCGATTATATGCTTGAAAATCAGTTCTTGTTTGAAACAATGAATACGTATCTGGAATCCCTGGAATATCTGTATCGCAAACTCAGGCTTCGAAAAGCAAACGAAAAATTATCCCGGTTGTATGTGCTGGATTCTCTTACAGGGTTGTATAACCGTATGGCATACCAGGAGTTTGCAGAGCCTTTGTATGAAAAATGCAGATTGCAAAAAAAACCGGTGACGGTTATGTTCATTGACGCGGATCATCTGAAATATATCAATGATACGTTTGGGCATGATATGGGAAATCTGGAAATTCGTGGGATAGCGGATGGGATTCGTAAAGTATTTCCGCCGGAAGCCGTTTCCATGCGGTACGGTGGAGATGAGTTTGTTGTACTGCTTCCGGGATGTGAAAAAGCGCAGGCTGAAAGTTTAAAGGCAGCGTTTTTAAAAGCATTGGATGAAATATCAAAAAGTCTTCATGCTGAATTTGATGTGGAAGCGAGTATCGGATATGAGGTAGTTCTCTGCGGGGAAAAAAGTCTCAATGAATGTATCAATAATGCGGATGAAAAAATGTATCAGTTTAAAAAAGCGCGGAAAGCACAGCGCGAATAAGTGCTGTTTCTGGGAACCGGATGTCCGGTTCCCATTTTTTCTGAAATGATTGCAAAAGTACGGAAAATACCGTAAGATATAGGAATGAAGAAGGAGAACGGCATGTATTATTTGATGAATAAAAATGAGAAAATTGCAAAGACGGCATTTGAAGGGGGGCTGCATGGGCGGAATCTGAGCACAACATCCCCGGAGTATGGCACGGATGGTTCATTTGCCAAGTGTTGGATCAGACTTCCCTATGCAGTGGAACCGGACGAATTTACCTACGGTGGTACTTATTACCGGGAGCATGGACCGCGGATCGGTGACAACTGGGTAAATATAGCGGTGGCATGCTAAAAGTAGTTTTCAGAAAGAGAGAATAGAACATGAAGAAGCGAATCATTTCCGTGATGCTTGCAACAGTGTTTGCGCTGTCTGTGATTGGATGCGGAACGAAAGATACAAAGGAACAGGATGCCTACCGGCAGTATGGAATTACCTGCATGGAGAGCGGAAAGTATGAAGATGCGGTCAAGGCATTTCAGAATGCGCTTGGAGAGTCGATCGGACATATCGGGGAGAAAGAACTGGATATCTGTTTTTACAAGGCAAAAGCACAGGCACTGGACGGAAAGACAAAAGATGCACTTGCAACGTATGATGCCATTATCAAATACAATAAAGATGCACGCGCATACTATCTGCGCGGAGATCTCTATATGGATATGGGAGAGGAAAAAGAGGGCAGAGCAGATTTTGAGAGTGCTGTGCAGCATGGCAAAAAAAATTATGAAATCTACATTGGAATCTATGAGTCTTTAAGCCGGCACGAGAAAAAGGATGAGGGACAGAAATATCTGTCGGCTGCAATGGAGATCAAAGGGGATAAACCGGAAGATGAACTGTACAAAGGAAGAATCAGTTATCTGCTCGGTGAAAACAAAGATGCCATCAGTTATCTGGAAAAAGCAAAAGAACATAAGCAGATGCTGGCATCGTATTATCTGGGACTTGCGTATGATGCCAATGGAGATTCGGACAAGGCAAAGAAATGTATCGCGGAGTATATAAAGAGTGGAGTGGCTACATCCTATGATCTGTATGAACTTGGCATGCAGGAGATGCAGGATGGAAATTATAAAAATGCACTGACTTATTTTAATTCCGGTCTGGAACTGGAGAAAGTGCCGAATAAGCAGAATCTGATGAAAAGTGCCATTGCGGCATATGAGTACAGTGGCGACTTTGATTCCGCGAAAAAGATGATAAAGGAATATTTAAAGGCTTATCCGGATGATGAGGAAGCAAAACACGAAAATACATTTTTGGAGACTAGATAATGGGTGAACCAATTGTTTTAGAAGATTTTAAAGAGAGAGTTATTCTGGTGGGTGTAAGTGAGCAGGATGGAGACGATGCAGAGGATTCGCTCGCTGAGCTTGCCGAATTGGTAAAGACTGCGGGGGCATCGGTTGCCGGTACGCTGATCCAGAAACGGGAGCTGATCCATCCGGGAACCTATGTGGGAACCGGAAAAGTAGCAGAGATTGCAGAACTTTTAGAGCACACGGGGGCAACGGGAATTGTCTGTGATGATGAATTGTCCCCTGCGCAGTTAAAAAATCTGGAGACGATGTTAAATACCAAGGTGATGGACCGGACGCTTATCATACTGGATATTTTTGCAGCCCGTGCAACAACCAGTGAGGGAAAAATTCAGGTGGAACTTGCTCAGCTGAAGTACCGCCTGAGCAGATTAACCGGACTTGGCAGATCCATGTCCCGTCTGGGTGGTGGAATCGGTACCCGTGGACCGGGAGAAAAAAAGCTTGAGATTGACCGCCGTCTGATCAATGACAGGATTGCACAGCTCAACCGGGAATTAAAAGAAGTGGTCAAACACCGCGAAATTGCCAGAGCAAAAAGAGAGCGCAATGCAGTTCCGGTTGTGGCAATTGTCGGATACACGAATGCCGGAAAATCCACCCTCCTGAATCATCTGACGGACGCAGAGGTTTTAGAGGAGGATAAACTGTTTGCAACACTGGACCCGACGACGCGGATGCTGGAACTGGAAGGACACCAGCAGGTGCTGCTGACGGATACGGTAGGTTTTATACGGAAACTGCCACATCATCTGATTGAGGCATTTAAAAGTACACTGGAAGAAGCCAAATATGCGGACTATATTATTCATGTAGTGGATGCTTCCAATCCGCAGCGTGACAAGCAGATGTATATTGTCTATGAGACACTCGATCATCTTGGCGTTAAAAATAAAAAAATTCTGACACTTTTTAATAAGATCGATATCAGAACCGATGATGATCCGCTGCAGGATTTCCGTGCGGATCATGTTCTTCAGATTTCTGCAGCAGAAAATGCCGGACTGGATGCAGTAAAAGATGTGCTGCAGGAAATGTTAAGAGAAGATAAGATCTATATCGAACGGGTCATTCCCTATGCGCAGGCAGGTGTATTGCAGCTTGTACGAAATAAGGGAGAACTTGTCTCAGAAGAGTATGTGCCGGAAGGAATTTCCATTCGGGCATATGTCCCTATGGAGGTATACGGAAAACTGTAATCGCTGTGTGTGAAATTTTATAATCCTTTCTTTTGGCTATGGTTTTAATGGAAATAAATGAAAAAATAAGTAAACAACAGGAAATACAAGTCGGAACAGGTAACTTTTTGGAAAATTAATGGGAATAGGAAATTGTGGAATATGGATGGATTTCCTAAAATATAGGCATCTAATGATAATATGATTTTACAGGAGGACAGTCAGGATGTCAGATGTTGTTGAAAAACAGCCGTTAACCGAAGATTACCTGAAGAAGATGGATGCCTACTGGCGCGCAGCCAATTACCTTGGTGCCGCACAGTTATATCTGCTGGATAATCCACTTCTTCGAGAGCCGCTTACCAGAGATCAGGTAAAGAAAAAGATTGTTGGTCACTGGGGAACCGTACCGGGACAGAACTTTGTCTATGTACATTTAAACCGTGTGATCAAAAAGTATGATCAGGATATGATTTTAATTTCCGGCCCGGGACACGGCGGAAACTTCTTTGTTGCCAATACTTATCTGGAAGGTACCTACAGCGAGGTATATCCAAATATCGGAGAAGATCTGGATGGATTGAAGAAACTGTGTAAGCAGTTCTCTTTCCCGGGAGGAATCTCCAGCCATGTAGCTCCGGAAACTCCGGGCTCCATCAACGAAGGTGGTGAGCTGGGATATTCCCTGGCACATTCGTTTGGTGCGGTATTTGATAACCCGGATCTGATTGCTGCCTGTATCGTGGGAGACGGTGAGTCCGAGACCGGACCTCTTGCAACTTCATGGCAGTGTAATAAGTTCTTAAATCCGGAGAGCGATGGAGCGGTTCTTCCGATCCTTCATCTGAATGGATATAAGATCAGTAATCCAACCATTCTTGCACGTATTTCTCATGAAGAACTTGAGCATTTCTTTGATGGATGCGGATGGAAACCATATTTTGTAGAGGGCGATGATCCAATGACCATGCACCGCAAGATGGCAGAGACGCTTGATACCGTTATGGACGAAATCAAGGCGATCCAAAAGAATGCAAGAGAAAACCACGATACCACAAGACCAAAGTGGCCAATGATTGTACTTCGTACTCCAAAGGGATGGACAGGACCAAAGGTTGTAGACGGAAAGCAGATCGAGGGATCTTTCCGTGCGCATCAGGTTCCGATCATGATGGACAAACCGGAGCATCTGGAAATGTTAAAAGAGTGGTTACTCAGCTACCATCCGGAAGAATTGTTTGATGAGAATGGAAAACTGATTCCGGAACTGAAAGCACTTGCACCGACCGGAGACCGCAGAATCGGTTCTAACCCACATGCAAACGGTGGTAAGCTCTTACGTGACTTAAGACTTCCGGATTTCCGTGAGTATGCACTTGATGTTCCGGCGCCGGGAAGCGTTGAGGCACAGGATATGGTAGAACTTGGCGGATTTGTCCGTGATATCTTCAAACTGAATGAGGATTCCAAGAACTTCCGTATTTTCGGACCGGACGAGACAATGTCAAACCGTCTGATGAAAGTCTTTGAGGAGACAAACCGTGACTGGAACAATGAAAAACTGGATTCCGATGAATTCCTTGCTACAGATGGCCGTGTTATGGATTCTATGTTAAGTGAGCATATGTGTGAGGGATGGTTAGAGGGATATCTTCTGACAGGACGGCATGGATTCTTTGCAAGTTATGAAGCATTTATCCGTGTGGTAGATTCTATGTGTGCACAGCATGCAAAGTGGTTAAAGGTATGTAATCAGCTTCCGTGGAGACAGTCCATTGCTTCCCTGAACCTGATTCTTACATCCAATGTATGGCAGCAGGATCACAATGGATTTACCCATCAGGACCCGGGATTTTTAGATCATATTGCAAATAAGAAGGCAGATGTGGTACGTCTTTATCTGCCACCGGATACCAACTGTCTGCTGTCCTGCTTTGATCACTGTATCCGCAGCCGCAACTATGTCAATGTGCTCGTGACATCCAAACATCCGAGACAGCAGTGGCTGACCATGGAACAGGCAGTAAAGCATTGTACACAGGGTATCGGCATCTGGGAGTGGGCAAGCAACGACCAGGGACAGGAGCCGGATGTGGTTATGGCATGCTGTGGAGATACTCCGACACTGGAGACATTAGCAGCAGTTACGATTTTAAGAAAGGCAATGCCGGAGATTAAGATTCGTGTGATCAATGTTGTCGATCTGATGAAACTTGAGCCAAGCACCAAGCATCCGCATGGTCTGACAGATGCAGAGTACGATGCACTGTTCACCAAAGATAAGCCAATCATCTTTGCATTCCATGGGTATCATACACTGATCCACGAGCTGACCTATCGTCGTACCAACAGAAATATTCATGTATACGGATATCAGGAGGAAGGAACCATTACAACACCATTCGATATGCGTGTACAGAATGAGATTGACCGTTTCCATCTGGTAAAGAGCGTAATTGAGCATCTTCCACAGTTAGGAAATCGTGGCGCTTATCTGACACAGAAAATGAATGACAAGCTTGTAGAACACAAGCAGTACATTCATGAGTATGGTGTTGATATGCCGGAGATCCGTGACTGGAAATGGGATTTATAAAATAAAATATCAACAGGATTCTTTGCGGAACTGCGCCGGAGTCATCCGGTGCAGTTTCGTAAATATTTTGTAGAAATATCCTTTGTTTTTGTAGCCGACTTCGGCAGCAATCGCATCGATTGTCAGTCTGGTGTGCAGCAACAGTTCTTCGGCTTTCTGCAGACGCAGATGCTGCAGATATTCCGTATAAGTCATTCCGGTCCGGTTTTTCAGTAACCGGTTGAAATAATCTTCCTGAAAATGGAATTCTTCACAGAGCATTCGTATGGAAATGTTTTTCATATGCTGCTTCATATAATCAGAAATTTCTTCATATAAAATCCAGTTCATTTTCTGTCGCAGTTTTTTTGACAGCGAAAATTCATATTGTGTATTTAAAATACGAAAAATGCGCAGGAGAAGTCCCCGACAGATGATCGGAGAAGCCTCATCATGACGCTGTAATTCCAAAAGAAGTGATGTCATGGTTTCATCCATCTGTGAGACTGCCTCCTCTGCCTGAGGGAGAAAATGCAGATATTGCTGGAGCGATTTCTGTTCCATCAGTGCCATCTTCAGGAACGAGCTGATACGCTCTGTTGTAATCTGCCGTTTCATAATGTCCTGAAACATCACATTGGTAATGCCAAGAAACAGAAGTGTGGCAGAAGTTCCTTCCATGATTTCCTGATGCAGACAGTTTTTGTCGATCAGGCAGACTTCACCCCGGTGAAAAGTAAATTCATTGCCCAGAATTTTCTGCCGGTATTCTCCGTCAATGATATAAAACAATTCCAGATATTCGTGTGAGTGCATCTGCGTGCGCATGCCGGGTGTAAACTCTTTTTCATAAAGGAACGAGGGCTGGGAGGGCAGAATCGTTGCAGAAAGCATATGTCCGTCATGAATATCCCACAGCAGGGAAAACAGATGTTCATTTTCCGGAAGCGGATAGGTTTTGACAACGCTTTCATGAGCCGAATATTCCGGATGCAGAATCTGAAACCGGCTGAAGTTATCCGGGATCTGTGTATTTGCACTCTGATAAATCAAATGTTTTGTAAAATTCTTCAAATCCATGGAACGTCTCCTGTAAAAAATTACTCCACCATGGAGGTGGAGTAATTGTAAGTGTATGTTTTTGCCTGTTATTTATTTCATGGCATTTTTCTTGGCGATGGAAGCACGCTTGCGCATCGTAGGATCCAGAATTCTCTTGCGGATACGCAGGCTTTCCGGAGTTACCTCAAGAAGCTCGTCGGTATCAATGAAGTCAAGAGCCTGCTCTAAGCTTAATTTGCGAGGCGGAACCAGAGTCAGTGCCTCATCTGCAGAAGAGGAACGTGTATTGGTCAGATGCTTTTTCTTGCAGACATTTAACTCAATATCTTCGGCTTTGGAACTCTGTCCGATGATCATACCGGAATATACTTTTTCGCCAGGTCCGATAAAGAGCGTACCACGCTCCTGTGCGGAGAACAGACCGTAAGTTACGGATTCACCGGTCTCAAATGCAATCAGAGATCCCTGTTTACGATACTGGATATCTCCCTTATATGGAGCGTATCCGTCGAATGCAGTGTTCATGATACCATTTCCCTTTGTGTCTGTCAGGCAATCACCACGGTAACCGATCAGACCACGGGATGGGATACGGAACTCAAGACGTGTATATCCACCATTGGCAGCACCCATTGTCTGTAATTCACCTTTTCTCTGGCTCAGTTTATCAATAACGACACCAGTGTATTCATCAGGTACATCAA
>OKTN01000366.1_pt1 | contig 24452 bp, 23 predicted proteins | sample 1606451 | NCBI WGS metagenome assembly OKTN01 (sample SAMEA3879602, study PRJEB24766) | human gut metagenome | biome: human-associated habitat; feature: feces | place: USA | collected 1985/1987 | reverse complement strand
TAAAATTAAAGACGGTGTTAATATATATATTAACAAGCGTATTCCAATTGCCGGGGGAATGGCAGGGGGAAGCTCAGACTGCGCAACAACATTAATGGGAATTAACCAGCTTTTTGAACTTGGTCTTTCAAAAGAAGAATTAATGGAAAGAGGAGTAAAACTTGGAGCAGATGTTCCTTATTGTGTTTTAGGTGGAACAGCCATAGCAAGAGGCATTGGAGAGGTTTTAACACCACTTCCTGCACCAGCTGACTGTCACGTAATTATAGCAAAACCACCTGTTTCAGTTTCAACAGCATATGTTTATGGACATATAAAACCTTTGGAAATAACTAAAAGACCGGATATTGAAGCCATGGCACAGTCTATTAAAGATGGTGATTTGAAGAAAATGGCGTCTTTAATTTACAATGTTATGGAAGATGTAACAGTAGGAGAATATCCAATTATAAGTGAGATTAAACAGGTGATGCTTGATAATGGAGCACTTAACTCAATAATGAGTGGAAGTGGTCCTACAGTATTTGGAATATTTCCTGATGAGCAGACAGCACTTAATTGTAAAGAATATTTAAAGCGTCAGGGAGATGCAAGACAGGTATATATAACAGAGACATTTAATTAAATTACTACACGGAGGATTAGACAATGAAAGGCGAATTAAAAATGGATGTGAACGAATACCTTCCATTAAGAGATGTTGTATTCAATACATTAAGACAGGCTATTCTTACAGGAGAGATGGAACCTGGCGAAAGACTTATGGAGATACAGCTTGCTAACAAGCTTGGAGTAAGCCGTACACCTATACGAGAAGCAATCAGAAAGTTAGAGCTTGAAGGCCTTGTTATTATGATTCCAAGAAAAGGTGCTGAGGTTGCACATATAACTGTAAAGGATATGAGAGATGTCCTTGAGGTGCGTTCGGCGTTAGAAGAACTTGCTGCAACACTTGCCTGCAAGAATGTAACACCTGAACATATAGAGGAGTTAAAGACGGCTAACAGGGTATTTGAAGCCGCTATTGTATCTAAAGATGTAGTTGCTATAGTTAATGCAGATGTGGCATTCCACAATATTATATATTCAATGACAGACAACCAGAGACTTATCCAGCTTGTCAACAGTCTTAGTGAGCAGATGTACAGATATCGTCTTGAATATGTTAAAGATGCAAGAACACATTCTATACTTATAAGTGAGCATAACGATATAATCAGGCAGCTTGCCGATAAGGATGTCGAAAAAGCCAAGGTTATAGTAAGACAGCATATTACTAATCAGGAAAAGGGTATTATCAGACTTCTTAACAAATAATCTTTAGATTACACGGAGGCTGGCTGTATATGCCAGCCTTTGTTAGTTTGTAAATTTCTGTTTATTATGCAAATATATGGATATAATCCCAGATATGAAGATATATCAGGGGGTAAATATCATATGAACATTAAAAAGAAACTTGGAATTCTGCTTATTGTTATAATAGTTGTCAGTGGACTGGTTGGTTATTACAGAGTGTCTTATGCAGGAAATTTAGAGGCAGTTACAGAAGGCATATCTGAGAGTATTATAAGATTCCATGTGAGGGCCAACAGTGATTCTCAGGAAGACCAGGAGGTTAAGCTTAAGGTTAAGGAGGCTGTAGTTGATTACATAAGACCAGCTCTTTCAGAGTCAGATTCTCTTTCAGAGTCAAGAGCTATATTAGAGTCAGAAAGTGATAACATAAGAAATGTTGCAATTAAGACTTTAAGAGATAATGGATTTATGGAAGATGTAAGCGTGTATTTTGAGAAAAGTTATTTTCCGGTTAAATCATATGGTGATGTTACATTTCCAGCAGGATACTATGAGGCTTTCAGAGTAGATATAGGAGAGGCAGAGGGAAAGAACTGGTGGTGCGTGCTGTATCCGCCATTATGTTTTGTAGATGCAGTGTATGGCGTAGTTCCAGAGGATTCTAAAGAAAAGCTGGCAGGAGTTCTTACAGACGAAGAATATAAGACAGTAACTGACAGGGGCTGTAAAGTCAGATTTAAATATTTAACATTTATAAATGAACTGCTTGGATTATAAGCAGTCAGTGGAGGAAGGACGATTGAATAATAAGGATAAGGTCTTTATTAAGATAAAAGGTTTATATACAGGAACAATGGCTGAGGAAACCTCGTGTGATGGTGAAGATATTGAAGTAATTGAGTCACAGGACGATGAGGTTGAAGTTATAAATGTTGGCACATACTCAGTTGTCAACGGCAAGGAATATATACGGTATGAGGAAGTATATGACGATTCACAGGAACGGTCAAACAGCATAATCAAGATTGATGGTGACAGCGTAGAGGTGACAAAGAAGGGCGTTGTATCTACTAAGATGAGGTTTACAATGGGTAGTAAAAATATGACTTATTACCAGACACCTTATGGAAATATGAGCCTGGGGATTATCACAAAAAGTCTTGAAATTGAACGAACTGAGGATACAATAAGTATATATCTTGTGTATGGAATGGAAGTGAATTGTGAACATCTTTCAGATTGTGATATGCAGATAACAATAACAACCAGAGAACTTAGAATTGATGAATAGTACATTTTTCTTTGAAAAAGGAGTAGTTATGAAGAAACAGTTTGATGAGAGAAATCTTACAATGGTAATGGATTTTTATGAACTTACAATGGCTAATGGTTATTTTAAGGATGAGGACAAGGAAAGAAAGGTTGCATTTGATGTGTTCTACAGAAAGAACCCTGATAATGCCGGATATGCTATATTTGCAGGACTTGAACAGATTATTGAATATATTGAGAATCTGCATTTTGACGAAGATGATATTGAATACTTAAGAGGTCAGGGGCTTTTTGGGGAAGAATTCCTTACATACCTTGCCAACTTTAAGTTCAGAGGAGATATTTATTCATTCCCGGAAGGAACTATTATGTATCCTAATGAACCTGTAATCACTGTTGTTGCACCGTTACTTGATGCACAGCTTGTTGAGACTGCAATTCTTCTTCAGGTTAACCACCAGTCACTTATTGCAACTAAGACAAGAAGAATCGTGCGTTCAGCTAAGGGACGTGCTGTATCAGATTTCGGTGCAAGACGTGCACATAACATGGATGCAGCAGTATATGGTGCAAGGGCAGCTTATATAGGTGGTGCAGTTGGAACAGCTACTGTTCTTGCCGGTCAGATGTTTAATATTCCAATCAGTGGAACAATGGCACACAGCTGGGTAATGTTTTATCGTGATGAATTTGAAGCATTTAAGCATTATGCGGAGAATTACCCGGATGCAACTGTGCTTCTCGTAGATACTTATGATGTTGTTAAATCGGGTATTCCTAATGCAATCAGGTGTGCCAAGGAAGTACTTGAGCCAATGGGCAAGCGTCTTAAGGGCATCCGTCTTGACAGTGGTGACCTTGCATATCTATCTAAGAAGGTAAGAAAAATGCTTGATGATGCTGGCCTTACGGACTGCAAGATAGTTGTTTCCAACAGTCTTGATGAATGGACTATTATGTCAATCTTAGAGCAGGGTGGCTGCATTGACAGCTTTGGTGTAGGTGAGAGACTTATAACAGCAAAGTCTGATCCTGTATTTGGAGCTGTATACAAGATTGCAGCGGTAGAAGAAAATGGAGTATTCCAGCCAAGAATTAAGATTTCTGAAAATGTCGAGAAGATAACAAACCCGGGACTTAAGAAGGTTTATAGAATATATGACGAGAATAAGAAGGCAATAGCTGACCTTATAGCAGGTGCTGATGAGGTTGTTGACCTTTCACAGCCTTACCGCTATGTAGATCCTGTAAAGCCTTGGAAGAACAGATATTTTGAAAACTGCACAGCAGTAGAGTTACAGCAGCTTGTTGTAAAGAACGGCAAGCGTGTAATGGACAGAGTATCTATTGATGAGATTAAGAAGTATGTTCAGGATCAGCTCACTGACAATATATGGGAAGAGGAGCAGAGATTTGAGAATCCACATAACCATTATCTTGATATGAGCCCGGCATATTATGATATGAAGATGTCACTTCTTCATAAGTTGACTGACTAGAGGAAAGTGGCAGACGGACGGAGCAGGGTGTGTATATGCTGCATCGTAAGACACGCTTCCGCTCGTGGAAAGGCGTAGCAGTACTAGGCGCACTGCCTCACTTCGTGAGGTGCGTTTGTCAAGTGCCGACGCCTTTCCAACGGTCTTACGCTACAGCATATGCACACCCTGTCCCCTTACGCTGTCACTTCCCCTGTCCGCCTTTGGCGGAGGTGGGGCTGGCGAGAGAGATTTCCGCAGAGAGCGATGGTGCCAAAGGCACCAAGCAAGAGTTTGTGGGGATGTGGTCGGAGTGTGTGGATATATGTTATTTTCAGACCGTTGGAAGTGCGTCGGCACTTAGTGAACGCACCTCACGAAGTGAGGCAGTGAACTTAGTGTCCGCTACGCACTTTCACGAGCGGGAGCGTGTCTGGAAATGACATATACCCACACAATCCGCCCCACAGACCAACACAAAACACTTGCAATTACTGATTGTTTTGATATAATTAACTAGTATATGAAAAGTTAACGAAGGAGTAGTAAATATGCCAGTTTGGAGTATTGTTTTATTGATAGTTATTGCTGTACTTATAGCAGCACTTGTTGCACTTACTATTGTGGGTAGAAAGCTTCAGAAGAAGCAGGAAGCTAATAACGCACAGTTAGAGGCTGCAAAGCAGGTTATGTCGATGCTTGTCATTGATAAGAAGATGATGAAGATGAAAGATGCCGGACTTCCTAAGATGGTCTTAGACCAGACACCTAAGGCATTCAGAGGTCGTAAGATGCCAATCGTTAAGGCAAAGATTGGACCAAGAGTTATGTCACTTATGTGTGATCCTAAGGTATTTGACCAGATTCCAATTAAGGCAGAAGTCAAGGCAGAAGTAAGTGGTATCTATATTGTAGGCATCAAGTCTGTAAGAGGTGGAAAGATTGTAGTTCCTGAAAAGAAAAAGAAGGGATTTTTTAAGAAGAATAAGTAAGGATGAGAGGCTGCATCAGCGGATATGCTGGTGTAGTCTTTTTTTCTGCCGTGAGGGAGGGCTGTGGCTGTGGTATATGTCGTTTTCAGACACGCTCCCGCTCGTTAAAATGCGTAGCGGATACTAAGCGCACTTACTCACTGCGTGAGGTACGTTTGCTAAGTACCGACGCATTTTAAACGGTCTGGAAACGACATACACCCCAGCCACAGCCCACTACTTCCGGTAGAAAATCAATTACCAGCGTTGCCGCACTGCTGCGCGTGGCGCAGGATGTGCGGATTGAATACTACGGTGGTAAAAAACATATATGAGGTTCCGCCACCTGCCCCTGCAAAGTTTTGGCAGGAAACAAGCGTCTGTAGATTAAGCGAAGTGTAAGGTCATAACAAGAATAAGGTGTGATTTTCAGACCGTTGGAAACGCGTCGGCACTTGGCAAGTGCACCTCACGAAGTGAGGCAGCGAGCCTAGTACCGCTACGCGTTTCCACGAGCGGGAGCGTGTCTGAAAACCACACCTTATTCTTGTTGTGACCGTCCGTTCACATTATACAAGTGCCTTGTTTTCCTCATACATCTTCTCAATAAGATCCTGCACATCCTTGGCAAGAGTTTTTTTCTGCTCGCGGTCCATGCTGGCGACATCGATTGGCTTGCCAAATTCAAGGACAGTGTGAGTCTTTTTAAAGAATGGAAGGTGGTCTTCTAATGCAGCAGCTGTGTTGTTCTGTACTATAGGAATAATCCTGCAGCCTGATTTTTCAGCAAGCTTAAAGCTTCCTGCATGGAAAGGAAGAACACCATCAATGCTTTTATTTCTTGTTCCTTCAGGGAATATAACAATTGAAGTTCCAGCTTTAAGGTAATCAATACCGGTAAGGATAGTCTTTAAACCTTCTTTCATATTCTTTCTGTCAAGGAAGAGGCAGTAAAGATATTTCATCCATATATTAAGAAGAGGAACTTTTTCAATCTCTTTCTTGGCAACAAAGCCAGTTCTGGGTTTCATGTATGTGTAAGAAATAATTGTGTCGAAGAAACCATGGTGATTGCCTACAAAAAGTACAGCTTCTCCGTCTTTAGGGAGGTTTTCAAGTCCTTTTACAGTTGTTGTAACACCAGACAGAAAAAGAACAACCTTAAAAACACCCTGCACAAAGCGGAGACTTCCGCGATCCTTAGCATCCTGATTGAACTTGCCAATAAGCCAGAATACAGGAAGCATTATAAGGCTGGCAAAGAATATTATTATTGCAAATATAACGATTAATATGAGTCTTATCATTGTATGTTCTCCATTTCATTTTTGATATTAAGTTAAGCCTGGTAGCGCGAGATATCTCAGCTCTTTACATAGGCCTTTGCTCCACTAGAATAGTGAATTTCACCTTCATTAGTCACAAATACAGCTTCAATACCGTCAAGGCTTTCAATAAGCTTCATGCCATCATCAAGACCCAGACAGAAGCAGGTAGTGCTTAAGCAGTCTCCGGTAAGCGAATCCTTTGATAGAATAGTAACATCGGACAGGTCATTGTCATAAGAATAGCCTGTAGCCGGGTTAAGTATATGATGGTAAAATGTGCCGTCATCAGCATAGAAATACCGCTCATAGTTGCCAGATGATACAACAGAGGAATCATCAACAGAAAGAGCAACCAGCACTTCATTATTGGCTGCAAATGGCTTCCTTACGCCGATTCCAAAGTTATCCGTGTTAGTTTTCTTACCTATACATAAAACATTGCCACCAAGATTGATTATAGCACGTTTTACACCATTTTCTTCAAGAAAATCTTTGATTTTGTCGGCAATATAGCCTTTAGCAACAGCTCCGAGGTCAAGGATGACATCATCAGGCTTGCTAATTAAATAAGTACCATCACCGTTATCGGACACACTGACTCTGGTGTAATCAACATGTGTCAAAGCTTCGGCAATACGTCCGCTGTCAGGAACTTTCGGTGATTCCGCGGTGAAGTCCCACAGTCTGGAAACGCTTCCTATTGTTATGTCAAATGCTCCATTACTCAAAGCAGCATATTCAAGTCCGGCACTTACTAATTCATACATTTCCTTAGATATGCTTGTTGTCTGGTTAGAATTAACCTTTGATAACTCGCTATCTTCCTTAGTCCTTGAAAAAATGTTTTCGTAGTAGTCACACAGATTAAGAGCTTCCGTAAGAGTATTCTTAGAAACACTTGTGTATGAGTCAATCTGCACAAATGTGTTTAACTTAAAGCCGTTCACAGACTCCGGGGTAGTCAGTGTAACTGCAGGTTTTTCGCAGGCGGTAAGCACAAAGCCCAGAGCCAGAATAACAGTAAACACATATGAAAAGCATTTTATTTTATTAAATTTCTTCATAGAATAATTACCGGAATAAACCGGCATCCTCCAAAAATTATTAACACATTGAGATTATAACAGTTTAACGCTGTATAAAAAAGTGAAATTAGTGTGAAATTACTTTTATTTTTTTGATAAATGTGCTATAAATATAAGGCTTGCTGTTAGGCAGAAATGTTTATGTATGTAGAAATGAGGAAGTATATGAAAAAGAAGTTATTTAGTGTGTTACTTGTAGGTGCACTTGCAGCATCATTAGTAGCATGTGGTAAAACAGAAGAGAAAGAAGCTAAAGCTTCTACAGCTAACACAGAGATAAATGCAGAAGAGTATGCAGGAACAATTACATCTAATGCAGGAGTATATAAGACATTTGTTAATCTTTCAGACTGGAAAGGAATGTCTGTTGATCTTAAGGAGTCAGATTATGTTGTTCTTGATTCAGATGTTGAGGATTATATCAAGAGCATGCTTGAATCAAAGGCTACAACTAATGTTATAACAGAGGGAACAACTAAGGCAGGAGATGTTATTAAGCTTGATTACAGTGGTAAGCTTGATGGAACAGCATTTTCAGGGGGAACTGCTACAGATGTTACTTACACAATAGGTTCAGGGAAATTTATTGAAGATCTTGATAAGGGACTTGTGGGACTTACAGTAGGTCAGGAGACTGATATTACATGTGTATTCCCAGAGAGCTATTACAATTCAGATCTTGCAGGAAAGACAACAGTATTCACAGTAACTGTTAATGAAATTGACGAATCAGTTGTTCCAGAACTTACAGATGAGTGGGTTGCAGCTAATGCTGCTTCATTAGGAATTGAGGATAGTTCAGTTACAACAGTTGAGCAGTTAAGAACATATGTAAGATCTTACCTTGAGACACAGGCTTCATCAAGCCGTTCAAGTGCTATATTTGATGCTGCTTATAAACAGATGTCTGATGGACTTGACGTTTCAGATTATCCAAGCGAAGAACTTACTGATTTAATAAATACTCTTAACAGTAACGTAGATGCAGAATATCAGTCATATAGCTCATCATACTCTTCTAAGGAGGAGTATCTTAAGAGTGCATATAAATTTGATTCACTTGATGCATTTAACGAGTATGCAGATAATTATGCAAAGCAGTATCTTTTACAGAAGATGATTGTAACTATGATAGCTGCTGATAACAATATCACTGTTACTGCAGATGATATTAATTCAACAGGTGAGGAGCTTGCTTCATATTATGGTTATGATGACTATAATGATATTCTTGATACTTATGGCAAGACTATGAATTCAGAGATTGGATATCAGGTTCTTTATCAGAAGATAGTTGATTTTGTGTGTGAGAATGTTACGGTTAACGATACAACAGATACAGCAGAGTAATTCGTGATTAAGTTAATATTTAATGTTTGACAGGACTAAGGTTGCACAGCTTTTAATGGGTGTGCAGCCTTATTTATTCTTATTATTTCCGCATTAAAACGGGATTTACATATATGAGCAGGCAGATTCTGCACTATTAATAATATGAGAAATGTGGTAAAACCACTTAAGGGGAAAACAATGAATCAATTCGTACCAAAGCTTTTTGATGTTATGAAAGGCTATTCTAAGAAGCAGTTTGTTAATGATGTTATTGCAGGTATTATCGTTGCAATCATAGCGTTACCATTATCTATCGCACTTGCGCTTGCATCAGGAGTAGGTCCTGAGCAGGGTATCTACACAGCTATATTTGCTGGTTTTGTTATTTCATTCCTTGGCGGAAGCAGGGTTCAGATTGCCGGACCAACAGCCGCATTTGCAACTATTGTTGCAGGAATTGTGGCACAGAACGGAATGGATGGCCTTATTGTTGCAACAATTATGGCTGGTATCATTCTTATTATCATGGGATTTCTTAAATTTGGTAATCTTATCAGATTTATTCCTTATACAATTACAACTGGATTTACATTTGGTATAGCAGTTACTATTCTTGTAGGACAGATTAAGGATTTCTTAGGTCTTGATACTTCTGCATATACTGGACCAACTATTGAGACACTTGATAAGTTAAATGCAGTGTTTAAATGTATTAACACATTTAACTGGCAGGCTCTTGTTGTAGGTGGTGTTTCACTTGCAATTCTTATAATATGGCCTAGATTCAAGAAGTTAGAGAAGATTCCAGCATCTTTAATTGCTGTTATAGTTTCTGTAATTATGGTTAAACTTGGAATGCAGGCTAAGACTATCGGAGATTTATATACAATTTCAAGCAAGCTGCCGGGTATCAGCATACCACATGTTAATATAACAATGGTTAAGAATCTTTTGCCGGATGCATTTACAATTGCAGTACTGGCAGGTATTGAGTCACTTTTATCATGCGTTGTTTCTGACGGTATGATTGGAAGCAGACATAAGCCTAATATGGAACTCGTTGCGCAGGGTGCAGGTAACCTTGTATCTGCTTTATTCGGTGGAATTCCGGCAACAGGTGCTATTGCGAGAACAGCAGCTAATGTTAAGAATGGTGGACGTACACCAATTGCTGGTATGGTGCATTCTGTAACACTTCTTCTTATCCTTGTTGTGCTTATGCCATATGCAGCATGGATTCCAATGCCGGCAATTGCAGCGATTCTTTTCATGGTAGCTTATAACATGAGTGGCTGGAGAGAAATGATTTCTCTTTGTAAGACTTCACCTAAGAGCGATATTCTAGTTCTTCTTACAACAGCAGTACTTACTATTGTATTTGACCTTGTTGTTGCTATTGAAGTTGGTGTTGTGCTTACAGCACTTCTTTTCCTTAAGAGAATGGCTGATGTTACAGAGGTTAAGAGCTGGAAATATATTGGTGATAATATAGATGAGAATAATGATCCTGACAGTATTAATCTTAAGCAGGTTCCTAAGGATACACTTGTATATGAGATTAACGGACCAATGTTTTTTGCAGCTGCGGACAAGTTCCTTGATATCCAGACAGTATCAGGTTCTAAGGCAGTTATTGTAAGAATGAGAGGTGTTCCTGCAATGGATGTTACTGCTCTCAGATCTTTAAGAAATATTCATGCAGTATGTAAAAGGCATGGCGCAGTTATGATTCTTTCACATGTTAATGAACAGCCTATGTCAGTCATGGAGCATGCTGGTTTTGCAGATGAGATTGGAAGAGATAATTTCTGTGCCAACATTGATGCAGCTCTTGAGCATGCTAAAAATATTGTAGAAGGGTAATGCTAAATGAAGGAAGATACACTTTCCTATATAAGAAATAATAAAGAGATTACATTTGAACAGAAGATAAGACTTGTAATTATGCTGAGTCTGCCTACGATTCTGGCACAGGTGTCATCAATTATAATGCAGTATATTGATGCGTCTATGGTTGGAAGACTGGGGGCAGGCTGTTCGGCTTCAATAGGTCTTGTATCGACAACGACATGGCTGCTTGGAAGCCTTGCTTCTGCACCATCACTTGGATTTTCAATTCAGGTGGCACAGCTTGTTGGGGCAAAGAAGTTTAACAGGGCAAGAAGAGTGTTCTTACAGTCATTTGGAATAGTTCTTCTTATATCAATTATTATAGGTGCTGCCGGAGCCATGATAAGCTGGGGACTTCCAGCATGGCTTGGTGGAGAAGAGTCGATACACAAGGACGCGGCAATGTATTTTCTTATAACATCATTGTCTATGCCGGCATTAGGATTTAACCGTCTTGGTACGAGAATGTTACAGAGCTGCGGCAATACGAAGACACCGGGAATTCTTAATTCCATGAACTGTTTACTTGATATTATATTCAATTTTATATTCATATTTAGTTGGCATGGTTTTGGCTTTGGTCTTGGAGTTATGGGTGCAGCACTTGGAACAACGGCGGCACAGATTGTCACCACAATTATTATGTTTTATGTATTGATGTTCAGAACACCGATGCTTTCTAAGGGTTACGGAACAGATTCTGATGAGAAGGCAGGTCTTGCGACAATAAAGAAGTCATTTGTTTTATCTCTTCCTGTCACATTTGAAAATGTAGTTATGTTTGGAGCTATGATTACGATAACAAGAATTGTTGCACCATTAGGAGTTGTGGCTGTGGCTGCCAATGCATTTGCAATAACTGCTGAAAGCCTGTGCTATATGCCAGCTTACGGAATTGAGGAGGCTGCAACAGCACTTGTTGGACAGAGTATCGGTGCAGGCAGAGGAAAGCTTGCGTTGTCTTTTGGAAGAATTTCAGTTGCTTTCGGAATGGGAATAATGGCGTTCACCGGACTTCTGATGTTTATATTTGCACCGTTTATGATTGGAATTCTTACACCTGACCCGGCAGTAAGAGAGCTTGGAGTAACTATACTTAGAATTGAGGCATTTGCAGAGCCACTGTATGGCGCGTCAATTGTAGTAACAGGTGTGCTTCGTGGAGCAGGAGATACTCTTGTTTCAAGCCTTATGAATTTCTTCAGTCTCTGGGCTGTTCGGGTTGTTCTTTCATTCCTTCTTGTTGGAAGTTACGGACTTGTTGGTGTGTGGATAGCGATGGCGGCAGAGCTTTGCTTCAGGGGTGCGATATTCCTTGTACGTATGGAGCGGAAGAAGTGGCTGAAGAAGCTGTGATGACGTGAAGATGTGAGCTGATGCTGGATGCGATAGTAGCAGAGTGGTGCGAAATGGCTGATTTCAATATCATAATTTAACAAAGACCTACTCAGATGGCGTTAGTTAGTATCTGAGTAGGTCTTTGTCATTTTAAAAGTAAATAAATTTGTTGAGGATACCTACTAAATAATGGCACGAGCCAGATTGTGTAGGTCTTTTTAAGGAATTTATAATGATTCACCGGCTGGATGTAAAGATGAAGCATGAAAAAGACATACTAAAGGGTGAAGTATTATTAATTTAGTGGGTTTTGTAAAAGATATTATGTCAAAAGATGAAAAAACAACATACTAAATTGAGTGATTTCAAGCTTTTAGTGGGTTTTCGCCAGTGATGACGGCAGAAAGGCTGACCAAATTCCGATATAAAGATGACAAAAGTAGCGGTCAAATAACCAGAAGATTTACTGGTTATCTGACCGCCATTTAAATTCAGCATTATATATAATTGCTAATAATTAACCAAGATACTTAGCAAGTACATCTGCCTTGTCAAGCTTCTCCCAAGGAAGGTTAAGGTCTGTACGTCCAAAGTGACCATAAGCAGCTGTCTGCTTATAGATAGGTCTTCTTAAGTCAAGCATCTTAATGATTCCGTTAGGTCTTAAATCAAAGTTCTCACGGATGATTTCAACGATTTTTTCTTCATCAAGCTTTCCTGTGCCAAATGTATCAACCATGATAGATGTTGGTCTTGCAACACCGATTGCATATGAAAGCTGAATCTCGCATCTGTCAGCAAGTCCGGCAGCGACAATATTCTTAGCAACATATCTTGCAGCGTATGCAGCAGAACGGTCAACCTTAGTGCAGTCCTTACCAGAGAAGGCACCACCGCCATGTCTTGCAGCTCCACCGTAAGTATCAACTATAATCTTACGACCTGTAAGACCTGAATCTCCGTTAGGTCCACCAATTACAAAACGGCCTGTTGGATTGATGTATATCTTAGTGTCAGCGTCAATCATAGCAGGATCAACGATTGCATCAATAACATATTTCTTAATATCCTCATGAATCTGTTCCTGAGATACTTCAGGAGCATGCTGTGATGAAACAACGATAGCATCAAGTCTTATTGGCTTTTTGTTTTCATCATATTCAACTGTTACCTGAGTCTTTCCGTCTGGTCTTAAGTAAGAAAGAGTTCCATCTTTACGAACCTTTGTAAGCTGCTTAGAAAGCTTTTGCGCAAGTGCAGAAGAGTAAGGCATGAATTCAGGAGTTTCGTTAGTTGCGTAACCAAACATCATACCCTGATCGCCGGCACCACCTTCTGAATCATCAATCTCGCCATCCTTTGCTTCAAGAGCCTTATCAACACCCATAGCAATATCAGCTGACTGCTTGTCTAATGCAACCATAACAGCACAGGTGTTACCATCAAATCCCTTATCAGAGCTGTCATAACCGATATCTGTAACTGTCTTTCTTACGATAGAAGGAATATCTATGTTAGCCTTAGTTGTAATCTCGCCCATTACCATAATAAAACCTGTGTTAGTAAGAGTTTCGCAGGCTACTCTTGAGTATGGATCCTGCTCGTAGAGAGCATCAAGTACGGCATCTGAAATCTGGTCACAGATTTTGTCAGGATGTCCTTCTGTTACTGATTCTGAAGTAAATAATCTTTTTTCCATGTTATCTCCTTTTGATTTTATCGTGAATATGTCTATCCCATACCTTATCGTGTCTATTCTTATCGTTACTCGTGCTTGTAGCAAAATGCCAGAACTGCAATGTTACCGCTGCTCGCGCTCGCAGCTCAGATGCCAGAACTACATTCTGGCATTGTCGCGGTGCTCCTCGAATCCAAACGCATATGTCCCAATTCATGCAAGCATGATTGTGTCATATACGTTAGAATTCTCATCGCTGCTCGCACAAAAAAAGGTCCCCGACAAGGGACCCGATAGACTGTATCGAAATCCTCTTATTGTTCGACTAATATCGCTCAGGTTGGCACCTTCCTCAAAAGGGGTTGCCGGGCTTCATAGATCCTATGTATCTCCACCGCTCTTAATAAGGGATATAAAATATTCAATTAATATTACCGCATAAGATACTACACAATATTTAAACATTCGTCAAGAGTAAATTGACAATTTCTATATAGAATTTTATAATTAAAATACATTTTTACAGACAAATGTATCGTGAAAACCGGGGGAATGAGTAATGACAGATAAGACGATATTCATATTTGACGCACAGGAAGGCGATAAACTCGCAGATGATGTACATACGCCAGATGGTAATATATTAGCAAAGAAAGATACCATACTTAATTATGATATAATAGCAAATATTTCAGGGCATCATATACTGGAAGTAAAGGTATACGACACCAATAATGAACTGCAGGATCTGGAAAAGGTTCTGGGAAAAACTGCTAATAAAGAGAACGTTAAGTATTTTGATAAGATAAGAGCAAGCATAAGGTTTAAGCATTTTAAAAAGACTTATGATGAGAATATTCTGGATATCAAAGGAGGACTTAACGATGTTGTTATGAATAACAGTCCCATTGATATCGATAAGCTGATAGAAGGAACTAATGAGATTCTTACTGCGAACAGAAATAGTTTACAGCTTTTTGATATGTTGCATAGTATGAGGCAGTTTGATGACCTTACATATGTTCATAGTGTAAATGTTGCTTTGATAGCTTCAATTCTTGGGCAATGGCTTAAGTTTAGTGAGAAAGATATAAGAATACTGACAATAAGCGGACTTCTTCATGACATAGGTAAGATTATGATTCCTAACGAAATTCTTACAAAACCTGGTAAGCTGACAGTTGCTGAATACAATATAATGAAGCAGCATGTTAACTTTGGATATGAGAAAGTTAAGAATCAGAACATTGATATACGAATTAAAGAGGCATGCCTGCTCCATCATGAAAAATGTGATGGAACAGGGTATCCATTTGGCTTAAAGTCGGATCATATTCCAGCAGTAGCCAAGATTATAGCAATTGCTGATGTGTATGATGCAATGACTTCAGCAAGAGTATATAGAGGAGCATTATGTCCTTTTGAAGTAATAGATACAATGTATAAAGATGCATTTACAAAGTTTGAACCTGAATATATTCTTCCTTTCTTAAAGAATGTGGCATCATCGTATATTAATAACGATGTGAGACTTTCAGATGGAAGAATTGGAAAGGTTGTTCTTATTAATGAGAATGCACTCAGTCTGCCAATTGTCCAGTGTGAAGATGAGTTTATAGACCTATCCAAGACACGAGGACTCACAGTTTCTGCAATTTTATAAAAACTATCTGGCACATGCGTGGAGGTATTTTTCTTTAGTAGCCATACCTCCGCGGATGTGTCTTTCTTGTTTATTGACATCAAGAACCTTTCTGGCTTCTCTGGCTAGTTCAGGATTGATTTCCATAAGTCGTGTAGTTACATCTTTATGTGCAGTGCTTTTGCTTACATTAAATACTTTGGCTGTCTGTCTTACAGTGGCTTTATGCTCAATTATGTAATATGCCAGCTGGGTGGCACGTTCTTCTATATAGTCTCGCATGTCGGGACTCCGGAAGTTTCATTTATACAATCTATGCCACGGATTGGGGTTTTATGTTAGAATGTGTTATGACTATGACAAGGAATCATTTACATTATATTTTTAATTTCTCCGCAAACATAAGAAGTACGCTGATTGAAAGCAGTGCACTTGAAATCCATATTGTGTGGATTCCGAACAGCATTGAAAGGTTTCCACCGATACCTGCGCCGATTGCAAAGAATAATATTATGCCAAAATAATATCCGGCTTTCTTAAGAGATGTTTTATTGCCAGTACGCACAAATACTGAAAGTGCGTCTGTACCGCTTCTTAAGTTACCGATGCACATGGTGCTTGCATAGGAATAGCCATTGACTTTTCTAAATGCCTGTACCTGCATAGCACATGAGAACGATACGATTATTGTTGCAAACATGTCCATTGAGTGGGGCATGAAGCCAACTGCAATTAAGATAATAATTTCAATAAGTAATATTGCCTGCCGCCAGTGAAGTCTGGTAGCATTTTTGTATTTGCCCTGAATCCGCTCTGTTACGAATACGCCAAGACCAAATGCTAAGAATGGCAGAAGATATTTTAATCCCTGATACCATTCACCCATCATAAAATGTGTACTCATAAGAACCACATTACCGGTCTGTGCGTTGGAGAATACTTCATTTCTTGTAAAATATGTATATGCATCCTGAAGTCCACCGGACATGGCAAGGAATACGCAGTTTATGAAGGCTTCGGACATCTGTATATCCGGAAGCTTCTTAGCGAGGGCATTGTGAAGCTTTGATGCCATAAATAACCTCCTTGTGTTTTATAACTTTGGTTGTTATAGCACAAGGAGGTTTTGTTGTAAAGGGTATATAAATATTAGATATGTTGCGAATTACTTTCCAAGTGCTGTTTTCTGAGGCACTTCTATTTCTTTTTCGTAGCATGCAAATGCGCTGTCAACAAGCTCTTTATTTGGCTTCGGTGTAAACAGGCTGACTACAGGAACGATAATCATTCCGGCAAACATTGCAAATGCACCGCAGTTGATAGGTGACTGGAGCCATGTTGGGAAGCCTGCTCTGAAGAAGATGTTGGCAAGCATAAGTATTGAGCTGAATAAAAAGCATGCCCAGCATGATGCTTTGGAAACCTTCTTAGAGTAAAGCGAGAACATAAATGGTGCAAGGAATGAACCTGCAAGTGCACCCCAAGATATTCCCATAAGCTGTGCAATAAATGTTACTGAACTCTTGTACTGGATAAGTGCAAGTATTGCAGATATCGCAATGAATACAACAACAAGAATTCTTATGTATAATACCTGTTTCTTTTCACTCATGTTCTTGATAAAGTTATCTTTTAAGAAGTCAATAGTAAGTGTTGAGCTTGAAGCTATTACAAGTGATGAAAGTGTAGACATTGAAGCTGACAATACGAGAATTACAACTAATGCAATAAGCGCAGGACTTAAATTAGAAAGCATTGTTGGAATTATTGAGTCGAAGCCGTTAGCCTTGACATCTATCTGGTCAGAGAATAATCTTCCGAAACCTCCGAGAAAATAGCATCCGCCTGAAACTATAAGTGCAAATATTGTTGATATTACAGTACCCTTCTGTATAGAAGCTTCATTATCAATTGCATAGAATTTCTGAACCATCTGAGGAAGTCCCCATGTTCCAAGTGATGTAAGGATTACAACGCATAAAAGGTTGAATGGGTCAGGTCCGAAAAATGAAGCAAATATACCGGGAGTATCGCTTACTGCCGGGTCAGACACATTTGCAAGACCCTGCAGTGCAGACATGAAGCCACCCTTAGAGTGGATTACGGCAGCAATAACTGCAACGATACCGAATAACATGATAATTCCCTGAATGAAATCATTGATTGCAGTAGCCATGTAACCGCCGGCAATTACATAGATGGCAGTAAGTGTTGCCATGATTATGATACAGATGCTGTAATCAATGTTGAAAGCCATACCGAAAAGTCTTGAAAGTCCATTGTAAAGTGAAGCTGTGTATGGAATCAGAAAAATGAATATGATAACGGAAGCACCGATTTTTAATGGATTGCTGCCGAATCTTTTTCCAAAATACTGTGGCATGGTTGCTGAATCAAGGTGCTGACTCATAATTCTTGTTCTTCTGCCAAGTACAACCCATGCAAGAAGTGAACCTATAATTGCGTTGCCGATACCAGCCCAGGTTGCGGCAATGCCGTATTTCCAGCCAAACTGGCCTGCGTATCCAACGAATACAACAGCTGAGAAATAAGATGTTCCATATGCAAATGCGGTGAGCCACGGACCAACGCTTCTTCCACCGAGAACGAAACCATTAACATCAGTTGCATGCTTGCGGCAGTATAAGCCAATGCCTATCAGCACCGCAAAGTAGATAATAAGAATAACTAGTTTTAACATAAAAACCCCCATATTAAATGTATTAGTCCCTACTTCATAAGTTTAAAGCGTAACGCTTTAAATCAATAAAGTAAACATAAATGAATTGTAGCATATTGGGGAGGGATTAGCAAGGAGAAAATAAGGAGAGTAAATGTGAAGTATCTTATCGTCTGCCACCGCCGAAGCCGCCATTCTGACCGCCCATGCCGCCCATGTTACCGCCGCCGAAGCCGCCAGTGCCAGAAGCTCCCATTGTTCCAGATTCCTGAGTCCAGTCTGCAATAGAGTCTGAACCACGGTAAAGTGTGTAGCTTGTGCCGGTTGTAAGAGTGTCAGAGCATATCCAGCCGTTGCTAAATGAACCATCAACAGTGAAGCTTATTACTTCGTTGCCGGAAGCATCTTTAAGTGAATATCTTCCAGAACTGAAGGATACGGAACTTAATACATAAGCATTAGCAGAGTTTATAGGTGTTTCGCATACACCACCGAGGGCAACGCATGTTCCACCGGTTATCGTTACGGTACCATCTACATCAATTGATCCTGATACATTTCCAGATGAACTGCCGCCCTTGACTAATACAAATCCACCAGTCTGTACGTAATTTCCATTAGAATCAATACCATCAGTATCACCAGACGTAGTTGTGACATCTATATATCCACCAGTTACATTGACAATTGGAGAAGTCTTTCCATCACCTGTGCAGGCATTAATGCCATCATCAGTAGCATATACATATATTTTGCCACCATTTAAGTTGATAGTTATGGCTTCAAGTCCTTCGTATGAAGTTACTACATTAATATAACCATCATTGACATCAAGCTGCTTGTCAGCGTGCATGCCGTCATCACCTGAAGAAATTGTAATTGAACCACCATTGATAACAATAGTTCCTTTGCCGTCCTCACCGGTTTCAAGTACACCTGAGTCAGAGTTGGCATGGATACCGTCATCTGTTGAACTTATGTTAATTGTAAAGCCTGAAATATTTATTTCGCTTTCTGCTTTAATACCCTTAGTTGAGTAGGACTGTCCAGAAGAATTACCGGATTCATTAAAGTCACCAGGCATTCCTAGACGGTCGCCGCCGGCCTTATTACCACCGTTCTGACCATCCATGCCACCCATGTTGCCGCCACCAAAGCCGCCAGGTGCGTTGGCAATAGTGTCAGAAGCTGCCACATAAGAAACAGTATTGGCAGAAGCAGACTTGTTAGCAGAGCTGTCCCGGCCAGAAGACGTGCCTGAAGAACTGCCTGACGAAGTAACTTCTTCACTATATTCAGAGTAAGTATCTGTATAAATGTTTAAGTTACCATCACCTGATATATCTGCCCCGTAAGATGCGTCTATACCGTCACAGGCTGCATATATATCAATGTTACCGCCAGTGATTGTAACGATTCCCTTCTGGTTGCCCTTGTTAGAAATACTGCTGTTAGAAGTCTTGATGCCATCGCCTTTAGCGGAGATTGCAATTATATTTCCAGATTCAATATCAACGGCATCGTTGCCTTTGACTGCGTTGTTCACAGCAGTAACTTTAACAATTACATTTTTAAAAGAAAGGTCATCCTTGCTCTGGATACCATTATTGTAATTAGCTGTTACAACTAAGGCTCCTTTGCCGACAAGCTTTAAATCACATGTTGCATAGATTGCTGCGTTGCCAGCGACATCAGAAGAATCTTCTGTAGCTTCGGCACGATTGTCAATTACTTCGTTAAATGAGTTATCTTCTGATTTAATCTTGACTTCGGAAGCATTTTTAACGTATATAGGTGAACCACTTGAGCATGTGATAGATGTTCCGTTCAATACGATAGTAACCTCGTCCTCATCACCTGCGTCAACGATAAGCTGTCCTTCTGATAAAAGACCGGCTACTGTATATTCACCAGCCTTTGTGATTGTGTATACAGAACCTGACTGTGTAACTCCATCTGATGTATCAGATGTCACAGTGAAATCACCTGTAATGGAGACTCTGTAATTCTCTGCATCATCTGCGTGTGTTACATCGGTGTCTTCTTTAGTAATGCCTGAAGTGATGGTGGTCTCACCGCCTGATGCAGTAGTAGTTGAAGTTGAATTTCTGGCACAGCCAGCAGTCATAAGAGACATAGTAAGAATAACTGCGGCTACGCAATTCCTTTTGATTTTATTTAATTTAATCATAGTCATCTCTCCATTTCTTTAGTGTATGTTAATTGATTGTCTATAGTTTATTGGAGAAATTTGACTAAAATATGATATGAGTACGAATATTCTGTGTCCTGATTAATCATGTGGAATATCGTTAAATCTGCCGTCAAGCTCTTCGGTTTTTACCACATTTATAAATGCGTGCTTGTCAATTGAGCGAATCAATGTGATAAGCTCACGTTTCGCTTCGGAGTTGATTACTGAGTATATGAGCGTGCGCTCTTTTTCCTCGTAGCAGCCGATTCCCTTGAAAAGCGTGGCGTCGTGGTTGGTTGTATTCTTTATGGCATGGTAGATTTCTTCGGATTTGTCAGAAATGATGAATAATGTCATCTTCTGGTAGCGTTTGTACATGAACTGGATTACCTGAGTGCTACAGAACTGGTATATTATTGAGTAGAGCGCGATTGACCAGCCAAACAGTCCGCCTGCGATGAGCAGAATCACAACATTACCAAGAAGAATATAGTTCCATGCGTCTATTCCTTTAATATGAGAAAAATAAATGCTTATGAAATCAGTTCCACCTGTGGTAGTGCCGACATTGAGGCACAGGCTTATTGCGAATCCGTTGATAATTCCGCCAAATACGCTTATAAGCAGGATATCTTCTGTAAAAATGTATGGAGGAAGGATATCAACAAGCACACTGGAAAGTATAATTACCACGATTGAGTAGATGGTAAACTTCTTGCCGATGTAGCGGTAGGCAATGTAAGCTGGGAAAATGTTAAGTGCCACATTGAATATTGTAAATGGGATGCTGATATAAAAAAAACGTAGTCCGATTGCCTGAAATAACAGGGAGACTCCTGAAAAGCCTCCTGGCAGCAGGTCTGCGACTTTGGCAAAGCATCTTAAATTCCATGCGTACAGCACGGAAGCAATTATAACTATAATGAATCTGAATACCTGATAAAACTTAGGATATTTAACTTCTAAAGATTTGAACATATATTAGCCTCCATATTTTGTGTTAAATATAATAAGCAATTAATAATTATTTGTGTGAGTTGTCGTAGGCAGTCTGAATATCGGCGGGGAGCTTGTCTGGAAGCATTGAATGTATTCCGTCCTCGTTGCCGTCCTTGATAGCCTGCTCGTAATAGAAGCACTTGAAAGTAAGCATATCAAGAGTTTCCTGCATTTTTTCCATCTCTTTTTCAACAGCGGCTTTCTGTCTCTCAAAAAGCTGTTTTCTGAGTTCGTAAGTTCTGCTGCCTTCCTGACACCATTCCATAAACTGCTTGATGTTGCGGATTTCAAGACCTGATTTTTTGAGACATTCAATAAGCTTAAGAGCAGCAATTTCTGTGTCAGAGAACTGTCTTATTCCAGAGGTACGCTGCATAAAAGGGAATAATCCTTCTTTATCATAATATCTTAATGTTGAAACGGGAAGATTAAACATTTCTGAAACCTGTCCTATTGTGTACATAACACACCTGCTTTCTGTAAGCCTTGCTTACCTGATATTAGTTTTTTACAAATGTGATAATAAAATTCACAAAATGTTCACTATTATTGGGTTGACCTAAAGTTAGGTTTAACTCTTATGCTTAAATAGTAGCACAGAGAGACTTAAAATACAATTTAAAGTTGGTTTAAAGTGAATATGATAGTGTTTTTAACAAAGAGGTGATCATATGTATGTAGTGCTAATGTATTTTTGCATTACTTTTTTTGGATTGATACTTATTATGATGGCAGTGGAAGGATGACATATTTTATGGAGGATAAATGTATGGAATGGAGACAGGAAAAAGATATGCCGGTATTTATGTATATTTTTCTTAATAAAATAGAGGATACCGAAGAAGTGAGATGGACAGAGAAAGAGAAAAGTGAGGGGCATAAGACATACAAAAAGTTGTTAGAGCTGGCAGATGGAGATTCTTCAGATGTAATTAAAAAATGTCTCAGGATAATTAAAGAAACAAGGCATATTGTAGAGTATGAGCTTGTGTCAAGAAAGACTGAACGCAGGCTTGGGCAGATAAGTATTCCCGTAAAGAAAATAACAGAATAATGGTTGACCTTGCAATGGTTGTAAGGTTTAATATATTGGCAGCTGCTTTGAGGGTGGCTGCTAATTTATTTTTTGAATTAAGCATATGTGTAGTGATGTCTGGCTGTATGTGTGCCTGTGTGGACTCGAATTTTTCTAAGCCGTGTGGGAGTTAATGCCATTATATGCATAAAGTCTGTGAGCGAAAGCTCGTTCAAGCGAAGCGCGTTTGCTTTCGCTCGCAGTAATAAACATTGCAGATGATGGCATTTACTCCCACTAGGTGAAGAAAACCTGAGAGTCCACACAGGCACACATACAGCCAGACACCAGTCCACACAGTGCAAATAGACAAAACAGCACATTTTAATCAGGAGAAGAGAAGATGGAAAAGAACCTTACAACAGGAAGCGTATCTAAGACGATTGTATATTTTGCTTTGCCGTATCTGCTGTCGTATTTCTTACAGACTTTGTACGGAATGGCCGATTTATTCATAACAGGTCAGTTTTGTGGCGTTGACTCGATAACGGCTGTGTCTAATGGAAGTCAGGTAATGCATATGCTGACGGTAATTATTGTGGGGCTAGCGATGGGAACAACGGTAGTTATCGGCCGGGCGATTGGTGCTGATAATAAGAAAAATGCGGGTGTTGCAATTGGTAATACAATAACTCTTTTTATGGGATTGTCGATTGTGCTTACGGTTGTTCTTTTAGCACTTGTAAAGCCGATTGTCAGTCTTATTGCGATTCCTGAGGAGGCTGTAAGTGGAACAGTTGCTTACCTTATAATATGCTTTATCGGAATACCATTCATAACTGCTTACAATATAATAAGTTCAATATTCAGGGGAATGGGTGATTCTAAGAGTCCGATGTATTTTATTGCTGTTGCATGTGCTGCTAATATCGTGCTTGATTATCTGTTTATCGGTGCATGCAGTTTAGGTCCTATAGGAGCGGCACTTGGAACAACACTTGCCCAGACACTTAGCGTAATAGTATCGTTAATTGCTGTTAAAGTGAAAAAGACCGGAATACATGTGTCTGCAAATGCTTTAAAACCACAGCGGGAGGTAATGGGTGAGATATTAAAGGTCGGAATTCCGGTTGCAATACAGGACGGCTGTATTCAGGTTGCGTTCATTATAATAACGATGATTGCCAACCACAGGGGACTTGATACATCGGCAGCAGTGGGTATTGTTGAGAAAATGATAAGTGCAATATTCATAATTCCATCGTCTATGCTTGCGACAGTTTCAGCGCTTTCAGCACAGAATATAGGTGCAGGAAAGCATGACCGCGCGGCTCTGACACTGAAATACGCAACATTTATAACATGCACATATGGAATTGTGGTGGCAATAGTTATGCAGTTTATTGCTGGCGGGCTTATTGGTCTGTTTACTTCTGATTCAAATGTGGTTTTACTTGGAACGCAGTATATGAGAAGCTACATAATTGATACAATGTTTGCAGGTGTGCATTTCTGTTTCAGCGGATATTTTGCAGCTTATGGAAAGTCCTATATCGGATTCCTGCATAATATAATTTCGATTACATTTGTGAGAGTTCCTGGTTCTTACCTTGCTTCAAAGCTGTTCCCGGCTACGCTGTTTCCGATGGGACTTGCCGCACCAGCAGGCTCGGTGTTATCAGTTATGATATGCGTCGCAGCATTCGTATATCTTAAGAGAAGAGGGAAGCTGGGATAGAATTAGAATGATAAATAAAAAGAACGCAGGCGTTTACGGTCTGCGTTCTTTTTGTCTATAGAAATGCAAAATATTATGAGTTGTATTATCTTTTGCAAAGTCCATTTAAATATGCTTGTAATAATTTTTTGTCCTGACAAGATAATTCATTATAACGATTTAAAATATCCTGTTCTTCTGGTGAAATACTTTCGTTTCTTAAAGGATTTGTTTCAAAATCAAAAAATTCTGAAAGACTCATATTAAATCCCTTACATATTTTTTCGAGTGTTGTGACGGTCGGACAAGTTTCACGATTAAAAATGTTATTTAAACTTGAATATGCGATATCTGAGTTTTTTGCAAGTTTGTAAAGAGTCCAGTGTTTAAACTCCAGTAACTGTTGTATGCGATTTAAAACGGCTTGTTCAATCAAGAATATCACTCACTTTCGTCTGTTTTATTTAATTGTACTTAGTGTGAGAAATAATATACAGATGATAAAAAGAACAATATATTGAAATTATAACTCAA
>OKTN01000336.1_pt1 | contig 25925 bp, 25 predicted proteins | sample 1606451 | NCBI WGS metagenome assembly OKTN01 (sample SAMEA3879602, study PRJEB24766) | human gut metagenome | biome: human-associated habitat; feature: feces | place: USA | collected 1985/1987 | reverse complement strand
TATAATCTACCCTGCCGCCCTCACCCCGCTTGGGGCTACGCCCCAAACCCCATTTCAAAAATATATTGGTTTTTCGACAGACCGAGATATATAAATTCAGTTTGCTGAAAAAGTCTGTTTTTGAAATAAACTTCTGATTTATTATCCCTATTCCCTTTAGGACACTCTGATGGCTTTGCGTCTTGCAAAGCTTGGTGTGTCCTAATTTCGGCATCCATGCCGAACTGCCCCCTTTCCCCATGAAAGGCTGTGTATGCTTGGTTGGCTTTGCGTCCTTGCAAAGCCCTTGTGCATACACGCCCGGCATCCATGCCGGGGGTGGATACGGGGACTGGCGTCCCTGCAACCCGCCTTGGTGCTACGCCCCAAACCCCATACTGAGATATATAAATATAAATAAATTGTAATCGGAGAAATCAAATGAAACTGTATCTTACCGACCTTGACGGGACGCTTCTTGACCATAAGGCGCAAATCGGACGAATGACAGAGGCGCTGATGAACAGGCTTATTGACGATGATATAAAGATAAGCTACGCCACCGCACGTTCAGTGCATTCAGCCGAGCCGAAAGTAAGCTGTATCAATTTCAGGCTGCCCGTGATAACTCATAACGGCGCTTTTATAATTGACCCTGTCACAAAGGAGCGTATCGTAACGCATTTTTTCAGCGAAGAATCAAAATCGTTCATGAAGTCATTTTTCTATGAACATAAAGAATCCATGCTTGTGTACTCGGTCATAGACAATTACGAAAGAGTAAGCTATCTTAAAAACCGGCTCAACAAAGGTACGGAGCGTTATTTAAATGACAGAGCCGGTGACAGAAGAATGCACCGAGCAAAAAGCTATGACGAACTGTTCGAAGGCGATATTTATTATATAACGCTTATCGAGCCTGTAATGAAGCCCGATGAGCTTGACCGATATTTTTACAGAACAAACGGCTTTTCAAGAAACTATCAGCCCGATACATACGATACCGACGAATACTGGTATGAAATCTACCGTGAGGACGTTTCAAAGGCAAATGCGGCACTGAAGCTGAAGGAGCTTGTCGGTGCTGATGAGCTTATAGTTTTCGGCGACAACACAAACGATATATCAATGTTTACGGTAGCTGACAGATGCTATGCCGTATCCAATGCTACAGATAAACTCAAAGAACTTGCAACGGGGATAATCCGCTCAAACGAGCAAGGCGGTGTGCCTGTGTTCATACAGTGCGACAGCTGTACGGTGAGGCAGTATGATAAGCAGCCTCTTTACGTTTCGCCCGACAATGCACGGTTCAGCGCCTGTACTGCTACAGCCGACAGCGGCGACGGTGTGGGCATACTGAACGAAAAGCAGATACACGCAACGCTGAAAAGCTATTTTGCCGCCACTCTTTTCGATAAGGAAATAAAGATAGGCAGTTACTTTGCGGACCTTGTTACCGAGAACGGAATTTTTGAGATACAGACGGCAAACTTCAGCTATCTTGTACCTAAGCTGAATACGTTTCTCAAAGCATCGCACGTTACGATAGTCTACCCTTTTCATAAAAAGAGCCGTCTTAATTATGTCGATAAGGCGACAGGAGAGATTTTGAACAGCGGAAGGAACGTTACCGCAAGCGATATGACCGACTTTTTCCTTGAACTGTACCGAATCAGGCAGTACCTGAACGATCCGAATCTTACCGTCTGCATTGCGGATATAGCCGTAGAAAATCTTCGCTACTGCGCAAAGGATATGAAACGCAGAAAGACAGACAGAAAGGTAGCCGTTCCCACTTCCCTGCTTCGCCTTACGTTTCTTGAGGACAGCGACAGCTACCGATGCTTTATCCCCGAAGGATTACCCGAAACCTTTACACTAAAGGAATTCAGAAGGTGTATGCGTTCAGGCGATGCAGGCATCGCAATCAAAATTCTGCAATATGTCGGAGTAATTGATTATATCGGCAAAAGAGGCAACGAATATCTTTATAAAATCACATAAACGAAAACTCCCGTAAACCGTTTTGTCGGCTCACGGGAGCTATTTATTCATCGCCCTTAAGATACCTTACCGCTATCTGCGTCCTGTGTTCAAGACCTGTTTTTTCAAGTATAACGCTGATATAATTTCTCACCGTACCGTTTGACAAAAACAGCTTTTCGGCAATGTCTGCGTTCGAACAGCCGTCTGCAATCAGCTTTACTATATCAAGCTCTCTTTCGGTAAGCAGACCGAAAACGGCGCTCTTGCCGTAGCATTTTACTGCGGCGTCACGGATATATGACAGAATATCCTGCTGGAATACCGTACCGCCGTTATATACCGTCCTCAGCGCACTGAAAATCCCGTCTGTCTGCGTGTTTTTGAGAATATAGCCGCTGACCCCGACTTTAAGCGCACGATGTATAAGCTCCTGCTCGTCAAACGTTGTCAGCAAAAGCGGCTTGCAGAGATTTTCTTCAAGCATTATCTTTGCGGCTTCAATGCCGTCCATAACCGGCATTCTTATATCAAGCAGCGCTATATCGGTCTTGTATTTTCTGCAAAGCTCTACCGCTTCTGCACCGTTGCAGGCGACACCGGTCACCCCTAAATCAGGCTGTGACGAGATTATCATCTTTAGCCCCTCACGGATTATGCTGTCGTCATCTGCGATAATTATCTTCATACGTTCTCCTCTTTCAGACTGAATATGTTTACTACCGAAAATCCGTCCGTCTGTGCAGGAAATATGCACTTTCCGTCCGTAAGCACCGTTCGCTCCTCTATCGCCGTAAGACCCGTACCCTTTCTGAAGCTGTCGCTTCCTTTGCCGTTATCCTTGAACTCGGCACGGATCACCTTGTTCATAACCGATATTTTCAGCGAAAATTCGTCCGCTCCCGAATGCTTGAGCGTATTTGTAAGCGTTTCAACGAGATTTTCCTTTATGCAGTTCCATATGCGGAATGTGATTCTGTCCGCATCACCCTTGATTTCAAGCGTTGTCCTTATGTTATATTTTGCCTTATATTCACCGAGTATCTCTTTAAGCTCGCTTATTCCTATTGTTTTGCTGTCGGGACGTTCCTCACGCAGTGCCTGCCTTATATCGTCAACTCCGCTTCTGAGGTTATCGGTTACTGTAGTAATACATTGCTCGGCACTGTCGGGGTTTGTTCTGATGTTCAGCTTTGCCGCCTCAAGCAGAATTATACTTCCGGAAATGCTGTGTCCGAGCTTATCGTGTATCCTTGCTGAAAACCGTCTGCGTTCTTCGACAGCCGCAGATTTTTTTGCTGTTTTAGCGTATTCTTCAAGGCTTGCTATCCTGCGGTTGAGGCGAACAGTTTCCTCTCTGCTTTCTGCAAGCTGTTCACGGCATTTGATAAGCTGTCCTGCGGTAATATGGCTGACAGTGAATGCCACAAGCATTATAATAAGTATCAGAACATCAATAAACGGCGGTTTTACTATGAAAAGAACAAGCAGTACCGAAACAGCGCCGATATGTCGGAAATACTTTCCCGCACCGAATTTATCTACAGCAAAGATTACGGCAAAGCACAGCACGAATATCAGATTGTCGCTGTATATAAGAAATGCGATAAAAGCCGAAACACACGAACAGACAGCCGCCGCTTTATCCGACTTTTTAAGCACCGACAGCAGATATTCAGCCAGAGCAAAGCAGGAAAAGGCGAGTACGGTAAGCACCGTATCGCCCGAATCACAGTTATTCATTATATTCATAGTGCCGAATGCGGCTGTTGCCGTGAGTTTGAATACAAGATATATAAGTGACAATTCGTATTCCTTTCGTTATGCCTTTGAAACTACCGACTTTCTGCCGAAAAGTGCGGCGCTTGCAAGCATTATAAGCAATGTGTAGAGTATAAGTACGCAGATGTTTATCACAGGCTGTTCAGCCTCACCCGACATAAAACCGACATACCAGTATTGCGGCGTGATATATGACAGATATTTCAGCATACCTGCCGTTTCGTCTATCGGGAACCACGCACCGCCGAGCAGAGCGCCTATCGAGGTGATACAGCCCGAGAGCGTGGCAAGTGCCTGCTTTGAGCTTATCAGCTGTGCGAGCATTATTGATAATGCCGAGTTGAACAGCGAGTAGATTATTACGGCGGCAAACACAAGCGGATAGCCGGCTGTCATCCGAGCGCCCGTGATAAGCAGGTACAGCGGTAAAATGACAAGTGCCGTAAAGGATATAAGCACGCTTGCCCCAAGCGTTCCGACAATGTACTGAACGCCCGTTACAGATGAAACAGCCATCCTGCTGTATGTTCCGTACTGCCTGTCTTCCATTACCGCAAGTGTGATAAATATGCCGATAGCTGTGACAAGCATTATCATAAATCCTTCGGAGAACTTAAAGCCTGCAGAGACATATTCGTCCTCCCTGTCGGATATTACCGCATTTCCCTTAGTGAGCTTTGTGTCGGCGGCATCGCTGTTCATAATTTTCGAAAACAGCTCTGCGTCGCCTTTTGCGGCATCTGCGGCAATATTGACGCTTCTCATAAAGCCTTCGATATATACCGAGATATAAGCGCCGTTTTCGTAATCGTCAAGAGTGGTGGATTTTATCTTCACGTCTTTTCCGCCGATTACATTCTTTTCAAAGTCCTGCGGTATCTCTATTATAGCAGAAATGTCACGGTTAATCAATTTATCATTGAATTTTTCTTTGCCGTCCTCGATAATGTTCATATTTATCCTGTCGCTGAGATAGCTTTTCAGCATTGCGGAAAGCTCCGATTTATCGTTATCGCTAAGGGCAATATCTATCTTGTCGTTTACCGAGAACACGTTTGCTATCGGTCTGCCGCAGTAATAAAGCCCTATACTGCCTGCCCCTACAAGAAGTGCGATTATAAGTGCGTATTTAAGACGCTTCAGCATACCGAAAAATACCGTTCTTATATTATTCATAATACGCTCCCCTTTCAGACGGATTTTTTTACACGGAATATTGCCGCACCGATAAGCGATACCGCAGCCGTTACGGCAAGGCATACCGCAATTACCGCCAACGCACCGTCGTTTTCACCGTAAAGAGTAAGTCTGAATGCCGCCTGCTGAACGATATAAGGCGGCAGCTTGTCGCTGAGCCCTTCGATAAATACCTGCTTTGAAAACGAGCCTGAGAAGAACAGCAATGCCCATGTAAGCGGTATCACGATGCTCTCCGCAGGTATTTTTATCAGTACCCCTATCAGCATACCTACAGCTATCGTCGCAAGTGAGCAGCAGGAGAACAGCAGGAACAGGATAAGGTTTCCGACAAAGCTGTCGCAGTATTTCGCTCCGAACACAAACACCGAAAACAGCATTATCACCGCATTTCCTATAACTGCGGAGGGAAGCGTACCGATGAGCTTTCCGAAAAACAGCTTCGCTTTGCCGACAGGTGACAGATAAAGACGCTGCAGGGTGAATATCCTTTCCTCGTCCTTGAGAGCCGTACTGCCCATTATCATATGCGACATGAATATCATCATTACCGCCATACTCACCGCATAATAGTCCATCATACTCCGTGTAACGCCAAGTCCGTCCTGCTCTACAAATGACTTTTCGGTATCGGCTTCTGTATTCATAAGCAGTGACGGGTCGGTCGATGCTATTTTATAATATGTATCTGATACCGCAATGAAAGAATTCAGCACCGAGCCGAGCGCCCTGTTTGCAATTTCGTTTCTGCCGCAGTATAACAGGATTTCCCCGTTTTTAAGTTCGATATATGCATCTATATCGCCCTTATCGGTAAGGCTCAGTGCGGTTTTTTCGTTGCTTGCCTTTTCCGCCTTTATCATACTGATATTGTCAAGAAACTCGGCAAATGCCTTTCCGCTTTGCTCGTCTGTTTGCGTAACGCTGTATTGCAGTTTAATTTCTCCTATGTCATAATCCGCTATATCAAGATTCTGAAGCATCGTTCCGAGAAAGAATACCAGCAGTACCGGGAAAAAAAGTCCCATGAATACGTTTGCGGGGCTTCTGAAATACTCCCTTATCTGTTTTATTATCAAACTAAGCATATTTCCGCTCCTTAACGTATCTCGTGTCCTGTAAGCGACAGGAACACAGCGTCCATATCCGGCTTTTCCGTGCTTATCTCGATTACAGGCAGATTTTGCTTTACAAGCTCGCTTATAACGTGTGAAATATCGTTACAGCTTATGCTCATATCTACGCTTATCATATTGTCGCTAAATTGCACCCTGTTTACATCGGGCAGGCAGGAAACAGCCCTTGATACTCTGCTTCTTGTTTCGCTGTCGCACTGCTTTGTGGTGATATGTACCGTACAGCTGTCGGTTATCATCGTTATAAGCTCCTGCTGTGTGCCTTCTGCCACAAGTCTGCCTTTGTCAATTATAGCGACTCTGTCACAGATTTCCTCTACCTCGTGCATATAGTGCGAGGTATATATTACTGTCGCACCGCTTTCACGCAGTTTCTTTATCGAACTCATTATATGCTCTCTTGACTGTGCGTCAACTCCAACGGTAGGCTCGTCCATAACTATCAGCTTAGGCTTATGTGCTATACCGCAGGCAATGTTAAGTCTGCGTTTCATACCGCCGGACATTTTCTTCGGCTTCATATCCGCCTTATCCGCAAGCCCTGCAAATTCGAGAGCGGTCATTGCATTCTTATGAAGCTGTTCGCCCTTGAAGCCGTACAGCGAAGCGAAAAATTCAACGTTTTCCTTTGCGGTAAGATACGGGTACACCGCTATCTCCTGCGGAACGCATCCTATCATGCGTCTTATCTCCGCTCTTTGCTTCACTGTATCCATACCGTCTATCGTCACACTTCCCGAAGTCGCTTCGTCAAGTGTTGTGATAATATTTATCGTGGTTGACTTTCCTGCCCCGTTAGGACCAATAAGTCCGAATATCTCACCCTCGCTTACATTGAAGCTGAGGTTATCTACGGCACAGTGATTGCCGTAATTCTTGACAAGGTTGTTCACGCTTGCAAATATCATAAGTATTCCCCTTTCGGCTGTTTATTTATCTTACTGTAACGATTATACACCTGCAAAGCGGATTTCACCAGTTACAAACGGTATTTTCCCGTATGACATTTGTAATAAAAAAGCTCTGACAGAGCGCTAACCCCGTCAGAGCCTTTGACTTATTAAGTTATTGATTATTTATCGTCGGCTGAGATGCTCTCTGTTCTGTAAATGAATTTTACAGTGCCTTCTGTCTTATCCGACTTACCGCCGAATGTGTCATAGTCCTTGCCTAAAGCTACTGTTGCCTTCAGCTTGTCGATAAGTCCTGCAATATCGCCGTCAACAGCGTCTACTATCTTCTTGACAGCCTTCTCGTTGAACTCATCCATACCGTCGTTCAGCTCCTTAGCACCGTCCCTTAACTGCTTTACACCGTCAATAAGAGTTGCTACACCGTCATTGAGTTTATCGGCACCGTCCTTAAGGTCGCCTGCACCGTCATGAAGCTGTAATGCACCGCTGTGAAGTGTGCCTACACCTGCAACAAGGCTTGTCGTACCGTCCTTTAACTGTCCTGCGCCGCTGTCAAGCTGTGTTGCACCGTCATAGAGCGTGCCTACACCGGCTACAAGGCTTGCCGTACCGTCCTTAAGGTCGCTTGCACCCTTGTCAAGCTGATTTACGCCTGAGATAAGCGTTGAGCCGCCGCTTGTAAGCTGCTCTGTTCCGCTCTTAAGCTGTGTAGTACCGCTGTGAAGATCCTTAGTACCGCTGTAAAGCTGTGTTGCACCTGCCGACAGTGTCTTTGAACCGTCATATGCACTGTCAACGCCCGCCGTATACTCAGTAAGTCCTGTGTAGAACTGATTGTAGGAATCAAGCTGTGCGATAAGATTCTTTATCGTTGTCTGACCTGCCTTAGCCTTTGCTACAGCTTCGTTTATCTGCTTTGTGACCTTTTCGCTTTTCATATTCTGCTCGATAAGCTGTTTCTTCTGTGCTTCAACATTTGTGCTTATCTGAGCCTTAACAGCATCTGTTGACATCTGAGCGGAAACTGCGGCTGTAACCTTAGCCTGTACGGCTTCGGGTATCTGTCCTGCCTTTACTGCCGCATTGTACTGCTCTGCGGTCATATTATAGCCTGCGGCTTTGAGAACACCCTCAAGCACCTTTGCCTGTACAGCTTTTGTAACGCCTGCTGTTATAGCGTCATTGTTCTTTTCTACCTCGGCAGTTACCGTTTTGAGTGCCGTATTGTAAGCAAGAGTGTAGACCTTATCCTTGTCAAGAGAATCTACCAGCTTGTTAAGTTCTGTCTTGTAATTGCTTATCGTCAGTTTTGAAACGGTAAGACCGGATGCCTTTATCTGCGTTTCGGCTGTGGATAACAGCGTATCAAATACCTGCTTTGCGCCTGCGTTCAGCTGTTCGCTGTTTGATGAAAGTTCACCAAGACCTTCGTTCAGCTCTGAAGCTCCTGCGCTTACCTGTCCTGCACCGTTCTCCACCTGAGATGCGCCGCTGTCAAGCGATGACGCACCGCTGTTAAGCTTATCTGCACCTTTGATAAGATCGTTTGCACCACCTGCCAGTGCAGATGTGCCTTCCTTCAGCTTTCCTGCACCGCTGTCAAGAGCCTCTGCACCTGTCTTCAGATCCTTGATACCGGCTACCAGAGAAACCGTGCCGTCCTTCAGCTTTACTGCGCCTACGTTCAGTTCATCCGCACCGCTCTTTAAATCGTTTGTGCCGTTTACAAGTGTGCCTGTGCCGTCATACAGAGTGCCTGCACCGTCTGCAAGTTGTTTTGTACCGTCAGCAAGCTCGCCCGATTTTTCAAACAGCGTAACAAGTCCGTCATAAAGCTGTGAAGAGCCGTCTGAAAGCTGATCTACAGCGTCTGTGAATTCCTTGATAGTACCGTCAATATCGTCCATATTGAGCTTGTCGGTATCGACCTCGTTGAACAGCTCTGTCGTACCTACCGTCATGCAGGTCATAAGCTCGAAATCCTTGACATCTGCGCTGATTTCAACGTATGAGGGGATTTCATAATCGTCCTTGTCAAGTCCTAAGTTTTCCTGCATACCGGGAAGCGCAAAGCCGAGAACCGCCGATCTGTCACCGTCGTTTACCAGCTTGCCGTTGGTTACCTTTACATTCGAGAACTTCTCGTTATCAAGAACCGTTCCTGTTACCATCAGAAAAGGAACGTACATCTGCGTATCCTTGCCGTCAACCTTCACGGTACGCTTTTCATTATTCGTATAGTCGAAGCGGATCGTTACCTTGCCGCTCTTGCCTTTGATTTCATCGGGAGTGACCGTCTTGCCGTCAAGAGTATATGTAATCTTCATATCAACGGGGAGCGTCTTGTCTGTCGTACCCTGATAGTAAATGTCACTGCCTTCAGCCGCCCATTTGTAATTTTCACCGCTGTTTGTAAAACTCTCGTTGCCCTTTACATTCTTAATGTCCTTAAGCGAGGTTTCATCCTCTATCGTGGCGTTGTGCGAGCCGTTCTTCAACCAGTCGCTGACGATGACCTTCTTTGTTGTACCGTCTGCGTTTGAGATGATATATACCGTTTCTTCCTTGCCGTCCGTATCCGAGCTGCTCTTTTCGCTGCTTCCGGTTTCTGTGCTGTCAGAAACGGATGACGATGTATTATTATCGTTTCCGCCCTGTGCGGCGAATGCGAGAAGTCCCGAAGATGTGCCTATCATTGCGGCGGCAAGAACTATTGAAACTATCTTTATTATCTTTTTTCTTATCTCTTTCATACTGTTGTCCTTTCTCAGTTCGTCTTTTTGCCGGCTTGTCTTGCTTCTTTAAAGCCGAGGCTTGTATGGATTATAATCTTATCGAACAGCTTGAGCATAGCAGGTAATAACAGGATTACCGATACCATACTTATGATTGCGCCTCTTGCCATAAGTGCGCAAAGTGAGCTTATCATATCTACGTTTGAATAAATGCCTACACCGAATGTAGCGGCGAAGAAGCCGAGCGCACTTACTATAATTGAGGGTATTGATGACTTAAGTGCTGTATAAACCGCCTCGTTCTTGTCACTGCCCTTGTTACGTTCCTTCTTGTATCTTGTTGTCATAAGGATTGCATAGTCAACGGTTGCGCCAAGCTGGATGGTACTGATACAGATAGGTGCGATGAACGCAAGCTCTGTACCTGTGTAACACGGAATACCGAGGTTTACGAATATGGCAAACTCGATTACCGCTACAAGTATCAGCGGAAGTGAAACCGACTTGAAGGTTACCAGAATGATAAGGAAGATTGCGGCTATCGAAATTACATCGACTACCTTGAAGTCCCTGTCGGTTACTTCGATAAGATCCTTCGTACAGGGGGCTTCACCGATAAGCATTGCCGAGCTGTCATACTTCTTTATAATGTTGTTTATCTCTGTTACCTGATTGTTTACCTCATCTGTTGCCGTTCCGTATTCACTGCCTACAAGCATAAGCTGGTACTTATCACTCTTAAGCACATCCGAGATAGAATCCGGAATTATCTCTGAGGGAACAGCCGAACCGATAAGCGAATCAAAGCCTACCGCAAGGTTTACACCGTCAACCTTTCCGACCTCGTCAAGCATCGCCTTTGCGTCCTTCTGCGACAGCTTTGAATCAGCGAGTATCATATGAACGTTTGACATTCCGAAATCGTCCTTCAGCTTTGTGTTGGCGATAACGAAGTCCATATCCTGAGGCATTGTCTGACTCAGATCGTAATATTTCTGTGTGTTGTTATAGCCGTAAACCGCAGGTCCTATCAGCACTGCGAATATTATAAGGAATATCCACGAACGCTTTGTGATGAATTTTGCCACCTTGTCGAACTTCGGCATAAGCTGTTTGTGTCTTGTCTTTTCGATAGCCTTATCGAATACAAGGATAAGTGACGGGAGGATAGTTACACAGCCGATAAGACCGAATACAACGCCCTTCGCCATTACGATACCGAGATCCGCACCGAGCGTAAAACTCATAAAGCACATTGAAAGGAAGCCGGCAATTGTTGTGATAGAAGAACTTGCTACAGAAATGATACTGTTTGAAATGGCGTGTGCCATCGCACGTTCCTTATCGCCGTCAAATCTTACCTTCTGCTCGTTGTAGCTGTGCCAGAGGAATATCGAATAGTCCATCGTAACACCAAGCTGCAGTATAGCGGAAAGTGCCTTTGTTATGTAGCTTATCTCACCTAAGAAGTAGTTACTGCCTAAGTTGTAGAGAATAGCCATACCGATACTTGCGAGGAAGATTATCGGGATAAGGAAAGAATCCATAAAGAGCATCATTACCACTACAGCAAGAACTACTGCGATAGCGACATATATCGGCTCTTCCTGCTCACAAAGGTTTTTAAGGTCTGTTACCATTGCGGACATACCCGAAACGAAGCATTGATTGTTCGTTACATCTCTTATCGTGTTGATAGCTTCCATTGTTTCATCGGCTGATGTCGATGTATCGAAGAATACCGCCATAACCGTTGAATGATCGGTGTTGAATGCGTCTTTTATCTTATCGGGAAGAATATCCATAGGTATTGAAACATCTGCTATCGAATCATACCATATTACCGAGTCAACGTGATCTACCGCTTCTATTTTTTCTTTAAGAGCGGAAACGTCCTTCGGCTCCATATCTTCCACAATTATCATACTGAATGCGCCCTTGCCGAAGTCATTCAGCAGAATGTCCTGACCCTGTATGGTTTCCATAGTGTCGGGCAGGTAATTGAGCATATCGTAATTTATTCTTGTAGCTATCATACCGAGTACCGAGGGTATCAGCAGTACGACCGCAACTATAAGAATGATTACTCTGTGCTTTGTTATCCATTTGCCTAGCTTAATCATCTTTGTCCTCCCTGTTGCTTGTTTCTACATAGATTTTGTCATCGGCGTGTACTTCTTTTTTTATAGCCTTGACTGTGTATGCGGCAATCCATATATTTGAAATGCCGTCCGCAAGCAATGTGATACCGAGCAGAACAGTAAGCGCTACCGCACTCTCAAAGGGGTTTACGAGTAACAGTATTCCTATTCCGCCTGTAACTATTGCGCTGACAAGAATCAGCCACCAGCTCCTTACGCCGAAACGCTTTGCATCAACGGCTGTCTGTATCTTCATTATGCCGTCGATCATAAAATAAATGCCCATTATGACAGGCACCAGAGCCATTATATTACCCGGATGGATAATAACTACAAGTCCGAGCAGGATCGCTATGATACCGAATGCAAAGTCAAACTGGAACGCCAGCCCGTAGGGGTCGGCTGAAAAATATCCCGTGATTTTTACAATGCCGAATACTATAGCCGCTATTCCGAGCATATAGCATACCGCAAGCATTGAAATCTCCGGGAAAAGAATAAGTATAAGTCCTATGACCGCTATTGCGGCGCAAGTGGAAATATATGCTGCTTTTGCACGTTTGATAAATCTCATGATTTTCAGTCCTTTCTTTTTCTTTACAGCTATATTTTAACCCGCCGTGACGGTTTATACAACGGTCAATCCTGCGCCACTGTTCAATTTTAGGGCAATCGGTATAAATTGACCGATTTTTAGGCAGATGCGACTTTTTGCCTAAAACTTGAATTTTTAACGGGAATGTTGTATAATTATAACCGTAAAATAGAAAGCAGGAGAAACCACAGGCTAAAACGGAGGTAATATGTCCGAACTTACCAAAAGAGCAATACAGGAATCGTTCAAAAAACTGCTGAGCAATCAGCCCTTAGATAAAATAACGGTAAAGAACATTACCGATGACTGCGGAGTAAACCGCAACACGTTCTATTATCATTACAGCGATATTTATCAGCTTCTCGAAGAAATCTTCCTTACTGAAGCGCAGAAATCCGTAGAAAAGATGGAGGTCGGTCAGTCGTGGGAGGAAGGACTCAAGACAGGGCTTTGCTTCGTAAAGGAGAACAAGAAGCTGATATACCATGTATATAACTCGCTTCACCGTGAAACTATCGAGCGTTATCTTTACAGCGTTTCACTTGACTTTGCCTGCAAATTCATTGATAACGTTTCAAAGACACTGAAGCTCAGCGTTTCCGATGATGATAAGAAGTTTATCGCATCATTCTATAAATACGCAATTGTCGGCATTGTCCTTGACTGGCTTGAGGGCGGTATGAAAAACGATCCCGACGAGCTTATCGAAAGAATGTCAAAACTTCTCAGCGGCACTCTCAAGACCGTACTTGAAAACGCCGTAAAAAAGTAACGATCGCTTCTCGGATGGTCGGCAGCATTGACAGTCGGCGGTACTTGCCTTTTTATACAATATTTATTTCGATTTTTCGCCATATTTACCGTATTTCTTCTATCAATTATTGACTTTTTTGTGGAAGTATTGTATAATCAAAGCAGGATACTGTGCTATTCTGTCATAAAGTAATAAAAATGTCGGCCTGCATTTTGATGCAGACTGTTTCGATAATAAGGGAGAAATTTATGAAGAAGATTATTGTAACATTTATTGCGACAATAACAGCGGCGCTTCTGCTCTGCTTTTCCGTAAGTGCGTTTGACAATAACGACTACGGCGGTGGCGGCGGTTACGACTACGGAGGCGACTATGGCGGCGGATATGACTACGGCGGTAACGATTACGGCGGCAGCAGCTACAGCGGCGATGCCGACCCTGTTTCCGTTATAATAGGTATAGGCATTGTCGTTGTTATTATTATCATTTCGACAATCGGCGGAAACAAAAAGAAATCCGGCGGCGGCACAACACGTCCTTCATCAATGAACGGCGCAAACGTTGTACTGCCCAACAGAACCGAACAGATAGAAGGCATTATAAAACAGAAGGATCCCAACTTCTCCGCTTCCGACCTTATCACTTTCACAAAGCAGGTATACATAGATATTGAAAATGCCTGGTGCAAGCGTGACATGACCCCCGTAAGACCGGTTATGCACGAAAACCTTTACAACACCACCTGAAAGCAGGTACAGGCGAAGATAGAACAGGGCGTTGTTTACCACTACGAGAGCATCGCTATAGATACGGCTTACCTTACCTCGTATGAGCGTGATTCGCAGTTTGAATATGTAACGGCATACCTCACCTCAAGAATGATAGATTATCAGGTGGACGAAAAGACAGGCAAGATTATAAGAGGCGACAAGACTACACGCTGGGTTCAGAAGTACAAGATGAAGTTTGTACGTTCGCTCGGTGTCGAAACAAAGACGGAAACCGGCAAGATGACCGGACACAACTGCCCCAACTGCGGCGCACCGCTTGAGATTTCTTCTTCCGGTGTATGCGAATACTGCGGCTCTGTTGTTACAACAGGTCAGTATTCATGGGTACTGACGGATTTCTCAGGTATAAGAAACGATACTGTAGACGACGGTATAAAGGGAGTATAATGTGGATATAACATCGTTCATTCTTTCAATATTAAGCTGGCTTGCTCCGCTTATAGTCATCGGTATCATCGTACTTGTCATTGTGTCGAAGGTGCGGAGCGCATCGCAGAAATATCTCGGTATGTCGCCGTCACAGGCAATGGAACTGATAAACAAGGGTGTCAAGGAGGAAGCTACAACTCCTAAGGGTATAACAGCCCTCAGTGAAATGTACGGTCCTGCCATCACCCGTGATTTCCCCGAAATAGGATACAAGGGCATGGAGGTCAAGGCAAGAAATGCAATAGTCGCAATTCTCAATGCCATAATGAACAAAAATGCCGAATCGCTTAAGGCAAGCGAATATACGCAGGATCTTATAAACAAGGTCAATAACCGTATAACCACCCTTAATGCGAACAACGAAAAAGAGATTTTCAATAACATAAAAATTCACCGTTGCGGAATCGCAAACTACCAGAACAGAAGCAAGGAAGCAACGGCAAGGTTTGAAATTTCTCTTCAGTATGAATATGCAAAGGTGTCGGAAGAAAAGGCAGACAGCGCAAAGCCTGCGCTTATGCAGACAGCGTACAGCGTAACGCTCGCTTACAAGCAGGATCTGCACGAACAGACGACAAGCATTGTATTTTCAAGCAACTGCCCCAACTGCGGCGCTCCCATTGATGCGTCTGCAAAGGGCAAGAAGTGTCCGTACTGCGGAAGCGGCATTACAGAAATTGCCGACCGTATATGGCTGGTCAACGATTTTAATTTAGTAAAATAAATTAAAAACTCAATTCGAAAGGAAATATTACTATGGGACTTATTAAAGCAGCTGTAGGCGCTCTCTCAGGTACTCTCGGCGATACCTGGAAAGAGGCCATTCACTGCCCTGTTATCGGCAACGATACTGTTGTTGTTAACGGCGAGAAGATGCACAACGGTAATGCAAGAAGCAGTAACGTAAAGGGAACCGACAACGTTATCAGCAACGGCTCGGCAATCATGGTTGAAGAAAACACCTGTATGCTGACCCTTGACAACGGCAAGATAACAAACGTTGTTACAGAACCCGGACGTTACATACTTGACAACTCGACAGCACCTTCAATCTTTGCAGGTCAGATAAAGGATTCGCTCAAGGATCTTATTTCAAGATTCACATACGGCGGAACACCTGCCACCGAGCAGAGAGTAATCTACATCAACCTTCAGAAACTGCCCGGAATCCCCTTCGGTACAGGAACACCCGTTCCCTATCCCGATCCCCGTTATAATACAACAGTAGAACTGCGTTTCTACGGCACATTCGAGGTTCAGATACCCGATGCCGAGAATGCCTGCAAGTTCTACGCAGAAGTTCTCAGCAAGGGCGTAAACGCTCCTCAGGTCTACGTTAAGGACATTTTCAAGAACGAGCAGTACAAGAACGAGTTCATGCAGTCACTGATGGTAGCGTTAAACCAGCTTTCAGCAGAAGGCTACAGCTACAACCAGATTACAAGCCAGCTCAACAACCTTACCAACAAGACTAAGGACGAAACCGCTAACAACTGGGCACAGAGAGGTCTGATGCTCACAAATATCGGTCTTGGCCCTATCACGATTTCCGAAGAAACAAAAGAGCTTCTTAAGGATCGTCTTAAGGCTGATACAATGCTCGGCGGCGATGTTCAGCGTGCTATGATGACAGGTGCCGTTGCTCGTGGTATCGAAGCGGCAGGCTCAAATGAAAACGGCGCTATGATGGGCTTTATGGGCATGAATATGGCTATGAACGCAGGTAACAACGTTCTCGGCGGTATGCCTGCGGCTCCTCAGCAGACAACACCTCAGCAGCCGACTCCGGGCGGATGGAAATGCTCGTGCGGCGCTACAAACACAGGTGCATTCTGTTCTTCCTGCGGCGCTAAGAAGCCTGAGGCTTGGACCTGCTCATGCGGTCAGTCAAACACAGGCAAGTTCTGCGCTAACTGCGGCAAGAGCAAGGAAGGCGACGCTCCCGCTGCTCCTTCAAGCTGGACGTGCGAATGCGGCGCTACCAACACAGGCAAGTTCTGTGCAGAATGCGGCAAGTCAAAACCTGCAGCTCCCAAGAAGTACAAGTGCGACAAGTGCGGCTGGGTACCTGCCGATCCCGAACATCCTCCGAAGTTCTGCCCCGAATGCGGCGACCCCTTCAACGAGGACGATCTGGTATAATAAACATAATAAACAAGCATTTACCCTCCCTCACGGGAGGGTTTTGTGCGGTTTGATTAAGATAATGAGTGTAGAACAATGAATACTGCGATAAGTTTTATAAAGAAAAATACAGTTATGGTGATAGCTTTACTGGCGGCGGTTATCACATCATTTATAGTTCCGCCCGACGAGAAATATCTCGATTATTTCGATTACAAGACGTTTGCCTGCCTTTTCAGCGTACTGGCGGTCGTATGCGCCCTTAAAAACGTACAGTTCTTTTATATTCTCGCCTGCAACATAGTAAAAAAATTCCGCAATATACGCATTTGTACAGTGGTGCTTGTATGGGTCACCTTCATAGGCTCTATGCTGATTGCAAACGATATGGCTCTGCTGACCTTTCTTCCGCTGGGATACTATGTACTGCATACCGCAGGCAAGGAGCGCTATATGGCGTTCACGTTCATAATGCAGAATATCGCCGCTAATCTCGGCGGTATGCTTACCCCCTTCGGAAATCCCCAGAACCTTTATCTTTATTCGAAGTTCAATATTCCGATAGGCGAATTTACGTTGATAATGCTTCCGCCGTTTATCCTTGCCGTTGCAATGATAACGCTATGCTGTGTTATCTTTGTAAAGCCTGAGCCGATAGAGCTTAAGTCCGCTCCCGAAAAAATCGACCGTAAACGTACAGCCGCTTATCTTTTCCTGTTCGCCATAGCTATAATTATCGTGTTCAACTTCATCCCATACTGGATAGGTATGATATTCATCACGCTGACGCTTGTCGTTATGGACAGAAAAGCGCTTGCCGCAGTTGATTATCCGCTTTTGTTCACATTCGTATTTTTCTTTATATTTGCCGGAAATATGGCAAGGATAGATGTGATAAAGGACCTGTTTTCATCCGCCCTTCAGCTTAACCCCCTGCTTTTCAGTGTGATTTCCTGCCAGTTTATAAGCAACGTTCCTTCGGCAATACTGCTCTCGCAGTTTACAAACGATTATCACAGCCTCTTGCTCGGAGTTAATATCGGCGGTGTCGGAACGCTGATAGCTTCGCTCGCAAGCCTTATAACGCTCAGCAAATACAATTCGCTCTGCCCCGGCAAGTCAGGCAGATATATAGCTGAATTTTCCGCTTTCAATTTCAGCTTTCTTATTGTACTTACTCTATTCTGTTCGTTTCTCGTCTGAGCTTATGTAGTCGATCATCAGACACTCGTCAAGCATTTCGTCTGTAAAACTGCTGTTTGCGTTTTCGCACCGTCTGATGTTATCCTCCTTCATCCACTTCTCGATGGTAGGGTATACAGGCATATTCTGCCGCCCGTGCATATCAGCCCATTTATTGAAACGTTCAATATATCGCTCAACGTTGTCTGTACCGAAGCTTTCGGTTAATTTTGCTTTGTATGCGGCGGCGGAGAGCGATTTTTTGTCGGTTTCGTCCGACAAAACGGCACTTACCTCATCAAAACTGCTCTTAACTGTGCTATCCTTATCTGAACTTTCCTTGCCTGTGCCGTCATCTGACGGGCAGATGTCAGACGTTTGACTACATTTTGTTGTCATAGCTTTTTCCTGCCCTACTGATTTCCTCTGCTCTGCCGCTTTTTCGGGATCGAGTATATACATTCCGTCAGCACGGACATAGAGCATGTCACGCTCATCTGAGAACGAGGTCTTTTTCATACGGTCAGAGCGTATGTGGTTATTTATCTTCCAGTGAGCAATTGCATATACACCCGACTCAAACGGGATAATAAAGCCGTTTTTACACAGTGCTTCTATATCGCTTTCACTGCACCCCGTAAGCCTGCGTACATATCCTGCACAGTTGACAAACCCTTCATCGTCAGCATACATTGAAAGCTGAAAGTACAGCACCTGTGCCGGCAATGGCAGATCGATAAATTTATCGCTCCATAATACCTGCTTTGAAAACATCCGCTTTTCTGCCATTTTTACATTTCCCCTTTCTTATGGCACAAAAATAATCAACAATTTGTCGATATAGGTATTATAGCACTGTTTTCTTTGCTTGTCAACCCTATGTTGCAAAATTTGTTTGTTTAAGAGGACGATTTAACGCAATGTAGACAAAAAGAAACCGCAGGCATAGCCTGCGGTCAGGTTGTAGAAAAAGTCTGTTTTTGAAATAAACTTCTGATTTATTATCCCTATCCCCTTTAGGACACTCTGATGGCTTTGCCTCGTGCAAAGCTTGGTGTGTCCTTATTTCGGCATCCATGCCGAACTGCCCCCTTTCCCTCGTGAAAGGCTGTGTATGCTTGGTTGGCTTTGCATCGTGCAAAGCCCTTGTGCATACACGCCCGGCATCCGTGCCGGGGGTGAATACGGGGACTGGCGTCCCTGCGACCTGCCTTGGGGCTACGCCAAAAGCAAGGACGCTTTGGTTGCTTGCCAAAAGTTATAAGCAAGGACGCTTATGTCAGCTGAACCGAGCCGTTGCACGATGCAACGGCACAAACAGCTGACTTTGCAGAGATGCAAAACCAACATAGCAAGCAACGCTAAACACCCATTTTCAAAAATTATATAGGTTTATCGACAGCCTGAACCGCAGGCATAGCCTGCGGTCAGTTTGGCTGTATGCAATTTATCACTGCACTTCAACGATAGTGATGTTTTCTCCCGCTACCTCGACCTCTGACAGTAACGCACTCTTTATCTGAGCCGCCTGTGCTGTATCAAGTCCGCTCGACTTCACGATAATGTTGGCGCTGTTGTCGCTGAGATAGCAAAGAACATCCTCAAAGCCCTGCGCCTTGAGCGTTGTTTCTATCTTGTTTTCGGCTTCCATAAGGTCGGTCAGCTGTTTAGCGTCCTGTGCAACAACGGCAAGCTCGTCTTTGGTCATATCTCCGCCGCCGTAAATGCTCTTCAGCGTTTCCTTTGCTTCTTCTCTGCTCGCCTGCTTATCAATACGGGCTTTTGCAAAGTATTCCTCGCTGTCAGACGCACTGTCACTTCTGATGTCGCTCTTAGCGGCGGTTGCGACAATGTCGCTGTCCTTGTCGGTATCTGCCTGCGTTTTTGATTTTTCGTTTGAAACGAGCCTTGTATCGCCGTAGTTATCTCCCGAAACGTTCTTGCCGTCGGCACTGCTTCCTATGGCAAAATTAGCGTACAGCCCTACCGCAAGCACAAGTGCAAGTCCTGCCGCAACCAGATGCTTTTTGCCAAGTATAAGATTGATTCTCGGTCTTTTCATAATAAATACCTCGCTTATGTTGTAATACATATTTTCGATGCGGAAACGTCAAGAGCCGTTCTGACCGCATTGATTGCCCTTTCTGCCGTCCTGTTGCTTATTGCCTGAGGACAGACTACGGTTATGCCGAGTACCGTGTGCTTATCTTCATCAAGCCGCACCGTTACATTCGGCACCTCGTCTATTCCGTCCATAGCGGTGAGCATTTCGGTTATACGCTGTTCCAGCGCCTGCTCATCGGTAACAGCGGCTTCTGTGCTTTTCCCGAAGTCTGAGAGAAATATCAGAGCTATCGCCACTATGCCTGAAATAAACGCAAATTTTATCAGCTTATCGGATTTCAGTAGATCTTTCATAAAATGCCTTTTCTGTTTCTTATCTTGATTTTGAATATCTGACGGTTATTTCATCTCCCGATGCCGCCTTAACCAGAGCGACCGCATCGGATATGTAAGCTTCGTCTGCGTCTGCGTCAAATACAAGCTCGACCTCAGTAATAGATATGCAGAAAGCACCGTCAATATGCGCAATTACATATACTTTATCATAATCAAAACCGTTATCGCAAAGCAGCCGCTCTATCTTTTCCCTTACAGCCCTCGCCGCAGTGACCCTTGCCTGCTCGGACAGCTTTTCGCTGAAATCCACCTGCGGAACATTAATCGCCTGCGTATCAATGCTGACAGACGGTATGATGCCTTTTACCGCATTGATAAGACATAACGAGAATATGCAGGCAATCAGAAATGTTATCCGTGTCTTGTATTTTTCGGACGGGATGAGCATTCTCAGAAGCCCTGTAGCCGCACCGAGTATGCATATACAAAGAGCCGCCTGTTTGATTTCCGTCATACCGCACCTCCTGCCATAAAAATCATCAGTGAAATCGAAATTACCGCCATTAAGAGAAACGAAACGAGCATAGCAGTGATTATCGAGCTTACGCCCTCAGCGCATTTCATAAGCCCTGTCAGCTGTGATATGCCGAACAGATCGCTGAACGATGCCGCAAGCGAGAATGCCAGCTTATAGCAAAGCACAGAAATTATTGACGGCAGGATAAGCACTCCCCCTGTGATTATTCCGAAAACACCAAAATTATTTCGTATTATACCTATGCCGCCGTACATTACCGACAGTGAGTCGGAAACCGCTCCCCCGATAAACGGAACGCCGTTTGAAACGGTAAACCTTGCGGCTTTTATTCCGACATTATCGGACGGCACAGTGATAAAGCTCTGCATTGCAAGAAGCGCCACGAATACGGTCATTATAAGACCCAGTATCCATATAACCGTCTTTTTCACCGCCTGTGCAAGCGTTTCCAGCTTCAGTTCGCCGCATACGCTCCCTGCAAGCGATATTCCGAGTATGCTCATTGATACAGGCATAAGTATCTTTGACGCAAGCTGCATATAGCCCTGCGCACCGCCCATTACAACAGTATTGAACATTGCCGCAGAACTGACGTGACCGCTTGTTGCAAGTATTCCGGCAAAAGCAGGGATAAAGCTTGCAAGGAATACGCTTCCCGACTCAAGCGTTTTTGATGCCGCTGTCAGCGAATCGCTTGCGGCACTCACAGTTATCGTACTGCACGCAAGCACCGACACGAGCGAAAACACAGTTTTCAGATTTCCGCTTGTGTTATCCGCAAATACGTTTGCAATACTGCAAAGAAGCGTTACCGAAATCAGCGAGATAAGTAATTTCAGCGGGCTTTTGATGCTTTCCCACAGCATACCCGTGACATTGCTTATCACCTTATCGACAGACAGTGCCTCGCTGTCTATGCTTTGCGGCGTTATTCCTGCGTCCGAGAGGCTCTTTTCAAGCTCAGGCGGTATATCGGCACTGTACCCGTCGATTATTACGCTTTCTTCGGCATAAGCCCTGTAAGGAAACGCTGCAGCCGTGAGCAGTACGATAAGCAGAATAAATGTTTTAATAACAGCTGTTTTCATAGTCCCTCACTGTAAAAGTTGTTTTATTACCTCCATAAGTCTGCTGAATACCGGCAACGCCAGTATGACTATCGCAAACTTGCCTGCAAGCTCTATCTTAGACGCTATCGACTTTTCGCCTGCGTCACTGCAGCTGTCCGATGCCATTTGCGTTATATAGCATACGGCAAGCGATTTTACCAGCACGTCAGCGTATGACGAATCCGGAACGGCTGTTTCGAGATAGCCCGATACGGTTTCTATCACAGGCTTTACTGCCGACACAGCCGCACCCAGCATAAGCATACCTGTTATCAGCGTTATATAGATGCTGAATTCAGGCTTGTACTGCTTTAATACCGATGACAGAACGGCTCCGATAATGCCGGCTCCGACAAATGCAATTATATTCATATTTACCGTTCCTTGCTTTCCGCCTATAGATTGAAAATACTTTTGATTGTGTCGAACAGGTTGCTTATCTCTGTTACTATCATCATCAGCACGACAATAAGCCCTGCTATAGTAGTCATCATTGCCTGCTCCTCTCTGCCCGAGCGTTGCAGAAGCTGATTGAGAACGGCTACAACGATACCTATCGCCGCAATCTTGAAAATAAAATCTACATTCATACTACACCGCCGCTTTCTATATCAGCATTATTCCGACCGCCGCACCGAGCATTATCCCAAGCGTTGTGTACAATCTGCCCTTGCGTTTTCTTTCCTCCTCGGCGGTTTTCAGCTGAAAGGAAAGACGCTGTCCGGCAAGTGCGAGTACAGCCGTTTCGCCGTCGGTATTGCTTTTGCCGATAGTCCTGCCAAGCTCGGATAATATCTGCCTGTCATCCTCTTTCAGATAACCGCTTTTTGACACGCATATATCCCACTCATCGCTTATATCACCGCCGTTTTCGCTGAGTTCAACAAGTTTGTCCGAAATGTAACAGCCGGAGCTTTTTTGCTCCGCTCTGAAAATTTCAGCCAGCTTGTATCCGCTGAAGCCTATATAGCAGTTCATACTCTGCACAAGCGTTATATACGAGTTGATTACCCTGCACCGCTCACTCAGCCTGCCCGAAAAATACATACCCGTCGCACCGCCGCTGAGCGTAGTCAGCAGGAATATAACAATTCCCGTCATACCGTTCATATCGTACACACGGCATTAGCTTCGGCAGTGATAAGCTGTTTTACCGCTGTTATCCTGTGATTTTGCACAAGCGCTATATGCTGTATCGCTCCGCTGTCGATAACCGTCCTTATACCCTCGTTGCGATAAGCCTCATCGATGCTGTCTGCGTGAGCCGTCATTATCAGCCCCGACCCCGAATTCACCGCCTGCCTTATACTTTCCGCATCAGCCCCAAGCTCATCGGTCACGATATAATCGGGCGACATACAGCGTACCGCCCTTATTATCCCGTCCGACTTGCCGTATCCGCTGAAGACATCGGTCATAAGCCCCACATCAAGACACGGCTTCCCGTTATATACCGCCGCAATCTCCTGTCGTTCATCAATAAGTGAAACCCTGAACATTCCTCCTATACATCTGCATAAATCACGCAGTATCGTGGTTTTTCCGCTCAGCGCCCTCCCTACTATAAGAAGTCCCCTGCTTCTGCACTTGCTTTCAAACAACGGCAACAAATCCCTTGCCGCCCCATAATGCTGACGTGCTATCCTTATGTTTATCGAACTGAAATTCTTCACCGTCTGAAGTCCGCCGTTGCCGTACACCGCAGTACCGCATAATCCTGCCCTGTGACCGCCGTACAGCGTTATAAATCCGTTGGCAATATCTTTTTCGTAAGTATGGAGCGAATTCTGACATATTGCGCTTATGCACTCTGCCAGCATTTCGCTGTCGGGCGTTATCTGGGTTATATGGTTTTGCATTCCCGTGCGGATTATTATCGGATAGCCGCTCCTTATACGGATTTCTTCCGCTGTCTGCCGTATCGCATTCGGCACCGATGCAAGACCGGGAAAAATTCTTACCGCACAGCGTATCGCCGTATCGTATTCGCAGGTTTTACTTTCTATCATTTTTTTCATTTCCTTTCAGCTTGTCTTTTTTGTTTAGTAAAGTCTATGCAGGAGGGTATAAAAAAAGAACGCACGATTTCTCGTGCGCTCTGAACCTATTGAATTTTTCCGTACTTCAAATTACGGTTATTCTTCCGAAACCACCGTTTTGATATGAAGCTCCTCAAGCTGCTTATCGTCAACTACTGACGGGCACTGCGACATAAGCTCGCTTGCGTCCTTTACCTTCGGGAAAGCAACTACATCTCTCAGGCTGTCTGCACCGCAAAGGAGCATCGAAAGCCTGTCAAGACCTATACCAAGACCGCCGTGCGGAGGTGCGGCATACTTGTATGCGTCAACAAGGAAGCCGAACTTTTCTTCAATCTCCTTATCGGTAAGACCGAGAAGTCTGAACATTCTCTCCTGAAGCTCGGGGTCTGTGATACGGATAGAACCACTGCAAAGCTCGATGCCGTTGAGTACAAGGTCATAAGCCTTCGCTCTTACCTTGCCCTTGTCGGTATCAAGATACTCAAGGCACTCCTCCATAGGCATCGTGAACGGATGGTGCATAGCAAGCCAGCTTTCCGACTCATCGTCCCACTCGAAGAACGGGAACTCGGTAATCCATAAGAAGTTGTATCCGCTGTCGGGTACTATGCCTATCTGCTTGCCGACCTTAAGACGCAGAGCGCCGAGTACAGGGAGCGTAACCTTGTTCTTGTCCGCAACGATAAGCACAACATCGCCCTTTTCACAGCCGAGGTGCGAAAGGATAGCGTCAAGTTCGCCTTCTTTGAGGAACTTTGCAAACGAGCAGTTAGGCGCATCATCATGCCAACGGATATATGCAAGACCCTTTGCACCGATTCCCTTTGAGAACTCGGTCAGCTTGTCGATTTCCTTTCTTGTAAGAACACCTGCGGCATTCTTTGCAACGATAGCTCTTACACTGCCGCCTGCGGCAATAGCCGAAGAAAATACCGAGAACTCTGTATCCTTTACAATATCGGACAGATCCTGTATTTCCATACCGAAGCGTGTATCGGGCTTATCCGAGCCGTAACGTGACATAGCGTCGTTATATGTCAGTCTGGGGAGCGGAGTTGTAATATCAACATCAAGCACATCCTTCATCAGCTTTTTGATGAAGCCCTCTGTAAGCTCAAGTATCTCGTCAACGTCCATAAATGACATTTCAAGGTCTATCTGCGTAAATTCGGGCTGTCTGTCAGCACGAAGGTCCTCATCTCTGAAGCATCTCGCAAGCTGAATATAGCGGTCAAAGCCCGAGATCATAAGTAACTGCTTGTATATCTGGGGCGACTGCGGAAGCGCATAGAACTTGCCCTCGTGAACTCTTGACGGTACAAGATAATCTCTTGCTCCCTCAGGAGTTGATTTCATCATCATAGGTGTTTCTATTTCAAGGAATCCGTTATCGTAGAAATATTCACGGGCTGTCTTTGCAATCCTGTGACGCATTATAAGGTTATCCTGCAGCTTCTTTCTGCGAAGATCGAGGTATCTGTACTTAAGACGAAGTTCCTCGTTTGTCTTTGTATCGTTTACTATCTCAAACGGTGTTGTCTGAGCCATCGAAAGTATACGAAGGTCGGTAACGAGAATTTCAACGTTGCCTGTCTTTATATCGTTATTCTTGCTCTCTCTTTCACGCAGAAGTCCCTGCGCCATAAGCACATATTCGCTCTTTATCTGCTTTGCCTTTTCAAATACGGCAGGCTCTGTTGTATCATCAAATACAAGCTGAACAATGCCTGTGCGGTCACGCAGGTCAACGAACATAAGGCTGCCCTTATCTCTTACTCTCTGTACAAATCCCGCAACGGTAACAGTACTGCCGATACCCTCGACCTCGCCGCAATAATGTGTGCGCTTAAGACCTTTCATTGTGTCTAACATAAAATCTATACCTTTCCTACGGTTCTACCCGTTTATTTCCAACCGACAGACATAAGCGTCTGACGATAAACCTTTACAATTATAGCATTTTTCTGTCGGCTTTTCAAGTAGTGAGGCGAAAAAAAGCAACCGCAGAAAACTGCGGTCACAGCTTGTAGAAAAAGTCTGTTTTTGAAACAAACTTCTAACTTACTATCCCTATCCCCCTGCCCCCTTTCC
>OKTN01000287.1_pt1 | contig 29241 bp, 24 predicted proteins | sample 1606451 | NCBI WGS metagenome assembly OKTN01 (sample SAMEA3879602, study PRJEB24766) | human gut metagenome | biome: human-associated habitat; feature: feces | place: USA | collected 1985/1987 | reverse complement strand
TGCTTTGGCAGAGGGTGAAATTGCGGCACTTACCGCAATTTCTGAACTTGGCAAAATAAGTGCGATTGACGAAAGCGACATTGAACGTCACCTATCGGAAGTGACAGATTTCCTTTACGGAAACACTGACGGAACATTCACGACAGAACAGCTTGAAGAGGCAATGCAGACGGTTATGGACAGCTACGCAGGCGGTATAAAAACAAACTACCGTTTCAACGAAAAACAGCTTGACATTGCCGACTGCAAAATCAGACAGCTTGAAACGCTCACAGATGACCTCTATGCAGAAGATTTTCAGGAGCTTATGTATATCTGCGAGCTTAAAGAAAGGCTTACGGTCTGCAAAAGTGTAATTGCTCACCTCAGAGCGAGAAAGGAAACACGCTGGCACAGCTTTGCCGAAAATCTTGACTATCCCGAAAAGGACGACAGGAACTTTAACAAGTATGTTAATTCCCGTCTTGAAAACGGCGAGATAAAAATTATTATTCGTGACCTTGTAACGGGAGGTGAAAAGTATGAGCATAGTAATTGACAAGTCCAAGTGCATAGGCTGCAAAAAGTGTCGCAATGTCTGTCCCGGAAGTCTTATCAAGACTGACGAAAACGGCAAAGCGTACATCAAATATCCCAAGGATTGCTGGGGCTGCACCTCCTGCATAAAAGAATGTCCCGCATATGCAATCAGCTTTTTCCTCGGTTCTGATATTGGCGGTATGGGCAGTAAGGTTCACACCGAAAAGAACGGAGATATCCTCTCGTGGTTAATTGAAAAACCGCATGGCGAGGTCATTAAGATTGATATAAATCAAAAAGAATCAAACAAATACTAAGGAAACACTTTGTAAGTATTTCCGTGAAAAGGAGATAAGGTATGAGTCAGCTTTCACATTTAGATGAGCTTGAAGCAGAAGCTATATACATAATCAGAGAAGTTGCGGCAGAGTGCGAAAAGCCTGTTATGCTCTACTCAATAGGCAAGGACAGCTCGGTTATGCTCCACCTTGCAATGAAGGCGTTTTATCCCGAAAAACCGCCGTTCCCGTTCCTCCACATTGACACAACATGGAAGTTCAGGGATATGATAAAATTCCGTGATGACACAGCAAAAAAGCTCGGAATTGAAATGCTCGTTTACACCAATGAAGAAGGTGTTAAAAAAGGTATCAACCCGTTTGATCACGGTGCGGCTTACACAGATATTATGAAAACACAGGCTCTCAAACAGGCACTCAACAAATACGGCTTTACTGCGGCATTCGGCGGTGGCAGACGAGATGAGGAAAAGTCAAGAGCCAAGGAAAGAATTTTCTCTTTCAGAAATAAAGCACAGGCATGGGATCCTAAGAACCAGCGCCCCGAGATGTGGAAGCTTTACAACACAAAAATCAATAAGGGCGAAAGCATTCGTGTGTTCCCAATTTCCAACTGGACAGAAAAGGACATATGGCAGTACATTCAAAGGGAAAAAATTGACATCGTTCCGCTTTACTTTGCGGCAAAAAGACCTGTTGTTTACCGTGACGGCAACATTATTATGGTTGATGACGATCGTTTTCCGCTCAAAGAGGGCGAAGTACCCGAATTGAAATCGGTTCGTTTCAGAACACTCGGCTGTTATCCTCTTACAGGCGGCATAGAGTCAACTGCAACAACTCTTGATGAAATTATTGACGAAACCCTCAGCTCCGTTTCTTCGGAGCGTACCTCCAGAGTAATTGACAACGAGGCACAGGGCAGTATGGAACGCAGAAAAAGGGAGGGTTACTTCTGATGAAAGGTTTACTTAAATTTATTACCTGCGGCAGTGTTGATGACGGTAAATCAACACTCATAGGTCACATACTTTATGACGCAAAGCTTATTTATGCCGATCAGGAAAAGGCTCTTGAGCTTGACAGTAAGGTCGGCAGTCGCAGCGGTGACATTGACTATTCGCTTTTGCTTGACGGTCTTATGGCTGAGCGTGAGCAGGGCATCACAATTGATGTTGCTTATCGCTACTTCACAACCGACAACCGCAGTTTTATCGTTGCCGACACACCAGGTCACGAGGAATATACAAGAAACATGGCTGTAGGTGCATCTTTTGCAGACCTCGCAGTTATCCTCATTGACGCATCACAGGGCGTTCTTGTTCAGACAAGACGACACGCAAGAATCTGTAAGCTTATGGGTATAAGACATTTTGTCTTTGCCGTTAATAAGATGGATTTGGTAAAGTACAGCAAGTCACGCTTTGACGAAATCGTAAAGCAGATTGAAGAACTAAAAAACGAGCTTTTACTTGACGATATCTACATCATTCCGCTTTCCGCAACAGAGGGCGACAATGTTACCGTAAAGTCCGAAAACATTCCGTGGTACAACGGTGTTCCTCTGCTTCAGTATCTCGAAACTGTTGATGTTGATTCCTCTGAGGAGGAAGAAGGATTCTATCTTCCTGTTCAGAGAGTTTGCCGTCCCGACCACACATTCAGAGGCTTTCAGGGACAGATTGAGTCGGGCAGTATCAGTGTAGGCGATGAAATCGTAACACTCCCGAGTAATGAAAAGGCTCATGTAAAGCAGATTCTTATGACAGATAAGGATGTAAGAACTGCTTTCAAGGGACAGCCCGTTACAATCACACTTGACAAGGAAGTTGATGTATCCCGTGGCTGTGTAATAACAAAGGACACAAATCTTGCGTCCTATCAGGAGCTTACAGCGTCAATTCTCTGGATGGATGACGAACAGCTTACAGCCGGCAAGGATTACCTTGTAAAGCTCGGAACAAAGACTATTTCGGGTATCGTTTCCGAAATCAAGTACGCTGTTGATGTGAACACAGGCGAGCATATTCCTGCCGATTCACTCACAAAGAACGGAATCGCAGTCTGCACAATTCTGCTTGCAGAGCCGATTGCGGTTGACCTTTTCTCAAAGCATAAAACACTCGGCGAGCTTATTTTGATTGACCGTGTGTCAAATATGACATCGGCCTGCGGTGTTGTTGATTCGGTTGAAGAAAAAGCCGATGATGCAAAAAAGGCGTCATTTGTACTCGGCTCACTTGAGGCAAGAGGTGACATCTTTGAAGAGTTTTTCTATGACACTTCAAGCCTTAATGTTCTCAAATATCAGCCTGTTAAGGAAACCTATACAAAAGGGGACACAATCCCTGTTGAGGGCGAAAGCTATAAGTATCCCGACAGCTTTGATATTATAATTCTTCGTGACAGCGTTGCCGTAAAGGTTCGTGATCGCAAGATTACCGATATCGTTCCAACATCGGAGTACAGCTACGGCGGTGTTCCTGTTGTAAACGGCAGAGGCTTCGAGGTTCTTGCCGACAGCAACGAAAAAATTCAGCAGTTTCTTTCCGAGTATTCAAATCTTAAAAGCATCAACGATGCAGATTTCTTTGCAAAGTGGGTTAAGTTCGATACCTACAGAAAAATTGCAATTCAAAACAGATAACAGGTTTATTCATTTTAACTCATTCGCAGAGGGCATTGTCATTTGGCAATGTCCTTTGTGATTTTATGACTTTCTTGCCGAAAAACTGACATTACTGCCAAATTGTTGCATTTATAATTTTTATTCTGTATAGTGTACTCAACAAATAAATTTAAAGGAGTGCTTACAAATGAGCAAAACAGCGGCGGTACTAATCACATTTTTTCTCGGTGAACTCGGTGTTCACAGATTTATGACAGGCAAAATCGGAACAGGTATCATCTGGCTTTTAACTTGCGGTGTTTTCGGTATCGGTTGGCTTGTTGATTTTATTATGGTTCTCACAGGCAAGTTTACGGACAAAAACGGAAATGTCTGGGGTGCTAACTAATCTGAAAGGAAGTTACTATGGCATTCGGAGTTAAAACTAAAAACATTAAGACAAAAAATTCTTATACGATTGAGAGCTTTTTTGATGCAATCAAAGACAAAGAGTTTACGGCAGGAACTCCGTCACTTACAAAGCATGGAATGGCTACCGTGATAACATTTCCCGCTCTCGACAGTCAGAATCAGGTGTGGATTATGAAGAGCGGTTTCGGCAAGGAAACGCAGAAATTTTCAATTCAAAAGTCCACTCAGGCGGGTATGGACAATGTAGCTAAAAATGCGGCATTGGATTCAATCACAGGCGGACTTTTCAGCGTTGGCGGAATGATCAGCGAAAACACAAAAAAGTGTGAAAAACTTGTTGATGCAACCGCAAAAGAACTTTCAGAAATGAATCTGTAACCAAAGTCGGCACGATTTTCGTGTCGATTTTTTCTTGCCAAAAACTGCCTTTAACGGTACAATTAGGTGGGGTGAGATTATGTTTTTTAACGATTATTACAATTCTCCGATTGGCAATATAACTATGGCATCTGACGGTGAGAGCCTTTGCGGTTTGTGGTTTGATGGACAAAAGTACTTTGCGTCAACCGTAAAAGGTGAAACTGAGGATAAAACCCTGCCTGTTTTTGAACAGACAAAAAAGTGGCTTGACATATATTTTTTGGGCAACGAACCCGATTTTACGCCCAAACTTTCGCTTAACGGTTCAGAATTTCGCAAGGCTGTGTGGGATATTCTCCTGACAATTCCCTACGGCTCAGTTATGACCTACGGCGAAATTGCTAAAATTATGGCAAAACAGCGTGGCGTTGCCAAGATGTCTGCACAGGCGGTCGGTGGTGCTGTGGGTCACAATCCGATTTCGATAATCGTGCCGTGTCACCGTGTTGTCGGGACAAACGGAAACCTTACGGGTTATGCGGGCGGCATAGACAAAAAAATCAGCCTTCTCAAAATTGAAAAGACTGATGTTAAAAAGCTTATTCATAAATTCCCGAAAAGAATTAACTAAAATTATTAATTACCCAACCCGTGGTTATTGCAAGTCTGTCATCCGACAGGCTTGTTTCAATTTTACCGCCGTTTTTTTCGGCAAGATTTTTCAAAGTTTTATACGCAAAGCTGTGGTACAGAACATTGTTCTGTGCCTTTTTTATTTCATTTTCAATCGGAAAGCTTATGCAGCAAAAGAGAAATCCAGCCCTTGTTTCTGCTTTTAAGGCGATAATTTGTTTTCCGTTTCCGCAAAATTCCTTTACATTTTCAAACGCAATGTCAATCATATTGTTAAATAAAACGCAGATTTCAAGGTTGTCGGCAGGCACATTTGCAAGCGAACCCTCAAATGTGATTTTAATATTTTCATCTGCATTTTTCTGCTTGTCGCTTAAAATCGCATTGGTCAGATCATTGCCCGTGTTGTACAAAATCTGAAATGAGCTTATAATCTCGCTGTCATATTTTTGCAGGAGGGGAAGAACCTCATCATATTTCCGACTGTTGATAAGCGACTTCAACCCGATAGAAAGATCATTATAATCATGCCTGATTTTTCTCAGTTCATATCCCGAAGTCGTAATGCTCTTGTAATAATTAATCTGTGCGTTAAGCTGTCTTTCGTAGATATCGTTTTCGTGCATATATTGGCTCTTTTTAATCTGATTGTACAAAAGAATAGGTATTGAAAACGAGAATACAATCGACACAATCATTGTCAAAATTTTAAGTGCAGCTGTTCTGTAATCCGATGACGGAATTATGTAATATGCCCCGAAGGTCGCCATACTTCCGCCGAGATAAAGGAAAATCAATATCATAATTATTGTCGGTTTGGTAATTGACTCAACCACAAGCTTGGTCTTGATTTTCAGCGGACTTGACAGCAGTATGAATATTCCCAAAACAATAAGATTTGAAATCAGATTAAAAAACACACTGGTGCTGCTCGCAAATTCGGTTGAATAGATTGAACACAACAATTGATAGATTTCGGATATAAAAAATGTTAATCCCGAAAAGAAGAGCGAAGAGAACAGCAACATCATTTTCTTATTGTATCCAAGTGAAATCGGAAGAAATGTCAATGTAACGAAATGCAAAACCGGCAGAATTACATACCGTTGGTCGCTTTTTATAAAGCAGGCAAACGATGCCGTTGAAATTATAAAAATCAATGACAGGGCAAAATACAGTTTGTACTTGGTAATGGAAAATATTTTTGAAGTAAAATAGAAAATTGCCACAAGCCCTATTACAAACTCCGCATAGCTGTAAAATAGCATAAATTATAACCTCACATAATTTTTTTCAAGAAAATTCATATATGATGTCCGAAAGGATTTTTGATAATTTTTACTGAGATAAGCCGATTCGCCGTTACTCAGATACACCGTATCTGATGAGTATGATTTTATATAGTGAAGATTTACCACGAAAGAACGATGAGTTTTTACAAAACAATACTTTGGGAGAAGATTTGTAACTCCCGAAAGAGTTTTTGAACAGTGCATGACCTTGGTGTTTAAATGAATGTTTGAGTACTTTCCGTCTGCCTCAATAAAGCAAATTTCATTTGAGTTAATTTTTTTCAATTCCTTATTTTGAATAAGAGTTATCGGATAATTTGCATCTACAATTTTTACATAGTCATCAATTGCCTTGAAAAATTTTGATTTGTCAATCGGTTTCAGAAGAAATCTGAATGTGTTCACTTCAAACGCATCAATCATAAAGTTGGGGTAAGATGTCAGAAAAATTATGCAGGAAAGCACATTGCGTTTTCTGAGCTCCTTTGCAACAGTCAGTCCGTCTGTACTGCCAAGCTGAAAATCAAGCACGATTATATCGTAATTATTCTCGGAATTCAAAAGCTTTTCACCGCTTTCAAATTCATCAATATCAATAGTTACACGATTATCCTTTGCATATTCTAAAAGCAGTTTTTTAACCTCTTCGGTTATGTGTTTATCATCATCACATAAAGCCGCAAACACATCTTCACCCTCTTACTCCCAAAACAGAATATCTTGCTCCAAACTGTATTTATTTTGCTCTTTTTATCTGTTATTGTGAATTTAACAACAGAATAAAGGGGGAGCAAAAAGTGTTTGATACTATCTTCAGATGGATCTTCGGTTGGCTCTGATGCCTGAAAAATAAAAGGCAATCGTTTGATTGCTTTTTATTTGCAAAGTAATTTCACTCCCGAAAACCGCACTTTTGCTCCTGTTATATAACAAATTATAATGTTTCTGCACCTTATTGTCAATATATGGCATTGCCGTTGCTGAAATTTATTATATTATTTTCAGGATATTGTATGCAGTGTTCCTTTCACTCCCAAAAACCGCTCTTTTACTCCAAGGTATATTTATTTTCGACTTTGAATATTTAAAATGTAGACAGAGATTATTATTGAAATCTTCTTTATTAATTTGACAGTAAGTGCATAATTTGACAAGCATTTAACTTTACCGTCCTTGTTCTGTTTTTTGCAGAGCAGGGGCGGTGCTTTTTATGCTTGCCGTTATTATAAAATATAAAAACAGCGGACAGTCCATTAATTCGGAATGTCCGCTGTTTTGCCTTTTATTATGACTTGATTTTGTATTATTAATCGAAGAAGCCAAGACCTCTTAATGCGTTGATGAATCGTTTCATATAGTCAAGCGAGGTAACGGGCCACACAAATCCCATTCTGTAAAGAACCTGCATTGTATATGTGTTGCTCTTGCCGACTGTAAATGTCTTTTGACCGTGAGCCATGTTCTGATATGCAATCATACTCGAAAGAATCTTTGCTTTTTCGGGATCCTGCTCTGCTCTGTCAAGTGCAATCATATATTCCTCATACTCTGCACCCTGTGAATGAAGTCCGATTTTGTTCATTTCGGTGTAGAGGTCGCCCATAATGAGAGTATGGTTGTTGAACGGGTGGAACACGGTGCAATCCTTCGGAGCTTGTGCAAGCAGAAGAATTGCCTTTGCCACAAAATCAATCGGAGAAAGCTCAAACGGCATTTCCATTGCCTCATACGGATATTTGCCGATAAGAAGCGTAGATTTGAGTCTGCCCATAAATGTGTTGGTGGTGAAATTAATCTGATATTCACCGTCGCTGTTTCTTGCGGCAAGTGTGCCTACACGCATAATCTTTGCGTTAAAGCCCTTTGATACCTCTTCAAGAATCGCCCTTTCCGCAAGGAATTTTGACAGGGTGTACTTTGAACCCTCATGCTGACCAAAGTAAAGTTGATTTTCTTTGAGCTTGTCAACAGAACCTTGTTCGCCCACAAACATACCGCCAACGCTCATTGTTGACACATGAACAAGCCTTGCATTAGCCTTTTTGCAGAAGTCAAGTACATTGAGAGTACCGTAAAGGTTTACATCTTCAATGTCTGTACCCTTTGAGAAGTGCTTAACATTTGCGGCACAGTTGATTACCGTGTTAATGTCCTTGTCAATAAATTTATCGAATGATTCACGGTTTGTAACATCACCGCTGATAACGGTAACTCTGTCAGGATATCTTTCTTTCAGACTTTCTTCAAAGTAGTAATAGTAGATTGAGTTCATTCTGTTTTCGGCAGGATTATTGTTCTTGTCACGAATCATGCAGTAAACCTTGCCGTTATATTTGTGAAGAAGTTCGTAGAGAATGTGTACTCCGAGAAAGCCGGCAGAGCCTGTCAGAAGAACATTGCCGAGTTTTTGAAGCTCACCGTTTTTGAATGTGTCAATATTATTCTTTTCAAGAACTTTATTGATATTTGTATAATCGTAGTCCGAAAGATTTTCAAGGTCGTCTTCGGCTGAATCATCCTTGCTCACAAATTTTGCAAGAGTCTGCGGAGTAGGATTTGCAAATATGTCGCTGTATGCAACCTCAATGTTTTTCTTTGATGCGGAGATTACAATTCTTGTTGCTGTAAGCGATGTTCCGCCGAGATCAAAGAAGTTATCGTCTGCAAAAACATTGTCAAGTTCAAGAATTTCTGCAAAGATGTCGCAGAATGTTTTTTCAAGTTCATTCTTCGGCAACCGACCTCTTTCGGATTTGTTGCTTTTAGGTTCGGGAAGAACCTTTGTGTTGACCTTGCCGTTGGGTGTGAGCGGCATTTTGTCAAGCTGAACATATGCGCTCGGAACCATATAATCTGTGAGAGATTTTGCAAGCTCAGACTTAATTTCATTTGGCTCAATCTGTCTGTCGGCTGTATAGTAAACGCAGATTGCGTCAGCCTTGCCGACCTTTCTGATGAGAGCAATTCCGCTCTTGATTCCGTCAACTGCGGTCAGACACTTTTCAATTTCACCGAGTTCAATTCTTAATCCTCTCAGCTTAACCTGATTGTCGGTTCTGCCGAGAATAATAACATCGCCGTTCGTTGTCCATTTTGCATAGTCGCCCGAGCGGTAGGTGCGTTCACCGTTAAATTCGATGAATGCCTTTGCAGTTTGTTCGGGAAGTTTATTATAGCCGAGCGCCACACCGCATCCCTGAATGAGAAACTCACCCACAACTCCGATTGGAAGGAGATTGTTGTCTGAGTCAACGATATATTCCGTGTAGTTGCGTAACGGCCTGCCGATTGAAATTTCGTCTGCATTCGTAAGATTTTTTGCGTTTGAAGAAACCGTGATTTCAGTCGGACCGTAGGTGTTGATTATTGTTGCGTTCGTCTTTTCACGCAGTATCCTTAATAGCTTGTTGGGATATTTTTCACCGCCCGAGAGAATAACCTTGCAGTTTGCCATTGCTTCTGCAAATTCGTCAAGCTCCATATACTGCAAAAGTCTTGACGGTGTAGAGTTGAACGCATCAACATTGTTTTCTTTAAAGAATTCTGCAAGTAACATCGGGTTTACCGTCTGTTCATCACTTGCAAAAACGAGGGTAAGACCGTTGCAGAGCGACAGCATGGTTTCCTTTAGCGACATATCAAAGCTGATTGTAGTTACAGAGCCGTATGCGTGACAGTTGTCAACAACCTCCTTAACCTGAATGTTTGAGTCGCTGTATGCAAGGTAGTTTGCAATGCCTATGTGGCGGAGCATAACGCCCTTTGGCTTGCCTGTTGAACCCGAGGTGTAGATGAGGTACGCAAGGTCGTCAGGCTGTACATCAACATTCGGGTTTTCTTCATTATTGCCCGAAAGAAGTTTTGAAATATCAACCGTGCGGTCATATACGCCAAGCAGTTCGCCGTCCGTAATTACAAAGTCTGCGTCGCTGTCCTCAATAATACTGTCAATTCGCTCTTTTGGATAGTCGGGACATGACGGAATAAACGCACCGCCTGCCTTGAGAATACCGAAAAGTGATATGAAGAATTTTGAGGTTCTTTCAAGCAGAATAAGAACCTTTCCGCCCTTTTCAAGACCTTTTTCAATGAGTGAGTTTGCCGTGATATTTGCAAGACGGTCAAGCTCTTTATAGGTCAGTTTACCGTCACAAGCCGAAAGTGCAATTCTGTCGGGAGTTTTTGCAACCTGTTCTTCAAACATTTTGTGAAGAAGTTTTGTCTTAACGGGAGCAATTTCTGTTGACTTAAAGCTTTCAAGCTGTGCAATTGCGGCGTTGTCAAGGAGTGAAACCTTTCTGATTTTGCCGTTTGGATTTTCGATAATATGTTCAACAGCGCAGAGAACGGATTTTGCAAGCGTTCTCATAAGCTCACCACTGTAAAGTGCGTCATTGTACTGAACCACAACGCTCGGCTTGCCCTTGTAATCCTCAATGTGAATGGCTGTTTTGAACTTTGCAGTATTCATTTCAAGGTAATCACGGACAACGGCTTTGCCGTCAATTTCAAGGTTATCAACAACACCAAGCTGATATTCGTACATAATGTTCGGTGCATAGCCGTATTTTGCACAAAGCTGTGCATAGGGATAAATTTCATTTTCAATTGAATCCGTGAAAACAGCTTTGCTTTTTTCAACAAATTCAAGTGAGGTGATGTCCTCAATTTCAATGCCGAGCGCAAGAGTTTTTACAAACATACCAAAGCAGTTTGTAAGCCGCATATCGCTTCTGCCGTTGCTGATTGTGCTGATGTAAACATTTCTGCTGTTCACAAATCTTGAAACAGCGTAGAATGTGCCGGCAAGGAAAAGGTGGGCGGGAGTGATTCCGTGCTGTGAACAGAAGTTTTCAACCCTTGCCATATCAACGGGGACTGCCTGAGATGCAAGAGCACCGTCCTCTGCATGACCTCTGAGGTCAGCCGTAATTTCGCTTGCAGATTCAAAATTTTTCATCATATTGTCGAAGAACTTTTCAGCATTTTTAAATTCATCACTGCTTTCAGCCTTAATTTCATTCTCTGCATAATCAAAGTAGGTGTAGCTTTCAGGCTCAATATTACCTCCCTCATACAGCGTTTTAAGCTGTTCAAAGAAGAGTGCAACGGATGCACCGTCAAAGATAAGGTGGTGGAAATCCGAAAGCAGATATACCGCCTTTTCGGTTTCTGCAACTGAGATTCTGAACAGCGGTGCTTTCATAAGATTGTGCGGTTTTACAAAATCCTTTTTGTAGGCTTCAAGCTGTTCTTCCGTAAGCTTTTCAACGGGAACATTCGGTTTTGCAGAGTCAACATATGCCTGCTCAATATCATCGTTTTCAAGTGAAAGGTGAGTCATAATATATGGGTGAGCCTTGATTACCTTTACAACGCAGTCGGCAAGCTTTTGTGCATCGACTGATTTTGAAAATGTGAGAATTGACGGAATATTGTAAAGTGTGCTGTACGGATTTTTCATACAGTCAATATACACGCCGAGCTGAGTTTTTGAAAGGGGATAGAGAGCCCTATGTTCTTTCTTTTCTTCTTTTTTGACAGTTTGCGGATTTGCCGTACCGCTGAACATAAACTCCTGAAGTTCGTCCTCAATTGAAAGAACCGAACAGCCCTTCATCATCTTTTTAACCTGTGTCTCAAAGCCGAATGCCTTGTTGAGCTCAACTGCAAGCTTAATAACCGAAAGCGAGGTCATCCCTGCGTTGATGAGATTTTCGGAAATATCAAAATCGCTGTGTCCGATAATCTTTTCGATAATTGCGGAAATTTTCTTTTCAAGGAATGTTAGTTCCCTCGGAGCGGAATTTTTCTTTTTTGAAGATTCTGCCTTGATTTCGGGAAGCTTGCGCTTGTCAACCTTGCCGTTTACATTGAGCGGAATTTTGTCAATCTGCATCGTAGCGGCGGGTACCATATACGGCGGCTTGTGTTCAAGAATAAATTCGTTGAGCTTTTGAATGTCAATTTTTCTGTCGGCAACAATGTATGCGTTAATGCATTGTCCGCCGCCATCAAGCTTTCTTGCGATTACAGCTGTGTTTGTAATGCCGTCATATTTGCGGATAATCTTGTCAACCTCGGAAAGCTCAATGCGGAATCCTCTGATTTTAACCTGACCGTCATTTCGTCCGATAAAATCAACCTTGCCCTCATCTGTAAGGCGAACAATGTCGCCTGTGTGATAAAGCCTTTCGTAACCGTTTTCATTGCAATACGGGTTCTTTTCGTATGCTTTTGCAGTCTGTTCGGGACGGTTAAGATAACCTCTTGAAACCTGCTGACCTGATACACAGAGCTCGCCCAAAGCTCCTGTCGGAAGCCGTCTGCCGTATTTGTCTGTTACATAAAGCTTGATATTGTCAAGCGCCTTGCCGACAGGAATTCTGTGATAGAGTTTGTCAACGGGTTGTGCTGTGATGTAAACCGTACATTCTGTCGGACCGTAACCGTTTATGAGTTCAAAATTCTTTGGCGGTTCAAGGGGAACAAGCCGTTCACCGCCCGTAAGAAGATATTTGAGCGAGTGGTTGTCAATTTCGGTTGCAAACTGTCTTGCAACCTGTGTTGTCATAAATGCGTGGGTGATTCCGTTTTCTTCAAAATATCTGTTCAGCCTTACAAGGTCAAGTCTGATGTCCTCCTCAATAATGTGAAGCTCGGCACCGCCGATAAGCGCAGGATACATTTCACTGAGGCAGGCGTCAAAACCGTAGCTTGCATATGCCGAAACAACGCTGTGTTCGTCAATGTCAGAGTTTCTGATATGAAAATCGCAGAATGAACGAACATTTTTGTGTTCAAGCATAGCACCCTTTGGAGTGCCTGTTGAACCCGATGTATAGATAAGTATAAACAAATCATCGGGTGAGGGTTTTGTAATTTCGACATCCGATTTCGGAAGATTCAGAATATCCTTTGTAAGAAGAATATCACCGCTGTAATCGGGCAAAAGCTCAAGCAGATTTTCGTCCGCAATAAGAAGCGTTGCGTTTGCATCCTTAATCATAAACTGAAGTCTTTCGGGCGGATATGACGGATCAAGCGGTTGATATGCTGCACCTGATTTCAGCACACCGATTGACGCAATCGGCATATATTCGCATCTCGGAATCAGAATTGAAACAACCTCTTCTTTACCGATACCCTTTGAGTGAACATAACCTGCAATTCGGTTTGTAATCTCATCAATTTCAGCGTAGGTGAACTTCTTTTCTTTATATACAACCGCTGTTTTGTCGGGAGTTTTTTTGCATTGCTCCTCAAACAAATCAACAACGGTTTTGCTGTCGTCAAACGGAAATTCCGTTTTGTTGAAGTTATCAAGCTCTGCAAGCTGATTTTCGTTTACAAGTTCAACTTCGCAGAGCTTGGATTTTTTAAGAAACTGCTCAACAATCTTTAAAAAGCTGTCGGCAAACGAACGAATAGTTTCCTCTTTGAATAAATCGTTTCTGTATTCAAAACGCAATTCAAAATCTGTTTCTGATTCAAATACCATAACATTCAATTTTGAAATGGCACTTTTTAACGGAACAAGTTTTAATTTTAGAGCCTGACCGCCTATTTTAAATGTGTTGAATATGTCAGCCTGATAGGCAAGCATAATGTCGGCAGAGAGGTCATAGTCAGACGCAAGTTTCATAAACGGAAACCAATCGTTTGCAACTGTTTCCTTTATGCTCATGCGTATTTTTTTGAGATAGTCCGAAACTGTATCTTCTTCGTCAATATTTGCGTGGATAGGAAGTGTGCGAACCATCATGCCGACCGTATTTTTAAGCTGTTTGTCAAATCTTCCGTGAGTAACCGTGCAAACCGTTGTTTCACTCTGATTCGTAAACTTTGCAACTGCGTATTCATATGCACCGAGGAAAACTGTGTATGGTGTAATTTGGTTTGCTAGGGCAAAATTGCGAACTTCCTCAACGGAGAATTTGCCGTTCGTGGATAATTCAAAAGAACCGTTCGGTTTATCCTCAACCTCTGAATTCTCTGCAAAATCTTCCGTTATTTCCGACTTTGACTCAACAGCCGAAAAAATGCTGTCATAGTAGTTCTTTGATTTTTGATATTCTTCGGTTTCTTCAAGCTTTTCCTCAAAAACAGAAAGATCAAGCTGAGAAAACTTTTCGGGTTCAAGCTCTTTTCCGTCATATGCAAGCGCAATGTCATTGCAGATAACCGAAACAGATGTGCCGTCAGAGATTATATGGTGAAGGTCCATTGCAAACATAGATTTGTCACCACATTTAAAAATTGCAAATCTGAACAGAACATCTTTTTCAAGTTCAAACGGCTTAACAAAATCTTTGCCTGCCTGTTCAAGATTGTCAACCTGTACAACAGGAATGTCAAATTCAACGCTGTCACGAGGCTTCATCATCGGGCTTCCTGTTGAACTGTCAATAAAAATTTTCATAACAGGGTGATTGTCAACAGCTTTTCTTACGGCATTTATCAGCCTGTCGGTATCAAGACTGCCCTTGTCAAAAACATAGGTGCAGGGAATGTTGTACATTGTGCCTTTTGGGTTGTGCATACACGAAAGATAAACACCCATCTGGCTCGGTGTAAGCGGATAAAGCTCTCGCTTTTCACCTTTGTATGTATCAAGCAAGTTGATTAAATTACTCATAATATTCAACTCCGTTTGTTAAAGTTTAATTATTGTGCGGTTGAAACCAAGCACTCTTGAATATTCAACCTTATCCGAAATCGCCTTCACAACTGTGAGAGGACTCATCTCAAATTCCTTATCGTCATTGAGCGGATCAAATTCGTCACCGTTGTCACGAACGGAAATTATTGTTTCGTTTTTATCGGCAAAAATTCTGATGTCGATGTCTGCAAATTTCTTTTTGCCTTCCATTCTTTCGGCACAGCTTGCAGCCATTTCTTCAACGGCAACTGCAATCCTGTTTGCACGGCTTTCTTCAATTCCGTTTTTTGAAAGAAAAGAGGAAAGGTAGAGCGAAACGCCTGCCGCATTTTCTTTTGTTCCTTTGAACGAAAGGGCAAGAAGCTCGTTGTCCTCGGTTTCTTCAAGAAGGTAAAAGTTTTTATACTTTCCGCCCGATTTTCTCTTTTCGGCAAGGTCAATAAAATACACAACTACAAGTGTTCCCACCTGTGCAACCACGAGTGAATACCATACACCTGTGATGCCGAAAAATTTGCCGAGAATTAAAGCTGACGGAATGAGTATGACGATTCCGTTGATGATTGAAATTGCAGTAGAAATAGCCCTTTTCTGCGTTGCCATATAGTAGTAAAGCAACAAAAACGAGAATGAAAGTCCGGGGAATGACAGTGCGTTGATTCTCATTGCCGGAACTGTGTTTGCAATGTCTGTGGGTGAAGTAATTCCGAAAAATTTAATTATCGGTTCAGGCTCGATACAGATGAAAAGCATAATTACAACGCTTGAAACAGCAAGCACCCTTGCGGCTCTGCGGAATGCATAGCGCACACCGTCATAGTCCTTTTCACCAAGACAAACCCCGATAATCGGAATCATTGTCTGACTTGCACCCGTGATGAACATTGACATAAAAATTTGGCTTGACGAGCATACCGAATATGAAACCATACCCGCACTTCCGCCTATGCTCTGAATAATTGTGTTTAAAAACAGCATTTTAACTGTTATCAGCATTGTACCTAATGCTCCCGAAAGTCCGATTGTAACCATTTTTCCGAGAAATTTAAAGAATTGAACGGGATTTCTGAGAATTGAAAAGTCAAAGTGCAATGTGCTTTTCTTCATGATGAAGTGTGTTGACATCATCACAAACCCTACCGCATAGCCTGTTACGGTCGCAATTGACGAGCCTGCAATGCCCATTTTGAAAGCACCCATAAACAGAAAGTCAAGTCCGAGATTTACGGCATTTGCCACAATTACAATGTTTGATGCAAACGCAGGTCTTGCGTCTGCTCTTACAAAGTGAATTGAACACATGAGCAAAAGGTAAATCGGTGTGCCGATTATGAACGGAACATAGTATTGATACAACAGCGATTTAAGCTCTGCGTCCTTTGTAAGCAACGAGCTTATCGAGTCGGCAAGCGGCAGCTGAATTGCAATAAAAATTACGCTGAGTGCGATAAGTACGATAAATGTTGAAGTGAAAACACGGTTAGCCTGCTTTTCGTCACGCCTGCCCTTTGCAAATGAAATTATCGAGGATGCACCGAGTCCGAAAAGAATAGTAATCGAAAAATAAAACTGCGAAATAGGGGACATAAGGTTGATTGCCGCAAGTGAGTTTTGCCCCAGAAGATTGCCTGCAATAATTGAGTCCACAATCATCGCAATGTTTGTTGCCATAGCCGTCAGAACTGTCGGAAGAAAATATTCCGTGTATTTTTTGTTGACGGTAACGGCATTTCTGCCAAGTACGGTACTGCTCATTTTAACTCCTTATCCCTGCTCAATGTCAAGGTAGTCAGCCATCCCTGTCATTGAGAACAGCTCCATAATTGTGTTGCTTACATTGACAATTTTAAGATTTCCGCCTTTGCTTTTTAGGCTTTTATAAAGTGCAAGAATAACCCTCAGTCCCGAGCTTGAAATGTACTCAAGGTCTTTAAGGTTGAGAGTTACGGTTTCAACCTCGTCAAAATCAATGCTCTTTGCCTCGTCATCAAGCTGCGGTGCTGTCATTGTGTCAAGACGGCCCTTGAGTGTGATAATAACATTCTGATTGCTTATAGCCTTATTGATTTTCATAGTTAGTTCCTCCGATAATTTTATTCTTAATTTCAATCGTTCAACATTTCCATTATAGTGTCAATACCGTGACAAAATACTGACAATCGGATTATTATAACCTGATTTTGGAAACATTGTATTATTCTGTTTTGAATTTTGAGTGATGAATAATTAATTCTTTAAATTAGAAATTCTTTGTAATTGTAAAAATGTTTTTGCCGAAAAGAGTGTCGGAAAGTTTCTTTGTCATGAAAATTCCCAGACCGCCGATGCTTCGTTCCTCAAGCGGAGCGTGAATGTTCGGCTCTGCAATTTCAAGCGGATTGAATTTTTTTCCTCTGTCAATGAATTTTACAACAATGCAGTCTGAAAATTTGCTAACTTCAATTTCAGTCTTGCCGACATTTTCACCGTAAGCATAGTTGCAGATGTTTACAAACACTTCCTCGCAAATCAGTTCAAGCTCAAAAACAAGCTTACCGTCTGCATTTTCACCAAGCATTTTTGTCACAAATTCTATAACATTCGGCAGATTTTCCTTAACGGCATCAACGCAAACGATTGGCATAATTCTCACTCACTTTCAAAACACCTGTTTCAACATAATGTACAGTTTTATACAGGTACTTAATCGTAAAAATTATACAACATTTTGAAGAAGAAATCTATAGAATTTGAAAAAATATTGCTAAATTGTGAAAATATTTTAATTAATTGCGTTTGCACCGCATTTTTTGAAAAAACAACACCGTGCAAAACTGATTTTTGTTTTGCACGGTGTATGGTTATTTTGAGCATATGTCAACAAGTTTAAATTTTTACTTTTCTCAATGCTTTATATTCTTCATTACCACAAGGATTTATTAGTTTATACCTGTCAATAAATCCGTCATTATCGTGGTGGAAAATATAACGCTCGTAGCTTGTATCACAATCAGGCAAGCCTAACTTTGCTTCAAGTGTCAGATTGTTTTCAAACGACTTTTTAATTATGTTTTCAATTACTTTGTCAGATTCATAGTAACTTATAATTTCGGCTTCGTTAAGACCTGATTCATCATAGCTGTATTTTTCAAGTTCAATTTCATCTATTTTTGTTCTTGTTGCCTTATTACTTGAAACCGACGCAGTCAGGAATGATTTTATTTTGTTATCTGAATCATAAATACATTCTGATAATTCGATAATGGAATTATCATAGTTATCTATATCAATTCCTGTGACGAGGTTATCTTCGTAAATAAGTACTTCTGTTCTAACGGCTTTCCAATCTAACAATAAATTAACCGCAACAAGTCTGTTGTTACTGTCAAAAAGATATTCTCTGTCAGGATTTGTGCGTTTTGTGATTCGTTTCAGAAGTTTGCCTCGTCTGCAACTGCCTATAATCAAATCGTCAACAGGACTTGGACAGTAGTATCCTCTGTATATTCCGTTTTCGTTGTTTGAATATTCTTTTCTGACGGCAGATTTTACGGCAAGTTCACGCAGATTTTTTAATAAGGGCGTATAATAATCCACTTTTTCTGCAAGTCTATTTTTCTCGCTTAACATAAACTCGTTTAATTTAAGCTCTTTGTTTCTGCGTTCTTTAATCATTTCGATACACTCGGGTGTTTCATTAATTTCAAACATAATAAACCTCAAATCAAGAAAATGATTACAGACCACGCAATCATAACAAGACAAAAGCCTAATATCTCAAATCGACTGCCAAAGTAAAAATCGCCCGTACTTTTGCGTTCTTTTACCGCTGTTGAAATTGTAAAAATCATCGAGATAATACTGTCGGGAATGAGTATGGCAGGCACGGCAATTTTAATCGGCAAGCTAAGATTAAAAAACACAGTAAGTACCATTGTGCCGACCGTGACTGTAATTCCCACAATCAACAGAATGGTAAGAGCAAAACTGCTCTTTGTCATTATGCTTTGTTTGTCAGATGATTTGTGCCTGTTTATGTTTCTCATTTTTTTACTCCGATATTTTTGTTATCCATATTATAAAACCTGAAAAAGCAAAAATCAATAATAGCCTAAAATTAGTTTCTAAATTTGGCATTACTCACAAAGAAAAGAGGTAAGTTTTGTTGCACTTTACCTTTTTGAAAAGCGGTTGTAAATTTGTGTAATATATTATTTACTTTTGCCGAGTTAAATATTATAATAGAAGTTATGCTTGCAAAATATATCTGCAATATTTTGCAAAAAATGAATTTAAAGTATGGAGTTAAAAATGGGTGGGAAAAATTTAATAAAATCTAACCGAAAGGTTATTCTTGAGGGAATGCGTGACGGTATTCCGATTGGACTTGGCTACCTTGCCGTTTCGTTTTCACTCGGCATTGCCGCAAAAACTGCGGGACTTAATGCGTTTCAAAGCTTTCTTGCAAGCCTTTTGTGCAACGCATCGGCAGGCGAATATTCGGGCTTTACCGTAATTGCGGCTGATTCGTCATATTTTGTAATTGCGCTTGCAACCCTTGTTGCCAACGCAAGATATCTTCTTATGAGCTGTGCGTTAAGTCAGCGTATTTCAAAGGATACCTCGATTATCCACAGGCTGTTGCTCGGATTTTTTGTTACAGACGAATTTTTCGGAATTTCAATTTCACGGTCGGGCAAGCTGAATCCTTTCTATACCTACGGTGCAATTCTTATAGGCTGCCCGTGTTGGGCATTCGGCAGTATGCTCGGCACAATTGCAGGCAATCTGTTACCTCTTCGTATTGTCAGCGCACTAAGCGTTGCACTTTTCGGAATGTTCCTTGCAATCATCGTTCCGCCGTCAAGAAAGAACAAAACACTTCTCGGAATTGTACTTGTCAGCTTTGCGGCAAGTTTTGCATTTGCATATATTCCCGTCATCAATCAGATTGACGAGGGTACACGCACGATTATTCTTACAATCGTAATTTCGGCAGCGGCGGCATTGCTGTTCCCTGTCAAAGAAGAGGAGGAGAACGAAAATGTCGCATAATCCCTATATATACATACTCATTATGGCGGCTGTAACATTCGCAATCCGTGTTCTTCCGCTTACACTTGTTAAAAAGCAGTTTACAAACACATTTGTGCGTTCGTTTCTCTACTATGTGCCGTATGTAACGCTTTCGGTAATGACATTTCCGGCAATAATCAACGCAACTCACAGTCCGATTGCAGGCATAGCAGCCTTTGCGGCAGGACTTGTAGCGGCATGGTTCAACGCAGGTCTTTTCAAGGTTTCATGCGTATGCTGTGCGGTTGTGTTCATTCTTGAATTTTTTGTGTGACATTTTTGACGCATAGCCTGTTGTTTAATTAGTTTGGAAAGTTTTGATTAACCGAAAGGATTTTTAAAATGAAGTTTTTGCATATTTCGGATTTGCATATTGGAAAATATGTGAACGGCTACAGAATGCTTGATGATCAACGCTATATGCTTGAGCGGATTGTTGAGATTATAAAAGAGAAAAATCCCGACGCTTTGCTGATTGCAGGAGATATTTATGACAAGTCTTTGCCGTCTGCCGAGGCAGTTGAATTGTTCGACCGCTTTATGACTGAAATTGCAGGACTTCACGGCAAAACAGGGTTGAAAACCTTTGTAATCAGCGGTAATCACGATTCGCCCGAAAGAATCGGTTATTTCAACAAGCTGATTGAACTCAACGGAATTTTTACCGACGGTGTGTTTGAAGGTGTTGCAAGAAAAAATACCGTTGAATGTGACGGAGAAAAGGTTAATATTTTCTCGTTGCCGTTTATCCGTCCGTCATTTGTGCGTAAGGTATATCCCGAAGAATCGGCTAAAATTACCGACTATACAACTGCTGTCAGGGTTGTGTTTGAACATTCCGATATCAATGCCGATGAAACCAATATTTTGATTGCTCACCAGTTTGTAACGGGCAGTGAAACCTCGGGTTCGGAGTCAAGCCTCGGTACGCTTGATAATGTTGAACCGTATGTTTTTGAACCGTTCGATTATGTTGCACTCGGTCATATTCACGGCAAGCAGATTATGGGCAAAAACAAAAATATTGCCTATTGCGGTTCGCCGATAAAATATTCAAAAACTGAATGTCGCAACAAAAAATGTGTGATTTTCGGCGAGCTTTTAAACGGAAAATTAAATCTTGAAGAAATTCCCGTACAGCCGTTGCATGATATGAGAATCATAAAAGGAACTCTGCGTGAACTCGCAGAAAATCCGATATCCGACACATATGACGATAAAACCGATGACTATGTTTTTGCCGAGCTTACGGACGAAAATCCCGTTACCAATGCATTTTCAACGCTTGAAAATATCTATCCCAACATTATGGGACTTGAATATGTCAACAGAAAAAAGAGCATTGAAATAACTCCCGAAATGTACGGTAAAACAGAGGGCAAGAGCAATATTGAACTATTTTCGGATTTCTATAAAATGCAGAACGGAAAAGAGATTGAACCCGAATCCGTAAAAATTATTGAGAGAATTTTCAAAGAAATCGGAGGTGTGAACGATGAAACCGATTAAACTGAAAATGAGCGCTTTCGGACCGTATGCCGATGTTGAAACGGTCGATTTTTCGGCATTTGACGGCAAAGGACTTTTCCTCATAACAGGTACAACGGGCGCAGGCAAGACAACAATTTTCGATGCAATCTGCTTTGCACTTTTCGGTGAAACAAGCGGTTCTTCACGAAACGGCGAAATGCTCCGCAGTAACTTTGCAAAACCGCTCACACGCACCTATGTTGAGCTTGACTTTGAACACAGGGGAAAGAATTACCATATCATCAGAACCACCTCGAATGAGGTCGCAAAAAAGCGTGGAACAGGCAGTAAAATTGAGGGTGCGTCAGCAGAGCTTACCGGTGATGACATTACAACTCCGCTCACAAAAACGGGCGAGGTCAATAATAAAATCAGCGAAATTATCGGCTTGAAATGTGATGAGTACCGTCAGATTGCAATGCTTGCACAGGGCGAATTTAAAAAGTTCATTGAGTCGGGAAGTGAAAAGCGAAGCGAGATTTTTCGCAAAATTTTTCACACGGACATCTACAAAGAATTTCAGGATAAATTGAAAACAGAGTCAGCCGAAAAGCTTGAAGAAAAGAAAAAAGTCTGCGAACTTATCAAGTCAAAAACCGTTGCCGTTGAAATTCCCGATGATGACAGCTTTGCCGAAATCAGCGAAAAAATTAGCCTTTATACCGACAGAACAGACCTTACGGTAATTGATATTGAGCAATTTCTTTTGCACCTATCGGTACTTTCCGAGATGCAGAAAAAGGACAATGCAGAAATTGAAAAAAAGCGAAAAGAGCTTGAAAAGACAATTCTTGAGGAAGAAAAGAAAAAGGCTCTTGCAGTTGAAATTAATAATAAATTCGATACTCTTGATGCCGAAAAGCTCCGCCTCGAACAGCTTTTGCAGAGCAAACCGCATTACGATGAAATGCTAAAAAAAGCTGAGAATGACGAAAAAATACTTCACTCCGTAAAGCCAAAATATGACAGCTTTGCCGAGTCACGGAAAAGATATGATTCGGCACTCAAAAACTGTAAAAATGCGGAAATAAACAGAAAATCCGCCGAAGAAAATTTGAAATTAAAACAGAATGTTTTTGCCGAGAAAAAGTCGCTTGAGGGCAAAATTGCAACGCTAAACGAGGAATCGGGAAAACTCCGTGCAAAGGAAGATACTTACAGGAAATATTTTAACCTTACGGCAAATTTGAATGTATATGAATCAGTTTTGCAAAATTCCGAAAAAGAAATTTCAGACAACAGAAAATCTTATTCGGATACGGAAAATCTAAAGACAAAAGCGGAAAAATTTATCTCAGAAAACAGCGACACAGAGCAGAAAATTTTTGACGCCAAGAGCAAAATAACCGCCTTGAAGGATAAATCAGGCAAGGCTGAAAGGCTTTCTGCGGAATATGAAAATCTCGAAAAAATCAATGCAAGGTTGACTAATGTAAAAGCCGAATGTGCCGACCTTGCAAAGTCGGCAACGGCACTCAACAACGAGTACAACACTAAGCACAATATCTATATAATGAATATGGCAGGCGTGCTTGCCGACACACTTGAAGATGAAAAACCGTGTCCCGTCTGCGGTTCATTGCATCATCCGAATCCGGCAAAACACAGCGAAAATGCCCCCGACAAGGATACGCTCGATGCTTTGAAGGTAAGGTGTGAAGTTGCTGAAAGCGCCGTTCATAAAAAGTCAAATGAGGTCACAAGGCTTGAAACGGAATCAGAATCCGCAAAAACAAATGTCATGGAATTTGCGAATGCATTTGAGGTTGATGTCGAAACACTTTCAGCCGAAATGATTTCACAGCTTTTGTCGGAACAAAAGAAGCAATTAAAAGCCCTTGAAAACGAAGCTTCTGACCTTGAAAAAGTCAGAGAACAGCGTGAGGTCTGCACGGATGAAATCTCAAGGTTTGATGAAAAGCTTAAAAAGCTTGACCTTGTTCATACAGAATTAATCCGCAAAAATGCTGATGCAAAAAGTAAATATAATTCCGCAAAAGAAGAAACCAAGAGCCTTAAAGCTGAGATAAAATACTCATCGGTTGAAGAACTTTTGAATGCGGCAAAGGCTTGTGCCGACAAGGCAGAGCAGATTAAGTCGGAAATCGACCTTGCGCAAAGCGAGCTTTCAAATGCAAAGTCAGATTTTGACAGCAAGGTTTCTGTTGAAAACGAAACTGCAAAACAGCTGAAAAGTTTTGAATCTGAACTTGAAAACAAAAAATCGGAGCTTGATATTGTTCTTTCAGAGAATAATATCTTGGAATGTCCCGATTTTAATTTGTTGACCGAAGATTCCATAAAAGAATTAAAACGAGAGGCAGAAACCTTTACCGATTCTCTGAAAAAATCTCGGGCAACGGTTGAAGCCTGTGAAAAATCAGTTGAAGGAAAGCAAAGGGAAGATGTCCTTAAAATCAATGAACTGATTGATAGCTATACTTCTGAAAAGGAAAAATGGGACAATCTTTATACCGCAGGCGACAGAAGTCTGCACAATAATCAAAACATTTACAACAGCGTTGAAAAGCTTAAAAATGACTTTGAAGAAAAGCTCAGAATAGCAGATGTTTACGAAAATCTCAAGAAAACCGCCAACGGTGAAATTGTTTCCGATAACAGCAAAATCACCTTTGAACGCTACATTATGGGTTCGTATTTTGAACAGGTTTTGTACTATGCTAATCTGCGTTTTTCAAAAATGACTGGCGGTCGCTATGAAATTGTCCGTGGCGAAAGCCGTGACAAGCGAATCAGCGCAGGACTTGAAATCAGCGTTCGTGATAATTTTAACAACAAGGAAAGGAATATTTCATCTCTTTCGGGCGGAGAATCTTTTCAGGCGTCACTTGCGCTCGCACTCGGACTTTCCGACATTATTCAGCAGAGAAACGGCGGAATCAGACTTGATTCAATCTTTATTGACGAGGGATTCGGTTCACTTGACAACGACAGCCTTGCATCTGCAATTGAAACGCTGAATGACCTTACAGGCAACGGCAACCGCCTTGTGGGTATAATTTCCCACATAAGCGAGCTGAAAAACAGCATAGGCAACAAAATCGAGGTTGTCGGCACAAAGTCGGGCAGTTCAATAAAAATTATTACAGATTAACATATCACATCATATTATGCAGCGGAGCAGAGATTTTCTGTTCCGCTATTGTATTTTAAAATTTGTTGTGCTACAATATAGTTAGCAAAGGCTAACTATAAGGAGGTCAATATGCTTTTAAACGGACTGATTATAATTTTAATACCGTTTCTCGGAACATCGCTCGGCTCAGCCGTTGTACTTTTTTCAAGAGGTGAACTCAATCAAAAGCTGCAAAAATTTTTGCTCGGATTTGCATCGGGAGTTATGATTGCGGCATCAATATGGTCATTGTTGATTCCGTCGATTGAAATGGCAGAAAGTCAGAACATAGTTGCGTGGATTCCTGCGACAGTCGGATTTTTGCTCGGAATTGGATTTTTGCTTTTGCTCGACAGCGTTATACCGCATATGCATCTTGACAGCGACAATCCCGAGGGCGTTCGTTCAAGCCTTTCAAAGAACACTATGCTCGTTCTTGCCGTTACCTTGCACAATATCCCGGAGGGAATGGCGGTAGGTGTAACATTTGTCGGAGCAATTTCCGATAATACCGGAATAACCGTTGCAGGCGCATTGGCTCTTGCGGTAGGTATTGCAATACAGAATTTTCCCGAGGGGGCAATAATTTCACTTCCGCTCCATGCAGGCGGAGCGTCACGCAAAAAGTCATGCTTTCTCGGAATTATGTCGGGAGTTGTAGAGCCTATCGGTGCTGTACTTACGGTGATTTTTGCAGGAATAGCAGTCCCGTTGTTGCCGTATCTTCTCTCATTTGCCGCAGGAGCAATGATATATGTTGTAACCGAAGAGCTTATTCCGGAATCACAAAACGGCAAACATTCCAACATCGGAACAATCGGTGTTGCAATAGGATTTACGCTGATGATGGTTCTTGATGTTGCTCTCGGATAAATTTTTTTATAAAATCGGAAAATTTCACTCTGCAAATTCTTGACAAATTTGTCATATATTATATAATTAATGGTAAAGTTGTTGTGTAAAACAACTTAAATATATGTACATTTGTGCATATGAGCGTTAAAGGAGGACTTTATATGTTGAAAGTATTCAAGAACGAAAAATTATGGTGTGCAGTTGCAGGCGCAGCAGCAGTAATCGTAGGCAAAAAGATACTTAAAGCAGATAAAACCCGCAGTCTTGCAGTTACAGGTCTTGCAAAGGGTATGAAGCTTCAGAAAGATGCAAAGGCAGCTTTCCAGAATATGAAGGATGAAGCTTCGGATATCTGCTATGATGCTAAAACAGAGGCAGGTATTCACGAAGATGCTGCCGCTGAAGAAGTGACAGAATAATGAAATTTAAAATTGTCTATGACAAGCCGCAGAGAATTCGTTTTCGCTGCGGCGCATATGCATTTGATAAGGAGTATGAGGGTGCAATCTATAATCTTGTGACCGCATCTCCTTATGTGAATTCGGCACAGGTAAGTTCTGCAAACGGCGGTATTCTTGTCAATTACACAAAGGGCAGCAGAAGTAAAATTATTGACCTTGTAAGAGCAATTAATGTAAAAACTCTTAAAAAGAATGAACCGAGTGCGGAATTTGGAATTCAGAAGATTGACAGCGATTTTCATGACAATCTTTTCACTCTTGTTGCAAAGCACTATCTTTCAAAGATGTTCCTTCCTGCTCCGATAAGAACGGCAATCACTCTTTACAGAAGTGCAAAATATATTAAAAAGGCTCTCAAAACTCTTTGGAACGGTAAACTTACCGTAGATGTGCTTGACGGTGCATCTGTTGTGGCATGCTTGTGTCAACGCAAGTTCAAAACAGCCGCAACGGTTATGTTTATGCTCAGAATATCGGGCTTGCTTGAAGAATATACTCAGGCAAGAACAAAGGCGGTTCTCACAGACAGCCTTGCAATCAAGACCGACAGGGTATGGATTGTTACAGATGACGGTGATGTTCTCATTCCGATTGAGGATCTGCGTGTCGGCGACAAAATCCGTGTTCAAACAGGCAAGGTTATTCCTGTTGACGGTGTTGTTGCAGACGGTGAGGCAACCGTAAACGAGTCGTCAATGACAGGCGAGCCGTTGCCTGTATTAAAGCGTGAGGGAATTTCCGTTTATGCAGGTACGGTAATCGAAGAGGGCAGTATTGTTGTAACAGTCCGTCAGCTTGCGTCAAATACTAAAATCAGCAAGATTATTGAGCTTATCGGCAATTCCGAGGAGCTCAAGGCAGGTGTTCAGAGCCGTGCCGAAAGAATTGTTCCGTTCAGCTTTATCGGATTTTTCGCAACTCTTATCTTCACAAAAAACATCACAAGGGCAGTTTCACTTCTTATGGTTGACTACTCCTGTGCAATCAAGCTGTCAACCCCTATTGCCGTAATTTCGGCTGTAAAAGAGGCGGCTGACAACGATATTACAATCAAGGGCGGAAAGTATCTTGAGGCTTTTGCGAATGCTGACACAATCGTGTTTGACAAGACAGGTACTCTCACAAACGCAGAGCCTGTTCTTGAAAAGGTTGTTGCATTCGGCGATTATACCGAGGACGAGGTTCTCAGAATCTCAGCCTGTCTTGAGGAGCATTTTCCGCACAGCGTAGCAAATGCTGTTGTAATCGGTGCTGAAAAACGGGGAATTTCTCACTCCGAGGAGCATACAGAGGTTGAGTATGTTGTTGCCCACGGTATTGCAACAACACTTCACGGTAAGCGTGCAATAATCGGCAGTAAGCATTTTGTTGTTGAGGACGAAAATGTTACCGTTACAAAGGAACAGCAGAATATTATTGACGAAAAATCCGGCTCATGTTCCGTGCTTTACCTTGCAATCGGCGGTGAACTTTCGGGTGCATTGTGCATCAGCGATCCGCCTCGAAAAGAAGCAAAACAGGCAATTGATATGCTCAAAAAACAGGGCATAAAGAATGTTGTTATGCTCACGGGCGACAGCTACAGAGCCGCAAAGGCGACTGCCGCAATGCTCGGAATTACCGACTATAAGTGTCAGGTTCTCCCCGAGGACAAGCACAGATATGTTGAAGAAATGAAGCAGAACGGTCAGAAGGTAATTATGGTCGGTGACGGTATCAACGATACTCCGGCACTTGCCGCCGCAAATGTTTCGGTTGCAATGAACGATGCGTCCGACATTGCCCGTGAAACTGCGGATATTACCATAAAAGGCTCTGATTTGCGTGCGCTTGTGCGTGTTCGCAAGTTGAGCAAAGACCTTATGAAACGAATCAACAAAAACTATCGTTTCATAATTGCTTTCAATTCGGCACTTTTGCTTTCAGGCTTTATGGGAGTTATTCAGCCGTCGGTTTCGGCATTTTTGCATAATGCGTCAACTATGATGATTTGTGCAAAGAGTATGACTCCACTGACAAAGAAAAATGATAAAGACAAAGCTGTGTCTCTCCCCGAAAAAGCAGAGCAGTAATTTTAGTGAATATTTATAAGTAAATATTTCAAAAAACAACCGCTGTCAGGTTTAATCCCGACAGCGGTTTTGTGCTTGATTAAGCGGATTTTTTTACTTTTACATACGCATAGATGTAGGCAACGGCAATGCTTATCAGAAGAATTGCAACCATAATAATTGTTGAATTGATTCCCTTTATGAATGAGCTTTCAATGATTGTCAAAACTCCGGTAACTACAAAGGCAATTCCGCCGGCTCGGTTTGATTCATACCATGCCAAGTCACTGCTTTGAGTCCATGATGTTCTTACTCCGATGAACGAATTTCGTTTTGTTTTCGGAAGAAAGTTGCCTGCAATAATCAACATTAAACCCATAACCGTATTTATAATGAACGGCACATTATCTGTAAAAGTTGTGCTGTCGGGCTTTAAAATTGCCAGAATAAGAAACATCAATTGAAGAATATTGAAAGCCGCAATGATTGATGTCACAAGTATCGCAGTGATTTTTACATTGTTATTTATCTTTTCAACGCTGTTTGTGCTGTATTTAGTATATATCTTGGTATACACCATGTAAAATGCATACATAAACAGAATGATTGCAGGGAAAATGAAGTTTTCGTATTTTGAACCGTAACGGTCAACAGCACCGCTTGCGTTGTAGTGCATGGGAACGGTGTCATTCATAAAGAATATAAATATGGAAGTAAGCAAAGTGGGCAACAGAGAAAGTATAAGCATAATTTTATTCAGCTTTTTCATAAAATCAACTCCTAAAATTGTTTAAGCCACATTATGAGTTCGTCAAACAGGGTTGTGTTAAGCTCATAATAAACATAATTTTTTTCTTTTGATTCAATCACCAGGTCGTTTTTCTTCAACAGATTGAGGTGATATGAAAGCGATGCAGGTGAAATTCCAAGTTCTTCGGCAATATCGCCTGCAATCATTTTCTTGCCTTTCAGCATTGTCAGAATATTTCTTCTTATCGGATCTGAAAGTGCTTTAAGTGTACCGTTCAGTGACAAGCAGATACCTCCTCACAAAGTCCTATTACAGCTATTTAAAAAATATTTTAAATAGCTTGTAGCTTTATTATAGCCTGATTTACCGAAAAGTCAAGAACTATTTAAATAGCTTTAAAATATCTCTGACGAATATTGCAGAAAAAATAAAAATTTCTCTTGATTTTCTTTGTTGAGTGGTATATAATAATACTCGGTTAGCAGAGGCTAACTCTTTTGAATAAATCATGTGGACTTCCCTTGCGGGTACCGAAAGCCTTTACTCGGGAGGATGTGCTTACCTCCCGAGAGGGTGTTTCAAAATCAGTTGAAAGTA